>WNGK01000073.1_pt1 | contig 100654 bp, 83 predicted proteins | sample 5400601 | NCBI WGS metagenome assembly WNGK01 (sample SAMN13153376, study PRJNA577476) | soil metagenome | isolation source: 60 cm soil or saprolite under Garry oak tree replicate 1 | place: USA:California | collected 2016-06-15 | reverse complement strand
CACCCTGGCGGTCAACTCCTGACAAGTCGCAAAACCGGACATGTTCCCTTTGCAATTCCGACTTTTCCGGTAAGCGTTTATCGGGCACTGATTCGGACCAAGCGCGTTATGGATTTAGCCACCTGAATTTTCTCTGGAGCCAGTCACGACTCCTTTCCACCGCGACATCGGGAGGCATAGGAGGAAGTAAACTCAGAAGCGATTGGGGCGCGCGGACGAACACTGCGAGACGCCTATCGAGACGAGTGGGGGCGAGTTGAAAGCAACCTGGCGGACATTCCGGGCAAAGCGGAAAATCAAATACATAGCGTTTGCCAAAGAGGGATTGCAAGATGACATAGATAACATCAATTGGTGTTGGCAACACCCACCAGAGGTCCCTGTCATCGAATCCTTTGTGGATTACATTACCCCGTGCTGGATTGCCGCACACGACACAGACATCTGGAAGCGAACTGCCGGTTTGGAGAACCAAGTAAGCATCGTCACGATAGGTATTCCGCACCGACGTAGACTGTTCGCTGTACGATATTTCAAGCATTGATTCGCCCTGAACGCGCAAGCCGTGATTCGGTACGCACAATGTTACGTCAAGTCGATAGACAACTCCTCCTAAGTCCCGATTCGCCTAATCGGAAACTTCAAATCCACATGGATTCCGCGTTAATCGGGACTTGAGCGCTGCGAACGGAGGTTTTCATAGCAATGGTGGCAGACCATTTTTATTTCTCTCCTTGACTGGTTCTTGTCGTTCCACTCACCCTGCTCCAAAAAGAGAGCCTCGCAAGGCGCACACCACGCATCGGGCCATGATTGTTCTTCGTCGGGCTTATTGGAGAACCACTCTTGTGCCGGGTTGGCCAAGAGATGCTCGCAAATGTAGGTGTCAAACCCTTTGGTGTGGTGCGAGCACTCCACAAGTTGGCCGTCGCTTGTGGCACTAGCATCGCTTGGGGCAAATCTAATTGAAGAATAGACCACGTAAACAAAACCATTCTTCCCGGGGCACCGATAGGCTCCCTTGGCTCCAAGCAGCTTGGCAGCGACGGCAGTCATCCCCCAACCCAAGTACTCATCATCGGGCAGTTCTGCATTGGTGAGTTCGGATATGTTTTCCGCCTCACCAAACGCTCGCACTTTGGCAAGTTCTGTCGTCACTTTGGGAGTCAGGCTTTCATTTGCCCATCCCCAAAGCCACGTCCCGCCGGAAATGGAAGTTGTTCCCACGACCTGAATCGATGCCAACACCTTAGGCACGCCATCTTGAGTAAAAGCGAGAGTTCCACGGTCGAGGTCATACTCCCATTTTGGCCAAGAGGAAATGCGATATTCCTTCTCGCACAACTCATTCAGGTCCATGAGTTCGTGCACTGCTTTGTGCCGAAACTTGGAGAACTGCTCTGGTTCCATCTACATTGTCTCCAACGAGACCGTTATCGGACATGTCGAATCGCGGGCCTTGGCACGAAGAAAGACGATACCGGACATCTGATCTCCATCGGGCCGGTTTGACTCTCGATATAGCTACTCGATATAGCTCTGCAAACTATTCGGATCAGTCGAGATATCCCCATCCTCCAGTTTCCATGTGGTAGGAGCGCCGTCCAAATGGTGGTAACGCCTCATAGAAGAGCATGGGTTCGCGTCCTGAAGGCGCGCTGAAATAGAAAAAATGATCTCCTCCCAGCGTGTATTTTGCGACGGGCACGGACGGAAGAAATTCTGGCACCAACTCGTCGAGACGATGCGGATAACGCTGATACTTCACGCGGAATGCCAGGCAAGCATTTCCAATCTTGATTGCTCGGCGGTCCGCCATTCGATTTTGCAACGCATTGGAGCCGAACACTGCTACCGCCGCCATCAGATAAATCCCAGCCTTCGCTAACCGTCGCTCGTAGAGATGCCGATCTCCGCGCCGCACCCACAAGGCTCTAGGAAGGAAAACGAGCAGGGTGACCAAAATGAGGCATACCGCCACAAACCCCTGATTCAGCACGAAGGCGTCCAGGATAAAAAGAGCAACTGCGACCCAAGCGGTTTTTATGAGAGCATTCCACCGGGAAAGAGTGTCTGGTGTAGCTGGAGGCATCGCCGGTAACCTACCACATACAACGGTTCCACGGGCTTACCGAGCTCCTTTTTTGTCCAATATCCGCGACCCGGCAGAGGAATCTGAAGTTTGTGGCAGACCTTTCCAAGAACCACTGTTGAGATCCAATGATCCAATACTTCGGTGCCACCTTTACAAGCGGTTGTTCCCATACTTCAGAGTAAAGCTCATCGAGGTTCCAGGTTTCCATGGCTTGTCTTGGATCTCCTTGCAGAATTTTCAATAAAAAATATCAGAACCATTTGGATCCAGGAATGGCGAATGCGTTTTTTCGATAAAATGTCTCCTTCTCTAAACTTTAGAAATTGTAGCCCAATGAGTAGCCCGATTAAGGGAGGAAGTTGCTCAGCTATCCGACGCCGATTCAACGCTTTAGATTATTTTGTGGCACTTCATTTGGTGGTTCGGGACCAGGAGGTCGAAGGTTCAAATCCTTTCGCCCCGACCACTTCTTTTAGAATCAGCGATTTACATTACACGAAATTCCGAAGAGCGCCTGGTACGAAACCAAGAGGTCTTTCAAAGTTGGATTCCAACTATGCTTCCCCCAATGACATCCAAAGCAGGCGTTTTGGTTGTGGTAGAACGCCTGCCTCCCAAGCAGGTGTGCTATCCCTCGTGCCCGTCGCAGGTCTCTTGAATGATGAATCATCCTGCAGAACAGGCGCGCTCCCGCAAGATTCGCAGAGAACTAGTCGGAAGATTTGATACAGCACAAGGGGGGAAGCTTGGCCTCAGGTTTGTTGATACGCAGACAAATTGCCGACTATCACGCCTTCTCACCCTCGCCTAGACCGCGAAGTGCAAGTAGGCATTCCCGCGTGCCCTTGATTACGTGTTGCACCTGCGCCTGACCTGCAAAGACTGATTCTGTGGGAACGCCATTAGCAATCGCTAAGCGCTTATTGCGCGCCTTGTCGCGCTGAAGCTCGCGGAGCGATTCACGGAGCCGCTTGCGGGCCTTGTGCAACTGCGACTTCGAATCGCCTACTGAACGACCCAATATCTCTGCAATTTCGTGGTGTTCATAGCCTTGGATATCATGCAAGACGAAAACCTTGCGGAAGCCCGCGGGCAGCAAGGCGATGCAGCGTTCAAGATTTATTCGATCAATCGATCCTTCCAGCGTGAGGTCAGGCGCACCGTATTCGAGATTGCTTGATGGGGCGTTTTCATCGTCCGAATCGGCAGTCGCTTCGATCGACACGACAGAAGGCGCCTTCTTGCGCAGACGCATCAAAACGAGGTTCACCGCCAGCCTGTGCAGCCAAGTCGAGAAGGCCGATTCGTTACGGAATGTGTGGATTTTGCGAAACAAGAGCAAGAATGCTTCTTGAGTCAGATCTTCTGCCTCGGTCGTGTCTCTTATCATGCGCAGGCATAAGGCGTAAACGCGCGGGCTATGCAACCTGTAGAGATATTCAAACGCCGCCGGATCACCGGCCTTAGCTCGTTGGATAGCCTCGGCGTCGTTCAGATTGCTCGCGGTGGAAGAGAGTGGCGGGCCAGCGTTCAAGATGCATTCCGTGCTGGCACGTATATTCTGGTTTAGACTACGCCGCTTCTCTACAGTAGGCCCTGGTAGCGAAGCAACCAAAAACTTTCTGAATGTGGCGTTTGCATTGATTGGCATGACTTCTCCTTAGCCACCCGTCGTATGGACACTTGACTTCGTTGACCTGCAACGCAGGCGCGGGTCTCTGAGACCGTCCTTTGACGGGGCTCCTTGCGTCCTATGTGCTTGCAACGCATTCAGTCTTCAGCGTGTAAGACCACTCATGTCCTCGGATAATTCCCCGATCCGGCGGTGTTCAACAGACAAGCAAGAATAAATCTGCGCTCCGGACAGTTCCTACTGATGAAGTTCACTGATCGCGAGAAGGGTTAGAAGTGTTGGATGCCGAAGACCGGGTGCGATTCGAGCAGTTGGTGCTCCCGCACCTGAATGCAACATTCAACCTAGCGGTGTGGATTTTATCCAGCCGCACCGATGCAGAAGATGTTACGCAGGACGCCATGCTTCGCGTTTTTCGATTCTTCGAGAGTTTTTATGGAGGCGACGTGCGCGCGTGGTTGCTGCAGATCGTCCGCAACACTTGTTATACGTGGTTGGAGAAGAATCGCCGAATGAAGACGGCAGACCAATTCGATGAAGAGCTGCGCATCGAATCTTCCGCCACGCCCGAATCGATCGCAATCGCAGGAGATGCTCGCGAGCGACTTACGCGAGCACTGGAAACGCTTCCGCCCCGCTTCCGTGAAGTAATTGTCCTTCGAGAGTTAGAGGGGTGCTCCTATAAGGAGATCGCTCGGATCACCTCGATTCCTATGGGCACCGTGATGTCCTCGCTCTCGCGGCCCCGGCGTCAATTGCACTCCGCGCTGGCAAAGAGTGCCGAAGGGGAGGGTACGCATGAGCTGTGATCTTGAATATTTCGTTGTTCACAGCTACTTCGACGGCGAGCTGAGCGTCATCCGCGCCGCTGAATTCAAACACCACCTCGCAGATTGCTCCGACTGCATGAATGAGTTGGCCGCGCTCGGTTCTGTCCGTGGTTCGTTGAAACACGCGCGTCTCTACGAAACTGCGCCGGCCTCGCTCAGACGGAAAATTCGTGCGGATCTTCACTCGATCATGCCCACGACGCGCCGGTCGCTAATCTTGTCCGGGCGTGGGCTCGCCGCGGCAACAGGTCTCGTTCTTGTGTCTTCATTTGGCACACGCGTGAATCGGACGGTCCTCCGCGTACAGGTTCGCGGCAAGGCTACCAATGGATTGATTGGCGAAAAGACAAGCTGGAGTTCTGTGCCGTTTCCGATGCTGCTCCTGCTGACCTGGAGCGACTCCAGCGGCTCCTGACTGACTAGCGGCATTGGTGCCACGGCAACGCTATACGGAAGGGAAGAGAACGCGGGACATTCATTGGTCCAAAAATCGAAGTAGGAGCTGTAAAGGAGATGCTCACATGCAAGAAGGTATCCGAAAGTGTTCAGGAATTCCGGTTATTACCGTTCAGAGCAGCAAGGAACGCCATCAGGAGATCATTCTTTCGACATTTACCAAACGTGCTTACCAGATTTTTGAAGAGCGGGAGCACAAGCATGGCTTCGGGCTCGACGATTGGCTGACTGCTGAAAAAGAACTCTGGCGCGACGATGATTCAAGCGCTTCCGATTTTTCCCTTGTCGTTGATTGTCCGCAGGATCCAGAAGTGACAACGATCCTGAGCCTAACGAATCACAGTCTAGTGGTCTTTCGAAGTCGGAAGAAACATTCTGACGAAGCGAAGTGTGGCCCCGATGTCCAATCCGTCCATCAGTTTTCCCAAGAAATAGATCCAGCCCAGACAGAAGTGAAGGCCGTGAACGGAACTCTGCGCATCTGCCTGCCGAAGAAGAATCACGCAACTTCTAGAGTTGCGTGCTGCGGCGGCGCGCCACGGTCATCGATACCAATCGATGAAACCTTAGAGACAACGACATGACACGTAACTGCGCTCTGGAAAGGGAATAAACCCCACTGAGTCCAGTCAACGTGATCAGAGCGCCCAGTTTTGATCTCGGGCCTCGCCGAAGATTCGGAGTCCGGTCTCGAAGCCTGTATCCGGCGGTCGCCCAGGAGGTAACCAATTTGGAGGTCTTGCGAATCCTACTGAGTATCGGAGGTTCCGAGATCGGGCACTTCCAGACTTGGCAGGATAAAGCAGGTAACGCGGCCAATATAACCGGCGGGGATCTTACATTTCCGAACTTCAACAGCGGAGTCGATCCCAACACGGGTTCCACTGGCGCTGACATTGCTGACGAGTTCCAGACCAACCTGATCATGCCCGAGCCCACTTTGTTCCTTAGCGAAAAGCTCGGCCCCGTTTCCATCATCCGGCCGACTTCCACAAAACAAGGGGAGAGCCGTGGCCTCGGTTCAGAGCTTCGTTGATGACGGGCTGTTTCTCGACCCGGCGACAAATAAAAATACGGGATCGTGCAGGTGCTGTTCCGTCTAGCGGAAGAAGCCGATGTGGCTCGGCGCCGGTTCTGCGCCAGGAAAAACCGCGTAACGGCGTCGAGTTCGGACCATCGCGATGTGGCGTGCGAGTGTTCGATGGTTTTCGAATCATTTCGCCGCCGAGCAAGGCGACCTAAGGCCGCCTTGCTCATTTTGGTTTCAGTTTAGGGATGTTGGGTTCGCACCGCTCGAGTTGGATGCGGAAGCGGTCCCGCAAGCTCCATATTCTTTGATCACGCTTCGTAGTTGAAAAGTCGGATTCCCGGGACCATCGGTAGCCACCACAACTCCCTTGAGGGTGATTCGCTCGCCTGCCTTCAGGGATTTGCTGTTGGTCACGATCGAATAGGTCTGGTTGTCCTTTTCATCGGTCAAATTGATGCCGGCCTGTATGGACTGAGTGCAGCCGGTAACATAGGTCTGCTGCGTTTTATCTGCAGAGTGATGATGGTGCCGCACGAGAAGGGCAATACCAACAGCAGCTCCAGCTGCCGCGCCAACACCAATTCCAATGGCCTTACCGGAGCCATATCCCCCTGATGGCGGCGTGTACCCGCCACTCGCGCCGGTCCCTCCCGATCCAGCCGTGCCTCCTCCGCCATACTGCGCAGACGCAGCGGCGCACACGGCCAAAGAAAGTGTCGCAATTCCCGTGAACCGTACCAACCAGTGTGAAAACATTACGTTTCCCTCTTTCGTGTTTAGTTAAAGTTGAAATTTGAACCGATGATGCCGGCTCGGTTCCGTTTGTGTCGCGGTAACTCGGACCCGGAAGCTCCGGATAGCGGCTCTTAAAAGCAACGACCGACCTTCTCGCTGTTTTATTCCGTTAATCGGGATCGTCGCTTCGGCGCCCTCAATGCGAGTGGTATAGCTCGGTGTTGTTTGATTCTTATTCGACAAGCAATTCATCAGATTTCTGTTGCTCGGAAAACAAAAGAATTTTTGCAAGTGTGCGGAATGAAATAGGGCGAGAGACGGTCTCCTTAGGGGAAGCACGTTCGAGGGCGGTGTGGTTTCTTGGATCTCTCTCCCCACGTCGCCTTTTTTCCGCGCGTTTTTGCGGAGCAATTCGCCTGAAAACACGGCGGCCCGGACGCTCGAGTGAGTATCCGGGCCCTTTCACTTCGTGCCGTCGCAGGTGTCTTGAATGATGAATCATCCCGCAGAACAGTCACACGCCCCAGCGAGATTCGGCGCAATGTCGATTGGGTCTTCGGTGTGAGGTTCGACTCCAATTCGTTTAAGTCGCAAATCCGATGATGGAGATCTCAGATAACGCCACTTCCGACCAGCATCGGGCTCTTGATTACGCGTTTATAAAGCTCTGACGTTTATCGGGCATGTGAATCGCGTCCAGGTGTGCCGTTACTTGAGAGATTCGCCAAAATGTCCAGATCGCGCATGTCTTTGCTCTGCCGTGGAACGGTCGGCTTATTCAGCGACCTGGCGACTGCGCCTGATGTAGAATGCGCTAACTTGGGAGGATCTGCACAGCTATGAAGAGAGACCGTCGCAGCTTTTTGCAAACTGTCGGCGCTTCCGGGATTGCGGCGGCGTTCGTAAACGCCGGGAACGCCACCGAGGGTCGAGGTTCGAAAGAGAGCTTCAGGCGTTTTCACTCTGTGCAAATTGACGTATTCACATCGCGGCGATTGCAGGGGAACCCACTTTCCGTCTTCACCGATGCCCGCGGCCTGAGCGACGCAGAGATGCAGGACCTTGCGCGCGAAACGAATCTCCAAGAGACAACGTTCGTCTTTCCTCAAGATACTGCAACGGAGCGAGAACATGGCGTAAAGGTGCGGATTTTTGTTCCCGAAGAGGAGATCTCCTTTGGTGGTCACCCAACACTGGGCACCGCCATGGTGCTTCGAAACCTTCGTCTGGCCCGGAACAAACCGGGCGCACCCGAGCCGGAAAATGTCTCGGAGATTACCCTCGACCTGAAAGTAGGAAAAGTGCCTGTCAGCTTTCGCGAAGTTTCTCCCGGCAGCGTCTTCGGAGAAATGCGCCAGGTGCCACCGGTGTTCGGACCTGTGCACGATAGAAACACGGTAGCCGCCCTTCTCGATTTGAAGCCGAGCGACATTGCCGACGAGTGGCCCATTCAGACCATCTCCACCGGCCTGCCTTTCGCCGTCGTGCCGTTCAAGCAACTTAGCACTCTGCAATCCCTGCGTCTCGATTTGCGCAAAGTGGATGCCTACTTGGAACGCCAGGGGCACAACACTGGCTTCTACTATGTCACCCGGGACACTCGTGATTCCGGCGTGGGCCTTCGCGCCAGATCGATCTACGCGAATGGTGAAGACCCCGCTACCGGCTCCGCGGCAGGATGCACCGCCGCATGGATGGTGCGTTACGGGATCGCGAAACCCGAACAAACCGTTCACATCCAGCAGGGCGTAGAAATGAAACGTCCCAGCCAGCTATTCGTCCGTGCCAGCCGCGAAGGCGAAAAAGTCACGAACGTGCGCGTAGGTGGTCACGCCGTGGAGATTATGGAAGGCGAAGTCTCGTTGTAGGCGCTGGATTGACTGTCAAGTCAGCTCCTCGTCTAAAGAATGCCTTCCACTTGATCTCACGACCAGCAAGACATTGAACTGGTTTGTCCCTGTCATATTTCGGGCGCATTGTCCCCAAAACTCTAGCAGCTATACCATAGACCTGCCCTCTTTTTCTGTACCCAGCCGAAGAAGGCCACAAGGTGTGATCTGCTTCGATAGCGGTCGGAGTTCTTACAGCCTCAGCGAAAATTCGAAGCAGGTTAGATGTTTTGAGGAACGCGAGATTCGAATTCGAGCCACGCTCACTTTTCCCGACGTGGCAAGGCCTTTTGCTTTTTGCCATAGTAATAGTAGACCTGCTCAACGCCGGAACTAACGACCGGTTCAAGCGGTTGCCCCGGAGGGAGTCCCAACAAGTTTTCACGGTTTCTCTGCAAGGCTTGCCCAAAGTCTCGGTTTTGCAGGGGAGCGGAACCTCCCAGGAAGCAGCTCGGCTTGCAGCGTCGGTAGACTTTTGCCTGCGGATACGCCCTCCCACACAAGCTGATTCAGCTCCATTAAATAATCCTTAAAGAGACTCAGAATTGTTCGCCCCTGTTGTACCGGGCCGTGACCTGGCACCGGGACGTCGAAGTCTAGTTCAGCAAGCCTTTCCAGCGTCGCTGGCCACTCATCAGGAAATGCCTCAAACAAGAGCGGGTCGAGCCCGTGCACTAGGTCACCAGTGGCGATGACCTGGTCCTCCGGAATGAATACTACCGCGTCACCGGCGGTGTGCCCTCGGCCAAGATACCGTACTTCGACAGTGACATCGGCGCAGTGCAACACCAGGTTGCGATCAAAGGTGATGTTTGGGAGTGGTGGAGCAAATGTGGACATTTCAGAGAAATACGAGCGGAGGCTGTCTAGCCGCTCCTGCGCGGCCGCACGCTCCCTTCCCGCTAGGTGAGGAATTTGGGCTTCTGTCGCGGGTATACTGTCGCGCAACCCGCCGATGTCGTATCTCCGTTCATAAGACCTGTGAGAGCTTGACGGAGGCGGCCCCGCGCACGCGATAAGCTGGACATCACGGTACCTGCAGGCATGCCGGTGATATCTGCGATCTCTCTGTAGGACATCCCTTCGAGTTCGCGCAAAATGAGGACTTCACGAAAATTCGGCGGGAGCATTTCCAGCGCCATTCGCAGCAGAGCGCCGTTGTCGTTCTGGAGCACAGTTTCTTCTGGATTGGGAGCGCGAGAATCAGGAGGGAAAATATTCTCGTCAAATTTCGCGGCGTCTTGCAGTGGCCGGTTTACATGCAACCAGGTATAGCAAGTATTGCGGACAATTCTCATGAGCCACGCACGGGCGTCGCCGCCGCGGAAACCGGCAAAGAACCGGAAGGCGCGTAGGTAGGCTTCCTGGACAACGTCCTCGGCGTCCTGCGGATTGCGCGTCAGCCAGCGCGCGAGGTTGTACGCAGCGTCAAGATGCGGCAGGACAGCCTGCTCAAAAGTCCCGGGCCAGTTTTGTTCTGTCATCGCCGTCTCCAATTGCGCGTAGAAAAGTTGTTTGGTCGCGGGGGCAAACGACTGCCAAGTACCCAAAGCTTTACTTGCGCTCGTTGAGGCGCCCTTCCCAGCAGTCTCCCAGTCGAAACCTGTAATGGAAGAACTGGTAGGTTTCCGTTCCTGGAACCTTGAAGCGGACAAAGCCTTCGCCCGTGACGATGGCTTGGTGGCATTGACTGCAGTGAACAGTTGTTTCGCGTTCCATAAATCACCATCCACTTTGCCTCGTGCCCCTTTTCGGCAAGCGCAAACGCGCCCGCCGAGAGAAATTCAGGCGACGACCGTAAATTCCTGCTGGTGCATGCGCGCGACTTTGAGGCTGCAGCAAAAAAATGGCAATGGACGGGTAATCCTCCATCGCAGGAAAGTAGGTCCCCTGCTAAGTTGCAGTTGGTATGAGACTTGGCCGAGTTCCTCCCCTGTCGAACTTTCTTCAACCTCTGCCCGGTGATACACTCGCGCTCATTTAGGTTTTGCTCTCCATGCCAGAAGGCCATCACCTTGCCGGGCGTCTTCGCTTTGGTGTCTTCGAGGTTGATCTCCGCGCCGGTGAACTCCGAAAGCATGGACTGAAGATCAAAATCCAGGAGCAGCCGTTTCAAGTGTTGGCCATGCTGGTCGATCACGCCGGCGAGGTAGTAACGCGAGAGGAACTACAAGAGAAGCTCTGGCCCGCCGATACTTTCGTGGATTTCGACCACGGGCTCAACAAAGCGATCAACAAAATCCGCGAGGCCCTCAGCGACTCCGCGGAGAGTCCCCGCTTTGTGGAAACCGTTGCTCGCCGCGGCTACCGCTTCATCGTGGAGGTCAAAGCTGCCGATGCAGCCCCTGTTCGCAGTCCGGAACTGGCAACGCAGCCTCATCCGGTGGCAAAAGCTGGTGATCTCCGAAATCTCGCCGGCCAACTCTCAATACTCAGACCTCTTTGGCCACCACGTACGTGGGTGATAACAGTCTTCGTGCTGCTCGTATTGATGGGGACGCTCGCCACCTGGAAGCTCCGCCCTTGGATCCGACGGTCTCCCGTCATTCGCTCCTTGGCTGTGCTTCCGTTCGAAAGCCTCTCCAGTGATGCGTCTCAGGATTACTTCGCGGATGGAATGACCGACGAGTTGATTTCGGACCTCGGCCAGGTCAGCGCATTGCGTGTGGTCTCGCGTACCTCAGTGATGGCCTATAAACGTGCTCGCAAGCCTCTGCCCCAGATCGCTCGTGAGCTGAACGTGGACGCCGTGGTGGAAGGCACGGTGCTCCGTTCTGGCGACCAGGTCCGCATCACGGCGCAGTTGATCGAAGCCTCTGTGGACAAACACCTATGGTCACAGAGCTATGAGGGTGAATTGCGGGATACCTTGGCGCTCCAGAACAAGGTGGCTAAAGCCATTGCAGATCAAATTGGGATCAGCTTGAATCCCCAGGAACAGGCTGCGCTGAAAAACGTAAAAGTTGTTAATCCAGAAGCTTACGTGTCGTATCTCAAAGGACGCTACTTCTGGAACAAGCGAACGGCGGATAGCTTGAAGGTTGCCCTAGCTTATTTCAATCAGGCCATCGAAGAAGACCCGAAATTCGCCCAAGCTTATTCTGGGTTAGCCGACACTTATGCTTTGTTGGGAGATTGGCAGTATGCGGTGATGACCCCCAAGGAGGCGCTCCCAAAAGCAAAGGCCGCGGCGATCAAAGCTCTGGAATTGGACAGAGCGCTTGGCGAGGCCCACAACTCACTTGCATTCTGCTTGGATGGCTTCGACTGGGATTTTGACTCTGCCGGGAAGGAATTCCGGCGGGCCATTGAACTGAACCCAGGCTACGCAACTGCTCACCACTGGTATGCTTGGCATTTGGCTCTATTGCATCGGTATGACGAAGCTATCGCGGAAATGAGAAAAGCGGAAAACCTGGATCCGCTATCTCTTATCATTAACGCCGATTTAGCAGAGCTTCTTGCCCTTGCGCATTCTTATGACGAATCGATACGACAGAGCCGCAAGACGATCGAAATGGATCCTAATTTTGGTCTCGCACATAATCACCTCGGCCAGGCATACCTTCAAAACCAGATGTACGATGAAGCGGCCGCAGAATTGCAAAAAGCCGTCCACCTTTCTGGGAATAGCCCGACATGCATAGCTAATCTTGCTCGCGCCTACGTCGCGTCCGGCAACAGGAGCGAGGCGACGAAGCTACTGAACGGTCTAAAGAAGCGTTCAAACCCTGGTTATTCGCACGCCTCGGAAATTGCCGTGATTTATGCAGCTCTCGGCGATACGGATCAAGCCATGAATTGGCTCGAAAAGGGCTACGAAGAGCGATTTAACCCGGGCGTCCTGCTGCGGCCAGGCCTCGATCCTCTCCGCTCCGACCCGCGCTTTCAAGACCTTGTGCGCCGTGTCGGCCTCCCCCGTTGAACCAGAGATTTTGCTATTCAGAATTGCGCGGTGATTCTTGACTACTCAGTGAAAAGCCACTGGCGCGGTTCAACTTCAGACCGGCAGTGATGCTTCTGTGAGAACCGGCCCAACGGCGATTTTATTCCCGACGATGGTTCTTTTGTGACGCGCAGTCAAAGAGAGTCAAGGACACTGATGAATTTGGAATAAGACAGCCGTTGGCAGAGTCTTGATGAACGAAAGCACGTCCAACGAAGGAGCGGGCAAGTCCCTTCCATCCCGCGCCGGAAGTCGATGGCACATGCAGAATGAAATGAAGGGACAGAAGAAACAGTGAAAAAATATGGAGAAAAAAGTGAAAAACAATCGCAGTAACAGGTTCCAGGGCGGCGTCGCCGCTCGCATCATTCGCGGGACAATGACAGTGGCGGTGGCAGTGCTGACCGTTTCCGGCATTGTCTACGCCCAAGAGAGAGGCCAAGATAAGAGGGAAGAAAGCAACTTTAGCAGTTCGATTCCGAGCCCAACCACTTCTGCCACCATCACACCACCGGAGGGAACTTCGGCATTCTTGCTCGGCCATGGGGTAGGCACGCAAGGCTACGTTTGCTTGCCCACAGCCAGCGGCGCTTCCTGGACCGTAAACCCTGCCCGACCGGAAGCCACACTGTTCACGCATATTTTTGGGGAAGCGGTACAGATCATCACCCACTTCCTCAGCCCGGTCGTAAATCCAAACGACATCGGCCCGAAACCGCCACGTTTCGGCGACGTGACGTGGCAGAGCTCCTTCGATAGCAGCCGGGTGTGGGCACAAAAGAAGAATTTTATTACTGCCGGAACAGACGCGAGTTGCCCGAATGGCGGCGCGATTGACTGTCTCTTGCTGCAGGTGATCGGTTCCGATGAGGGACCTGCCGGCGGCAGATCGCTAACCAAGACTAGTTTTATCCAACGTCTCAACACCAACGGCGGATCTGCTCCGGCCACTGGCTGCGCGCTCCCCGGGGACGTGGGCCATCAGGCTCTGGTGCCGTACACGGCAGACTACTACTTCTTCCGCAACGACCAGTAATCAAGGTTCGCGTGCGCCGCGGGTGGCGGATCGTGCACGCGAAGATGACCAGCTGTTGGCCGATCTTCGCGTGCGCCTTCGGTGAACTATTCTCAGGGAACAACAGCATAAATCTAGATTAAAAACTAAGGAGTATGACGTGCGAAATTATAGCTATCAAAAGTCATTTGGAGCATTGTTTGTATTCGCTGCGACGTTCTTATCGGGAACGGCTGCAGCACAAGATACACAGGTCATCGTAAACACCGGTAACCCTGACGGCAAGCTCGGGGCGCTCACACGGCGTCCCAGCGCCAACAAATTGGAAACGGAAACGGCCGATGACTTTGTTTTGAAACAGACGACGGTCCTAACCGGAGCCAGCATCACTGGTTTGATCTCACCCGCAACGCCGCTGGCGAATATTGCCAACGTCGAAGTCGAGCTGTACCACGTTTTTCCTGAAGACTCGATCGATCCTCCGTCGGGCAATGTTCCGAGCCGAGTGAATTCCCCGAGCGACGTGGAAATCGATTCCGCGACTCGCGATGCAAGCTTGCGAACCCTTAGGTTTACTCCAAGCTTGCTGAATGCCAACTTCTCGGTTCTGAACACTGTAGTGAATGGCATTCAAAAGAAGCCTTTGAACACTACACACGGCGAGGGGCCAGCAACCGGCGAAGAGGTCGAGATCACTATCACCTTTACGAGCCCAATCGTTCTGTCAGCCGGTCACTATTTCTTCCGCCCGGAGGTCCTGGTAAACGGCGGCGATTTCCTCTACCTGTCCGCACCGAGACCAATCGTGGCACCGGGAGTGCCGATTGCGGGGGATTTGCAAGCGTGGATCCGTAACTCCAGTCTGTCGCCGGACTGGCTGCGCATCGGCACAGACATTATCGGAGGAGACACTCCGACTACGTTCAACATGACCTTTTCTCTGACTGGCGACGCTCTTCAGGCTGCCGGAACACCCGGACAAGCCAATTGTAACGGTCAGAGTATCTCAGCCTTGGCGGAACAGTTTGGGAGCCTTTCGGCGGCTGCCTCAGCGCTTGGATTCGCTAGCGTCAAAGCGCTACAGGATTCTTTCCAGGCGTTTTGCGAGCCGTGAGGACGCCGAAAGCCAGCGGCCTAATTGAGTTGAGGAACGGGCGGTCGAACGATCGCCCTTCGCTCAGCCAGCAATTCCAAATTCAACGCCATAGACATTCTTGCACCACGCGGAAAATGGCTGTTTCTAAATCCTTTGGGAGTCGGCCGAAATTGTCGGGCACTTCCAAATCTACGCTGATCTCGCTGCGTGCGGTAAGCCCTTCTGCATACCATCGGAGTGCGGAAGTCAGTCCAGTTTCGTCCAGCATTGGTGCGCCTACAGAGGACAGATTCATCGAGAGAGCCGCCAAGGTCTGCCCAACGCTGTCGTGCAATTCGCGAGCGAGTCGGCGTCGCTCCTCCGACTAAAAAAGAGTGCAGGAGGTCATGAACAGCATGCCTTGTCAGGAGGAAGCGCTTGGGTACAGCTTGGGTACAACTGAGAGGGAAAAACTGGCTTTGTCGTTCACGTAAGCGACGCCAGACAAAGCCTTTAGTATTTTTGCTACCCTATTTCGGGACCAGGAGGTCGAAGGTTCAAATCCTTTCGCCCCGACCACTTTCTCCCTTGTTTTCATCGGGTTATTCATTACGCTGCTGCCGTAGCGTCCAGAATTCGTAGCCCACGTAGCCCAAATAGCGATTCGGGAAGCTCGAAACCGAGACCAACCTTCTTTATTTGGTCCTGCCGGTAATCGATGTCCTCCACGAGTTGCCTGCCATAGCGGTCTCCCATACTTGGGTTGGAATGCCCCATCCAGTAATCGATCAGGATTTGCCGTACCTCACTGCGTTGCAGGACGGCTTCACGGAAACGCCGGAAAACATTGAACAGCGTCCCCGCTTGATCTCGGCCCATTTGCTTGAGAATGAGGTCAAGATTGTTCCTGCCTATGCTGCGTGGATCGAGCATGGTTCCGTTCACCGACTGAAAGAGAAAGCCACACTTTCGATCGTCGATGAAGTTGCGCAGGATTAGGGCAGCGTCTGGGTGAATGTCCACGTCTCGGCATCCGGATTCCGTCTTCAGATGTTCCTTGACGCGATTTGCACGTTTCTCCCTCTGCTGCCGAACGCGAACGATCGAGCAATCGGGTTCAATGTGTTTGCCTATTTCGATGGCGACGGCCTCCGATACGCGCAACCCGGTTACCACGCAGAAGAAATAAATCATCCGATACTGACCTTCTGCTTTGGAGAGCAACGTCGTCATTTCCTTCGCGGTGAAGGTGGGACGGCGCTGCTTCCTGGGATTGACGCGCGGCAAGCTGATGGCCGCAAGATTCCAGCTCCGGTGATGAACGGGATTGAAATTCCCATCCAGCGCCGAAGCGATGACCTTGCGGAGCACCAGTACTCAACTATGGTCTTTTCGGAGAAGCGTCGCTCGTCATCTTTCCCGCGCTCGGACTTCATCTTGGCGATGAGCGTCTTCGCTTGGGGGTTATCAATCGAAGCTAGCGGAATGTCCCCGATCAGTTCGTTCAGATAGGTCACGGCGTTCCGATAAGAATTGATGGTATTGGGATCAATCGGTTCCCCCTTCTTTGCGTGAACGATGTGACCATCAACCATCTCTTCGATCCACCATGTAGCTTGACCACGGAACGTAGCAGCCGGCGAGGCGCGTTCCCGGACCTTGGCTAGATCCAGCACCCCTGCATTATGCATTTCGTTCCGGAGTTTGAGCACAGCGTCGATTTCGTCGCGGCAGTATCCGAGAGCTACCCGGACTTCCTTCTGCCCGTGTTTCCCGGGAACGTCGATTCGATAACGACCGTACGCGCGTTCTTGAGGGTTCCACGGGTCGCCTTTCTTTTTTCCTTTCTGATAGACGTACCCGCGCTGGCGAAGCGTGGGTTTGCCCGTTTCCACATCTTGCACAATCTGACGTGACATGGATTTTCTCCTTGTACGTCGAACCGGCGTCGGATATGAGGCGCATAATTCTCTTTCATTCTTGAACTGAAGCCATTCCTGAAACGCAGGCTCTGCGATTCTTGCCGAGGTCGCGATTCGTTGAATGGTTTCGCCGCGGTTGCTGTTGCGCACCAGAACGCCACCGCTCCACTACCTCACGCGCAGCGTCCGCCGCACAAGCGGCTTCGTTCTTGCCGACAATCGAGAAACTGTCTCGCATAGCAGCTCGAATCAAGACGCCAGCGGTGGTACTTCTACGGATAGGCGCGTCTATCAGCCAAGTGGATTATTTCCGCTGTCGAAAGTAGGAAGAACCACTTACCTTCACTCGGTTCCGTGAAACGAGTACTATCCTCCCATCGGTATTGCCGCACGGATCTTCCGGCCAGCAGAATCCGTGTTGGCGCACTTAGGATTGACCGCTGCGGGCTTCCTGACGCTGCGTGCCGACAAGGTGTAGCTTCCATGCCTAGAACGTATCGACATATTTACTTGGATTTTAATGCCAGTACTCCCACTGCGCCGGAAGTCGTCGACGCGATGAGGATGGTCCTCGAGGAGCCATACGGTAATCCTTCGAGCGGCCACTGGGCTGGCAGCCCGGCGAGGGAGGCGGTGGCCAAAGCTCGAATGCAGGTTGCTGGCGTGCTCGGCTGTAAAACCAATGAGATCGTATTCACGAGTGGCGGAAGTGAAGCTAATAATCACGCTCTCAAAGGGGTGTTCTTCGCATGTGGAAGAGCGGATGCTCACATCGTTACCACCCAAGTGGAACATCCGGCAGTGATAAATCCCTGTCGCTTCCTCGAACCGCTTGGTGCGACGGTGACGTACCTGCGGGTTGATGGCCTTGGACGCGTCGATCCTGAAGATGTCCGCCGGGCGCTGCGACGGAGCACCGTCCTTATTTCCATAATGCATGCCAACAACGAGGGCGGCACTATTCAGCCACTCGAGGATATTGCACAGATCGCGCACGAAGCTGGAATCCTTCTACATAGCGACGCGGCGCAATCGGTAGGCAAGATCGCTTTCACTGTTCAGGGGCTCGGGGTCGATTTGCTATCAGTTGCAGGTCACAAGCTTTACGCTCCCAAGGGGGTGGGTGCACTCTATATCCGCGACGGTGTTTCCCTTGAGCCGCTGATTCACGGCGCGAGCCACGAATCCGGCCGGCGAGCTGGAACAGAGAACGTGCTGTTAGCTGTGGCTTTGGGAGCGGCTTGCGACTTGGCCCGCATGTGGAAAGGCATGGACTCAGTTCGTGAACTTCGTGATCTATTCTGGGAGCTGTTGCAAAACAAGTTTGGAGATCGAGTGGTCCTGAACGGCCATCCGATCGAACGGTTGCCCAACACTCTCAACGTCAGCTTCGTGGCACAGGTTGGTGCGGAGATTCTGGCGCGCTTGCCCGGAGTGGCCGCGTCTACCGGTTCAGCGTGCCATGCCGGTTCGGTGGAATTGTCCCCAGTCCTGCGAGCCATGGGGATCGCACCTGAGATCGGAATGGGCGCGATTCGGTTCAGTCTCGGCCGTACAACGACCAGGGGCGAGATTGAAGCTGTAATCGAGGACCTAGGTTCGATAGCTTGACTCGCGAGTTGAGCAAAGGTCTAATCCCAATTTTCGAGTGGAGGCAGTGCATCCGTGGATACAATGAGGCATTGGGAAAAAGTCTACACGGCCAATGCACCCGAATCGGTCAGCTGGTATCGCGCGCACCTGGAAACATCCCTTGCACTGATCGAGCGGACTGCAGTTGCGCGCTCAGCCTCCATCATTGACATTGGTGGCGGCGAATCAACGCTCGTTGACGACCTACTCTATCGCGGATACAAAAACCTCACCGTATTGGATGTCTCGCGGACCGCAATCGAAGTCACGAAAAAGCGGCTGGGTGCGGCCTCGGAGCAGGTGCGTTGGTTACTTAGCGATATCGTCGAAATTGAGCTGGAACCACTTGGCTACGACCTCTGGCATGACCGAGCGGTATTCCATTTTCTTACGGCGCCAGAGCGACGTCTTGCCTATGTCCGGCAGCTTACCCGCGCTGTCAAGCCAGGTGGCCACGTGATTGTCAGCACATTTGGACCTGAAGGCCCTACGAAATGCAGTGGGCTCGAAGTGATGCACTACGATGCCGAATCGCTTCACAGCGAGTTCGGTGGGCGCTTCCGCTTGGTCGAGAGTTCCAAGGAACTGCACCAAACACCATTTGGGACCACGCAGCAATTCCTTTACTGCTACTGTCGGTTCGAATGAAGCCTCGCTTTGGTACTTTCCGCATCCCGCGAACCGACAGGTCGATTCCAATTCTGTGGTATGCGCGTTGCTCCGGCGAATTGTGATTAAGTGACTCTGCTGGCTGTTAACCGAAGGGTTGCTAGTTCGAATCTAGCCCGGGGAGCCACTTCCTCTTTTATAGTCAATCACTTAGAGACGGTTTTCAGTTCCTCCTATTTCTTCTGAAGCCGAACGTAGTAAAAACGTAGTATCTGTCTTGAGATTTTCCAGAAGCGGGCCGACAAAAACGGGGCAAAACCCCAATGTTTCTGCAAAGCGCTCACTGTGGAAAGGCCCAACCCTTCGGTTCGCAACCGAACGGTTGGCCAGTCTATTCGTGCTCGACCCGCTTTGGGCCCGCCAGTGCCTGGCACGAGACTGTTTTTTTCTCTTCCAGAAGTTTCGCCACGCGGTCGGCGTTCCGTTCGTTTGCGTCGTTGCAGAGCGCATGACCCAGTTCGTGACGGATCGCGAGATCAAGAAGCCCCATCCTGTCCATGTTCCACTTCAACAGCAATTCGCCGTCCCGCACAGGTACTTGCGTCACCAGCGCTTCCTCGATGAACGTCTCGCGTTTCGGATAAAACGTAAAAGCTGGGCTGTCCGGGTCGAGTCCCCTGGGGAGCAGAATGGCCTTCCAGTTCTCGGAACGTACCAATATCCAGGTCCAATTCCCGAGTTGCGCGATAGGATAGCTTGCGACGGCCTTTCTAAGGACCACCATGTCTTCGTCGCATCGCCTCTGGCTATAGCCTGTGTTACACACGAATTTCTGCGCTGGAGTTGGTCGGTGTGGCTCTCCGCCGTTGCGTGGTTGTGACGGAAGCGCATCGACCAAAGACGCGGGAATCTCGATGTTCGCCCCCGATCGTGTCGCGTCAAGATTTGATTGTGCTTGAGCCGAACTCTGCAAGAACATCCATGCCAGCATGCAGGAGAAAATCGCTATTTTCACGCCGCTCACCTCGACCGCATTTGCGGTAGCGCCGAGAATCGGTCAGAAGAGAATGCCGTTCAATGGACGGGGGCTGACAACTGTCTGGACTGTGTGTGGCCCAGCAAGTTTCGATTTGGCAGTTGGTTACAACCGAATGTGGCGCGCCTCGTTGCGGAGAATGGTGCTAGACTAGCGGCGGTTTTCGACAACTTAGGTGCAGTTGTGTGTCCCCAGAACGCTTTTGTCTGCCGCTTCGGAGTATTCGAGCTCGATTCGCGAGCCGCCGAGCTGCGCAAGAACGGCGTGAAACTGCGGCTGCAGGAGCAACCCTACCAAATACTCCTCAAATTGATTGAGCACCACGGTGAAATCGTAAGCCGGGAAGAACTACGCTCCACACTCTGGCACGAAGATACTTTTGTTGACTTCGAAACCGGCTTGAACACAGCCATCAAACGGCTGCGAGAAACTCTTGGCGACTCCGCTTCGCGTTCTATGCAAGAGCGCTCGTCCGTTGCGTTAATGGCGGTAGGAGGCCCTACCCTGAAGTCGCTCTCCAAGAGAGCTCCCCCAATTGTTGCTTGTTCCTCTTTTATCGTGCTCGTTGCGCTTCGGTACCGCCGCTACCTGGCACGAGACTGTTTTTTTGTCTTCCAGAAGTTTCGCCACGCGGTCGGCGTTCCGTTCGTTTGCGTCGTTGCAGAGCGCATGACCCAATTCATGGCGGATCGCGAGATCCAAAAGACTGTTTCGGCTAACGTGCCAAACGTCCATAAGCTTGGAAACGCGACCGGATGGTCCGGCTAACAGGGCCTCTTCGAAGAACGTCGTTCTCAAGCCCAGAGCGGTTAGCGCTGGAACTCCGGGATCAAGCCCCCGAGCCAGTAAGATGATCTTCCAATTTTCAGAACGCACCAGTACCCACGTCCATTCTCCAAGGTCAGATGCCCGATAATTCGCCAGGCCTTTTCTCAGTACCAGCATCTGTTCGTGGCACTCCTTCACCGTATAGCCTGTGTTACAGACGAACTTCTGAGCCGGAGCCGACCGATATGGCTCTGCGCGGGTCCATGAGAGCGACGGAGGCGCGACGACCAAGGACGAGGGAGTCTCGGTATGCGCCCTTAATCTTGGCGCGTCAGGATTTGATTGTGCTTGAGCCGAACTCTGCAACAACATCCATGCCAACAGGCACAAGTAAATCGTTTTTTTCACGGCGCTCACCACGACCGCAGTGGCGGTAGCGCCGAGAATTGGTCAGGAGGGAATGCCGTTCAATGGACGGGGTCTGACAACTGTCTGGAACGTCTGTGGCCCACCAAGTTGGGATTTCGCAGTCGGTTACAGCCCAAGGTGTCGCGCCTAGTTGCACAAATCGGTGCTAGACTACCGGCAGTTTGCGACTTCAGGTGTGGTTGTGTCTCCCCAAAACGCCTCCATCTGCCGCTTCGGACTATTCGAGCTCGATTTGCGAGCTGGCGAGCTGCGCAAGAACGGTGTAAAACTGCGGCTTCAGGAACAGCCCTACCAGGTATTACTCAAACTGATTGAGCATCACGGCGAAATCGTAAGCCGAGAAGAACTACGTTCCACACTCTGGCACGAGGACACTTTTGTTGATTTCGAGACCGGCCTGAATACAGCCATCAAACGGCTGCGCGAAACGCTTGGCGATTCCGCCGACAGTCCTACCTTCATCGAAACTCTTCCCCGGCGGGGTTATAGATTCATAGCCTCCGTCGAAGGGCCGGTCGGCAAGGACAATGGAATTCCCGGTCCGAGCACCCCTCAAGAATCTCCCGGCAAAAGCTTTTTGAGGCGCGCTGGCTTCCTCGCCGGTGTAGCGGTTATGGGGCTGATTTGCGTGGCCTTCTGGCGCAGCCAGCCGCAGCCGCCAACAGTCACCAATATCGTTCGAATCACCAACGACGGTAAGCCGAAGAACCCGATAAATCCGCCCGTGACTGATGGCGTCCATCTCTACTTCACGGAAGGGACGCCGGACACATCAGGCTCCGGAATCGCTCAGGTGTCCGCTGCAGGCGGAGAGACCACTTGGATTACAACTACACTCCAGGATGTTTGGGCCGTAAGTCCCGTCTCTCCAGATCGCTCGGAGCTATTGGTCTCGAAAGTCGCCAGGGTCGGGTCGGATTCCGTAATCCAACTCTGGGTGCAACCACTGCCAGCAGGTGCGCCCCACCCCGTCGGAAACATCAGGGCGATCCTCGCAACTTGGACGCCGGATGGGACACACATCGTGTACGCGGATGCGGGCAACATAATGATGGCGAACAAAGATGGAAGCGAGCCTCATCAACTTGCAAAGGTTTCCGGCCTCGTGTTTTGCATTCGGTATTCGCCGGATGGCCGGCGGATCCGCTTTGATCTTCATGACCCAAGAATCGATTCCAGCTCGATTTGGGAAATGGACGCGAACGGCAAAGGGATTCACCCGCTTTTTCCGGACTGGAAAGAGTCATCCTTCCAGCGCTGCGGAAATTGGTCGCCGGACGACAATTACTATTATTTTCTGGCGGGGCGCGGGAATGCTCAAGCCATCTGGGTGATGCCTGAGCGTCGGTCCCTTTTTCGCAGACGCGCCAAGGGCCCATCACGTTTGACTTCCGGGCCGCTACGTTTTTATTCTCCCATCCTCAGCTCTGACGGTAAGAGACTGTTTGTCCTGGGCGAGGAGCCTCGCGTGGAGCTACAGCGCTATGACCTGCAGGCCAGGCGCTTCGATTCTTATCTCCCGGGTCTCTCCGCCGGTCCCGTCGATTTTTCGCGCGATCGGAAATGGATAGCCTACGTTTCTTATCCGGACATGACACTGTGGCGAAGTCGCGTAGATGGAAGCGACAAGATGCAGCTTACCTTTCCACCGGTGCGAGCGTATGAACCGCGGTGGTCGCCTGACGGCTCCCAGATTGTGTTCATGGATGTACGGTTCGACAGTTCCTGGAAAATCTACTTGCTCTCTTCATCGGGAGGCAGTCCGGAAGTGCTGACGCAGACCAACACGTCCGAAGCAGACGCAACCTGGACGCCCGACGGGAAGTCCATCGTTTTCGGAAAAACTGACGACATCAGCATTATCAGCAATGCCAGTGTGGCGATTTATCGCCTGGATTTGAAAACCAGGAGAGTCTCCTCTATTCCGGATTCCGATGGAATCTTCTCGCCCAGAGTATCGCCGGACGGACGCTATATCTCCGCCCTTACATTCGGTCAGACGAACTTTACACTCGGTCAGACGAAACTGATGCTGTTCGATACAAACACAAATCGTTGGTCCAGTTTGGTGGAGGGGCAACAGGTCGGCTACAACGAGTGGTCGCATGACGGAAAATATGTCTACATGCGTGAATATCGGGCTGGGGCCGGGGAGTTGGTACGTGTGAGAATAAAAGATCGCGTGCTGGAACACCTTCTGAGCCTCAAAGATTTTCCTCAGCTCGCCGACGCGTTCGCCTCGTGGATAGGACTGACTCCAGATGATGCCCCGCTCTTGATGCGTGATCGCAGCGTCCAAGAGATTTACGCGCTCGACCTGCGCTTTCCCTGAAAATGTCAAAGCTAAGGAAGTGAGAAACGAGTACTTTTTCTGAGTTGCTGTACGGGCCCTTTAGGGCGAACATCGAAGGAGCCGTCATGCGCGTAAAGTTTGCATTGTCGGGCGCACTGTTGCTTCTCCTCGGGTACAACAATATAGGTCAGGAAATCACTGCCACGATCTTGGGCACCGTGACGGATGCAAGCGGCGCGGTCGTCTCCGGCGCCACAATCATCGTGGTTAATACCGATCAAGCCATAGTCCTTCGTCGCCTGACTACTTCCAACAACGGCGAGTATGTGGTTCCACTACTTCCTATAGGACACTACGACGTCTCAGCAGAGGCACCTGGCTTCAAAACTAGCCTGGAAACAGGAATTGAATTGAGCGTGAATGACCGGCGCGCCGTCAATTTCATCCTGCAAATTCATGGCCTTAGCGATGAAATTAAAGTGGAGGCCGAGCCACTTCAGGTGGATTTACAAAGTGCCACTGCTGCGGGCCTGGTCTCCGGAATCGAAGTTCGAGAACTTGCCATCAACACTCGCAATTATTCGCAGTTGGTCGTGTTGCAGCCGGGTGTCTCCTCAGGTCTCGCTTCGGATCAGCCTTATGTGGGCGTGAGTGGTTTGAATGGCGGCGTCAATTCCGTATCTTTCTCAATTAACGGTGCGCGCGAGAGTCAGAACAACTGGACACTGGATGGCGCCGACAATGTTGACCGCGGCTCGAACAAGACGCTACTAACTTTTCCCAGTATCGATTCCATTGCGGAATTCAAGGTCCTGCGCGGCAACTACGATCCGGAGTTCGGACGCGGATCGGGAGGCCAAATCAATGTCGTCACACGCTCCGGCACCAACACTTTTCATGGTGGTGCCTACGAATTCTTCCGCAACGACGTTCTCGCAGCAAACAATTTCTTTAACAACCTCAGGGAATTGGCCCGTCCGCCATTGCGCTACAACAACTTTGGCTTCACCATCGGTGGGCCTGTTTTCATCCCTCGGCTGTACTCCAAGAAAACTTTTTTCTTTTTTTCGCAGGAGTGGCGGCGCGTGATCGTCTACAGTACGTTTACCAGCGCCGAGGTACCCACCAGAGCAGAGTTGCAGGGAACCTTCGCAGCACCGGTCTGCACCAAGCCAATCATTGATCCTGTAAGCCAGCTTTGTGTCGGGCCAACCACTACGCAAATCACAAACATCGACCCCACAGCCGCTGCCTACATCAAGGACATCTACTCGAAGCTCCCCGCGCCCGGACCCGATCGCACCTTTAGTTTCACCGCACGAAACCTGTTCAACTTTCGCGAGGAAAATCTAAAGATCGATCACGTCTTTGGCCCAAAGTTAAGCGGGTTTTTCAAATACACTCATGACTCGATACCCACCGAAGAACCCGGCGGGCTTGCCGTAGGTTCGAGTCTCCCGGGGGTGGCCACCACACGAACCAACGCTCCAGGCTCGAACATTGCGGCTCGACTCGCGATGGTGATTACACCGCACTTTGTAAACGAGCTCGGCTACTCCTATTCCCACGGAGCCGTTCTTAGCCAGCCGGTCGGACTGCTTAGCGAGACCCTATCTCCCGACATCCACCCTAATCTTCCCTTTAAAAATCTGTCTGGCCGCGCCCCAACCTTAATTTTCACCGACGGTGAACACCTGCTTGGATTTGGGCCCTACCGGGACCTGAACACGAATCACTCGGCGTTCGACAGCCTTACCTGGATCATCGGGCGGCACACCACAAAGTATGGGCTTGTCTATCATCACTATGAAAAAAGTGAAAACTCGTTTTTCCGCATTGACAACGGCATTTACAGCTTTCTCGACATCGGTCCAACTGGGAATGGCTTTCAGCAAGAGTGGGCTAATTTCCTGCTTGGCAACGTTGTAGTCTTCAGTCAAGCAGCCGAAAATCCCACCGCAGACATTCATCAGAATGAGGTTGAATTCTTCGCGCAGGATCACTACCGGTTACGTTCAAACCTGACTCTCAGCTACGGGTTCCGATGGTCCCTCTTCCGTCAGCCCACCGAGGGCCATGGACACTTATCAAATTTCGATCCCGTCGCTTATAACCCTGCCGCGGCGCCTCCGATCGATATCGCTACGGGAGAACTCCTCGCAGGCACCTCCACGCCGGTGATGAATGGCATCATTATTGGTGGTCAGAATTCGCGTTTCGGCAATGCTGTGGCGAGACAGGGAGATCGTAATATTGGTCCCCGGTTCGCGGTCGCCTGGGATCCATTTGGCACCGGCAGAACGTCATTTCGCGGCGGCTACGGCATTTTCTTCGATTTGCCGGCCTTGGGTCAGTTCGAGGGCGGCACCACAAATAATCCGCCGTTTGTGCGCGTGGTCAAAATCTCTAACAGCAATTTGAACGATCCCGCAGCTACCGTCGCTGATTTGAACCTCTCTCCCCAAGCGCTCAGCGGAATCGACGTGAATTGGCACCAACCCTACGCGCAACAGTGGAACATCGACCTCCAGCGCCAGCTTAGCCGCACGATGCTCATTGATATCGGCTACTACGGCAACCGCGCCTTGCATCTAACCGCAGGTGTGGACATCAACCAACCCCGTCCCGGCGCTTATCTCTCCGCAGGCGTCCTCGCACAGGGCCCGGTCAACGCTGCAACTAGCCAGCTCCTTAACTACGTGAGGCCTTATCGTGGCTTCGGGCCCATAAATGTCTCTTCTTCCCGATTCCAATCGAACTACCATTCTCTTCAAGCCCAGTGGCAATGGAGAGCAGGCGACAACAACTTGGTGATGCTGAACTACACTTGGTCGCATGCCCTGACTGACGCTCCCAATCAATACACCACTGCTCAAAACGTCTATGACATTCACGCAGAATATGGACCTGCTGACTTCGACCGTCGGCACGTGTTCACTGGCAGCTACATCTACCATCTTCCGTTCTACCGCTTGCAGCGTGGCACTACAGGACACTTACTTGGAGGTTGGGAGATCTCGGGTATTGCGTATGCCCAAACGGGTCTATGGCTGACGGTCAACGGCGTACACATTGATCCGGCAGGCCTCGGTCTGGCCGACCCCAATAGCGGACCCTTCTTCGACGCTCGCCCGGACCAGATCGGGAACGCGAACCGCCATGCGCCGCATACTAGAGGGCAGTGGTTTGAGGCTTCGTTGTTTACTGATCCGCACGCAGACGGCATTCGACCTGGCAACGCCTCCCGCAGTTCCATACTCGGGCCGGGCGCGTGGCGCTGGGACACGTCATTGTTCAAAAACACTAACGTAAATGAGCGCCTGAATATCCAGTTCCGCGTTGAGGCCACCAATGTATTGAATCACACCAACTTCGACCAGATCGGCACGGCTTTTTTGTTCGATCCTATTCATTTCGGTCAAGTGATAAGTGCGCGCGACCCACGCATTATCCAGCTTGGTTTGAAGGTGGTCTTTTAGAGAAAGCCCAGTGATGAGCGTTGATAATTCGGATGGCTGATCGTCATCAGTTCCGTAGTACAGACGTAGTATCAATTGTAAAGAATGGTGGCAAAAAGTGAGTATTGCGCGAATAAAAATTGAGGAAGTGACTCGCTGGATTTTGCTGCAATTCGTTAGCTTTCCTCGGTTTAGCTTAGCTCCGGCGAAGTGTGATTAAGTTACTCTGCGTCTATTAACCGAAGAGGTGATTTAAACCGCCTACTTTTCACTAGATGATTAAGAACGCAAATTGAGAGACACTGAGTTCAGTGTGGGATCGCCGATTTGCATTTCCGAAGATAAATGAGGCGATAAATGCGCAGGGTCCCCCCTGAATTTTCCCCATACCTACCAAATATCCGCCTATAACCGGGCTTCGTTCAATGATTTACGGATTTGCACTCCTGCCACCCTATGTTCCTGAATTCTCCGCACACGACAAATCTCCCTCCTGTCTGCCGGAATTCCACAGGTGAAGTTGGGGGTGAAGAGGGCTTTTGATAAGCTCAAGAAAATACGCGAGTGAGCGACTCGGGACATAGGTAACAGATCGTACCGGACACATGGGTTACAGAATGTACCGGCTACATGGGTAACAACTTTGGGCCGAACGGATTTTCAAGCGGTTCCAACACGCGCGTATCCAGATCGAAGTATCCCAAATCATAATCCATAAAGCTAACCAGCCAGATGTCGTCGTGAACTTCTTTGATGCCGACTGCCTGGCCAGCAAAGACCGTGCTGAAGTTAATTTTTTTGCGGCCCAAACAGATGCGACCGCAATTGGTGACGACAATGATTTTGTCGTGAAAGGGATAATCGATATCGGGCAATCCTTTGTAGAGGCGTGTAGAAGGCTGATAGACCTCGGCCGGGCACTTCATGTCCAGGGCTTCGTGAGGACGTTCGTTGTTGAAGATTTCGATAAAGTCATCGAAGCGGGCCTGCTGCTGAAGGAAGTTTAAACCGGCCGGCTTGGTGGTTTCTTTCTTCAAGGTCAGATGCATGCGTTCATGGCGGCCGTTTTGCTGCGGATGACCAGGCTTGATGCGCTCGATGCCAATCCCCAGCCTGAGCCACCACACCGCGAGCCTGCTCAAGTTGAACAAGGCGTGGGCGGAAGCGAAGGGAACGCCATTATCGCTGCGGATGTTGGCAGGCAGGCCGCGCTCCTTAAAAAGCCTTTCAAACACGGTGAAAGCGTAGTTTTCTTTGGTGGAGGAGAGAGCTTCGCAGGTCAGGAGATAGCGGCTGGCATGATCGGTGACCGTCAGCGGGTAGCAGTATTTATGATTGCCCAGCAAGAACTCGCCCTTGTAATCGGTGCACCAGAGTTCATTGGGACGCTGGCCTAAGGATAAAGCGGTTCCCTGCGCACGACGACGCGAGCGACCGCGGCGCTCCACTAGACCGTGGCGATCCAGCACCGCATGAATGGTGCTTTTGGCAGGAATCTTAATACCAGAAAATCTGCGAATCAGGCGCTCGCGAATCTTACGAGCTCCCCAGGTGGTGTGCTCGCGCTTCACATTCAGGATATAGTTTTCCACCTGAAAAGGAAGTTGATGAGCATAGTGACAGGGGCGCCTGCTCCTGTCGGCAACCCTTGAACGCCACATTCCTTGTAGCGATCGAAGATCTTGTAGCCGGTCTTGCGGGAGATCGCGAACTCTCTGCAGAGTTCCGCCATCGGCTCGCCGGCTAGCCGGCGAGCCACAAACTGCAGCCTCTCGTCCATCACCGAACACTCCTTCCATGGCATCACTTCCTCCCAAAAAGGGAAAAAGTGTAACCCATGTGCCGGTACGATCTGTTACCTATGTCTCGAGTCGCTCAAAAGACTTGTGCCCATTGAAAGCATCGAAGCGATGGTGGTCTTTCCAGCCGCAGGCTCTCCGACGAGAAGCACAAATCCGTGTTGATCCAAGGCCGCCGCCCTACGATACGCGCTCGTAAGAACGACTTTGGATAGCTCCTCTCTCAATGAAGCAAGAAGAGTTGGAAACTGCGCCAGCCGAGGATACGAAGGTCATACCTGCTCAGGACCCTGGAACGCACACGCCGTAAAAAGGTTTTACAGATACTCCCTCAGGGACGAATTTCGGGCTTCATCCAATATCGGTCGGACGGCTTAACCTTCGCCTTGCGCCGTGACGAACCGTGAGCACCCAGACCGTCTGTCGACGCTCATCGACTTCATATATGACCCGGTAAATGTACGGCTTCTTGCCGTAGAGTAAGTGCCGCAATTCCCGTCTTCGCTTTCGAGCTTCGGGGGCTACGAGACAGCGATGAGGGTAGGTCGCAAGCTCGTATACCGCCTTCTCCAGCGCGTTGTACCATCGCGAAGCCGCCTGGGATTCGGCAGCGTTCTTCTCCACATAAAGGGCTTCAAGGTCGCGGGCCGCACGATCAGCAAACTCAATGTGATATGCCATGTTTGCGACGGATGTCGTCAAATACCTCTTTGGCGGGCCGGGTGCGTCCGTGGGCCACATCATCAAGCCCCTGGCGGATTCCCTCTTCCGAATCCGCGCGGGCGGCAATGTCAAGTAGGCGCTGGTAGGCTTCGGCGTCTTGCACGATAGCCGCTGCCTTCCCCTTTACGGTGAGCACAACGGGGCGCTTGCTCTTTTTCAGCTGCTTCATGAAGTCGCCGGAACGGCGGCGGAAGGTCGTCAGCGATTGGATGTCCTTAGTTATGTCAAGCATGAGCCAGCTCCTAATGAGCACCTTTTTAGGTGCTACCAGCATACACCGTCTCTGTACGAATTAACGACTGATGTGTCTCTCCGTGAGTCTCTTCTGTCGCCCAATACGCGCTCATCTTGTGGGCTACGTTCCGAAAATGCCTTCCAACCCACGTCGTTTCCTACTTGTTACATCGCTGTTGACCGGAGTAGTGTTCGGCATCGCTCCCGCATGGATGGCCACACGAGTGGATCTCCGATTGAGGCGCTTCGTGGTGCGAGCCGCTCCAGCGATCGCACCGAATCCTTTCCACGGAAGACGCTTGTAGTTTTCCAGGCCGCGCTCTCGCTTGTTCTGTTATCAGCGTCAGGACTGCTCACGGAGGCGTTGCACAATCTGGAGAATCAAGATTTCGGATTCGACCAAGATCGGCGCACAGTGGCTGCCATAAACCCACGCCTGGCCGGATACCGGACCGACCAACTCCCGCTACTTTACCGGCGCATCCACAATTCGATGGCAAGCGTTCCCGGCGTAGGTTCCGTTGCTCTCTGCCTATACTCACCCCTAAGCGGCGGTGGTTGGGGTAGTGGCGTTTGGGTAGATGGACATCTTCCTGCCGGGCATCGGCTTCCCGAAACGTAGCAGTCATCAATGAGGCGTTTGCGCGAAAGTTTTTCAAGGATGAAGATCCGATCGGCAAGCACTTCGGCCGCGAGGCGGGAGCCAGCCGGCAATTCGAAGTGGTGGGCGTCGCTAAAGATGCGCGCTATCTAAGCCTCAATCTAGACAAGCCTGTTGGTGCGTCCTTCTTTTTGCCGGAAGCACAAGCCGAATACGCGCGGGCCAATCAGGGTTCGCTTTTCCTGCATGACATTGTCATTTTCACTAGGCCCGGAGCTAACCTGCCAATTGCGCGGTTACGACAAGCTATGGCTTCAGTGGATCCCAATATGCCGGTCATTTCGATTCGCCCTTTGAGGGACCAGATAGCCACTCAGTTCGCCCAGCAGCGGCTCATTGCGCGACTCACTTCGTTCTTCGAAATTCTTTCACTTGTCCTGGCTTCGATTGGGCTGCATGGAGTTACTGCCTACAATGCCGGACTCCGCGTCGGCGAAATTGGTGTGCGCATGGCGCTCGGCGCTGATCGCGGCCACATTGTTACCCTAGTGCTCCGCGGCGCCTTGATGCTAATCGTCTTGGGACTAATAATAGGTTTCCCGCTCACGTTCGCAGTAGGAAAATTCCTCGGCAGTCAGCTTTACGGAATAAATCCATACAATCCCGTGGTCACGGTAGGAGCCGTCCTGCCGCTAGGGTTGTCGGCGATCCTCGCATCCCTCATTCCAGCCTCTCGGGCGAGTTTGATTTCGCCGCTAGATGCCTTGCGAGCCGAGTCAGGCTGATTGTTCGCGAGCATCAAAAATTCTGCAGCAGCCTTCAGCTTCTCCACGCCCTGAGCGCCGGCGATCCAGAGACCGCCATCCCGGGAAGCCGTGAGTCTGTATATGGGCATTCGTGGCAGCGATTTCCGCGTAGGCGGTTCCCAGTCAAGAAACCGAACTCCATCGAATCGCAGAAGGCCCAATCCCGTTCCGAGCCAGAGATATCCGTCCTTCGTCTGGGTGACTGAAGTCAGTCCGCCTCTGAGTGATCCGTCCCGTACCGACCAAGCGGTGTGCGCATCACTCACTATGCTGAGACTCACCATGGGATGTCGTGCTTGTTAGCAACGCGCTCAGCTAACGCTTTGCCGATTACCGACCGATTCCAAGCGCGGAGCGCCTGGCGAACGGAGAGTCCGAATATCCCGTATGGGTGGTTGGCCGAAGAAGCGGCTATATTCGCGATTGAATTGGCTGGCGCTCTCGTATCCGACTTCAAATGCCGCACTGGCGGCGTCCAGACCATCCATGAGCATGCGTTCCCGCGCTGCCTGCAACCGAAGCTGCTTCTGATACTGAAGAGGACTCATGGAGGTCAGTGCCCGGAAATGATGGTGCAGCGTCGAGACCCCCATGCCCGCGATTTTTGCGAGATCTTCGACTCGCAGCGGCTTCGCGTAGTTCGCCCTGACCCACGCGATCGCCTTCGCGGTCCTGTGGCTCTGATCTCCCAGCGTTGCAATCGCTCGAAGGCGCGCCCCTTCCGGTCCTCGCAGAATCCGGTAGATGATCTCGCGTTGAATCAGGCTCGAAAGAAATGGAATGTCCTGTGGGGTGTTCAGCAGATCCACGAGCCGGCAGCATGCAGCGAGCAGCTCCGCCGTGGTTTCCCCGGTGGCCATGGCAGGACGGTCAGACGGCGCTGCTGGCGCCTGGATCTCCTCCCGGCTCAGAAGCTCTCGGACTACGGGCATTTCGAGCTTGAGAACGAAACAGAGATAGGGCACCTCCTCACTTGCCTCGATCACGTTGCAGATGACTGGCAAATCCAGCGACGTCAGCAGGTATCGCGACTCGTCGAAGATGAACGTGGTTCCGGCGAGGTCTGCTCGCTTCCGCCCTTGCGCGACCACGGCGAGGCTCGGCTCGTACGTTGCTGAGGCAGGCGCCGTCGGGGCGGTCCGCCGACTGAGTAGCAAGCCGGGAACCTCCGTTATCAGTCTCTCTTTGGACCCAACGAAAAAGGCAATTTTACGGGCCAGCTCTTTCCGCCATTCGTGGGCTTGATCTTTCGAGGTAGTAGCCATTGTATTGGTGTTTTGTATTGTATTGGTTCCCTGCCCCTTGCCAAAAGATAGCTGCTTGGCTCGGGAAACGCCAATGATTTCTCACATTGCAAGAGAAATAGGCAATAAGTCGGAAGAATCGGGCTACCGCATCCGCGGCGTTTGATCTTACTCTCGGATGGAGAGAAACGGTTTGCAAGGAGAACCAATGCAAAAGCGCAAACTTGGAAGAAGCAACCTGGAAGTATCAGCCATTGGACTTGGCTGCATGGGACTCAGTTACGGCTACGGCCCCGCCGTGGACAAGCAGGAAGGAATCTTGCTGATTCGAGCCGCAGTCGAACGCGGCGTTACATTCTTCGATACCGCGGAAGTGTACGGCCCGTTCACCAACGAAGAGCTGGTGGGTGAGGCACTGGCGCCCTTCCGCGGCAAGGTGATGATTGCCACCAAGTTCGGCTGGGAGCCGAATCCGGACGACGGAGGCAAGTGGAGCAACTTAAATAGTCGCCCTGAGCACATTAAGAAGGTTGCTGAGGCGTCGCTCAAGCGGCTCAAGACCGATGTCATCGATCTGTTTTATCAGCATAGGGTCGATCTGAACGTCCCGATCGAAGACGTCGCCGGAGCGGTGAAGGAACTCATTCACGAAGGTAAGGTGAAGCACTTCGGTCTTTCGGAAGCTGGAGCAAAGACGATTCGTCGCGCGCACGCAGTTCAGCCTGTTACTGCACTCCAAAGCGAATATTCACTCTGGTGGAGAGAGCCCGAAGCGGAAGTATTACCGACGCTCGAAGAACTTGGAATTGGGTTCGTTCCATTCAGCCCCCTTGGCAAGGGCTTCCTCACGGGCAAGATCAACGAAGATACGAAATTCGACAAAAATGATTTCCGGAACATCGTCCCTCGCTTTACCGCAGAGAATCGGAAAGCGAACCAGACGTTGATTGATCTGCTCAGCAAGTTCGCGGAACAGAAGAAGGCGACATCCGCTCAGATCGCTCTCGCTTGGCTTCTCGCAAAGAAGCCGTGGATCGTTCCCATCCCGGGCACAACCAAGCTGCATCGCTTGGAAGAAAACCTAGAAGCGGCGAACGTCGAGCTTTCGCCCGAAGATCTCCGTGAGATCGAAAATGCCTCCTCAAACATCAAGGTCGAAGGGGCTCGCTATCCGGAAAATCTGCAGAAAATGGTCAATCGTTGAAGCCGGCAGTTCTCCGGAGGAGCACCATGCGAATCGGCATCTTGGCTTCGGGGCTGATGGGCGGCAACCTCGGGACAATCTTCGCGCGTGCTGGCCATAAAGTCGTCTCGAGCTATGCGCGCAGCAACGACAAGCTCAACAGACTGGCGCGTGAGGCTCAAGGTCATGCACGCGCCGGCATGGAGATATCATGAGTAACAAAAGGATTTGGTTTATCACTGGAGCCAGCCGTGGCATGGGCGTCGATTTCGCCAAGGCCGCGCTGGCGGCCGGCGACGCGGTTGTGGCCTCGGGCCGCGACAGCGACGCCGTCTTCAAGGCTTTGGGGCAGTCGAAAGACCTGCTGGCCGTCAAGCTGGACGTTACTAGGCGTGCCGAGGCCGAGGCGGCGGTGGGGGCCGCTGTTGACCGGTTCGGCCGCATCGACGTGCTGGTCAACAATGCTGCCAGCTTTTATGCCGGCTACTTCGAGGAACTGACGCCCGAGCAGATCGAGCGGCAGTTGGCGACGAGCCTCATAGGCCCGATGAACGTCACCCGCGCTGTCCTGCCGGTTATGCGCAAGCAGCGCTTGGGGCACATTATCTCGGTCTCCTCGGCAGCGGGCCTCGTCGGCTTCGAGTTCTGTACCGCGTATGCCGCGTCGAAGTTCGGCCTCGAGGGCTGGATGGAGTCGCTGCACGCCGAGGTCGCACCGTTCGGCATCACCACCACCATTGTCAACCCAGGCTTCTTCCGCACGGAGCTCCTCACGGAGCAATCGACGAAATACGCCGAGCCATCCATCGAGGACTACGACGAGCGCAGAACGAAGCAGCTCGAGTTTTGGAAAGCCCAGAATGGCCAGCAATCCGGGGACCCGGCCAAGCTCGCGCGAGCACTCATCACGATCAGCAGCCAGGAGCCGCCACTGCGCCGCTTTATCGCCGGTGCCGATGCCATTGCCCTTGCGGAGCAGAAGGTCGCCGATCTGAAAGTGCAAATCGATGCCGACCGGGACCTCTCGACGTCCCTCGCTTTCGACTCAGAGCCCGCCGCGCGCGCGATGTAGATGGCGGTGCGGGCGAGAACTAGCATGGGGCTACCCTGACCATTGCTATGACGCACATAGCCATTCAGGAAAAGAAGGACGGCAAGGTGGTCGATTGGATGGAGCAGGTCACCGTCGAACAATACCGTAAGTGAATCCGGCGACGATCACCTACAGAGATAATCGCCTAGAGAATCGAAGGAGTAAGCGATGCCTCACGTAATCGTGAAGCTCTGGCCCGGAAAATCAGAAAAGCAAAAGACTCATCTCGCTGAAGAAATCGCTAAAGACGTTATGACCATTCTGAACTACGGAGAAGAGTCGGTTTCCGTAGCGTTCGAAGAAGTCAAATCCCAGGATTGGGCGGAGAAGGTCTATAAACCCCTACGCCTACAGTGCTGTTCTGTTCCACGATCAGCCCGTTTCCATGATAACTTGCGGTTTGCCGACCAACTGGAAGTCATGAGGTATCGGAAACAGCAGAACGGTAGAGTAGTCGTCTGAGCTGGGCGATGCCAACTGACCGGGACTTGGTCTTATGCTATGCACATGGCCAATAAGCTCTTCGCCGTTGCTACTCTGTGGTTGGTGACCGCGTTCGCTGCTGCTCAAAGCACAACTACTAATGTGCGCCCGCGCGCTTCCGACCTGGGGCTCAAGGTCGGCATCCTGCCGACCGGGCCGCTCGATGCGATCACCGATGTTGCCGGTGTCGAAGTCGGGCACACGACCATTATTCGCGGCGCCAACATCCGCACCGGCGTAACCGCCGTTCTGCCACATTCCGGCAATCTCTATCGAGAGAAAGTGCCTGGCGCGATTTTTGTGAGCAATGGTTTCGGAAAGCTAGCGGGCTCGACGCAGGTTGATGAAATGGGCAACATCGAAGCGCCCATCCTGCTAACGTCCACCACAAGCGTGCCGCGCGCGGCGGACGCGTTGATCAGCTACATGTTGGCGCTGCCGGACAATGAGGAGGTGCTGTCCATCAACCCGGTGGTCGGCGAGACCAATGACGGATATCTAAGCGACATTCGCGGCCGTAACATCACGCCCGACGACGTGTTCGCCGCTGTCAAGAACGCAAAGGGCGGTCCGATCGACGAGGGCGATGTCGGCGCAGGCACGGGGACGGTGGTCTTCGGCTGGAAAGGCGGAATCGGGACCTCGTCACGCCGCCTGCCCGCCAATCTCGGTGGATACACAGTTGGTGTCCTTGTGCAGACGAATTTCGGCGGCGTGCTCATGATTGCGGGCGCTCCCGTGGGCCAGGAACTTGGCCAGTACTACCTGCGTCACGAACTACAGCAAGCCGGCAGCGGGAAAGACAAGGCAGACGGATCCTGCATGATCGTCGTCGCTACCGACGCGCCGCTGGACGCGCGCAACCTGAAGCGGCTAGCGGCAAGGGCGTGGCTGGGCGTTGCGCGCACCGGCAGTTCCGCATCAAACGGCAGCGGAGACTACGCGATCGCATTCTCGACGGCGCCGCAGGTGCGGATCCATGCCAATGACAAAGCGCTGACGCAGAACGTGGAAGTGATGACCAACGACGCGATGTCGCCGCTATTTCTGGCCGCGATCGAAGCGACGGAGGAAGCAGTGTACAACTCGATGTTTAAGGCAACGACGATGAGTGGCAACGGACACACGGTCGAGGCTCTGCCGATTGAAAAGACCGTGGAGATCCTTAAAAGACATAGAGCGATCCAGTGAAATACGTCTCCGGCATCCACCTGGTTCACGGCCTCCTCGAAATGATCGAGAAGCAGCCGCGATACACATCAGTACTGCCGACCTGAGCTGCGTTTCATTCTGTCCGCTGGGATTTTGGCTTGCCTGTCACTTTGCCATGGACTAGTAGGCTTTGTCTCGCCCAGCGTTCACTTACTTGGATCCGGCCGGCGACGGCCTAACAACGGACATACGCCTGTTCTGTGTTTCGGTTGATTGTGCCCAGCACTTCGGAGCTGATTCGGGCGTTTTATTTCCAGCGGCGGGCGCACTTTCAATTAGCGCGGTGCCTGAGCCGCGCACCAGCTTACTTCTCACTTTTGGCACCCTGGCGGCGATGAGCCTATTCGCGACCAGTTCCGATATTTTTCGTAAAATCCGTCCATTTCGTGGGTGGATTACTCTTTAGATCAGAGAAACCTTCTCGGTTGGCCCAGTTTCCCCGACGGCCGGACCGAGATTTTGCTGTCTCGCATTCGCTCGCCATGCAGATTCAGTCGACTCGGCCTAACTGCCAAGGAACTCCTCTCGTCAATATCCGTATATAGGTAAGGATGACCGCGCTTCGGGAGGTACCGATGCAGTCGCTCCTATCTGACTTGCGCTATGCCATTCGCGAGCTTCGTAAGCGCCCGGGCTTTACCGTCACCGCCGTTCTCTCGCTTGCCCTCGGCATCGGTGCCACAAGCGCTGTCTTCAGTGTCATCTATGCAGTCTTGATCGATCCTTTCCCTTACCCGGGTTCGGATCGCATTGTGGAGCTGAGGCTTGTAGATAAGGCGGGCAACGATCGCTTCACCGGGTTAAGTGGCCCCCAAATGGACCAGCTACGGCAGGCAAAGTCGCTCGAAGACGTCACTGCCATGGACTTTTGGAATCTAACCACGACGGATGGAGATCTTCCGGAAGATGTGCAGGCGATGTACATTTCTCCGAACGCACCGAATCACTGGGGCATCCGCGCCCAGATGGGACGATGGTTGATTCCCTCCGATGCGCCGCCTGGACAGGAGGCTCAGCCGGTAGTCGTTCTGACGCATCAATTCTGGCAGCGCTATTATCTCGGTGACCCCGGCGTTATTGGCCGCACGATCCAACTGGTTCACAAGCCGTACCAGATCGTGGGAGTCATGCCACCGCGTTTTAAGTGGGGTGCGGCGGACATGTACGTGCCGCTGAAGGTGACTCTAGATCCGAATATTCGTTACGGGCCTTCGATCAAACTTCGCCCGAGCGTGACCGCTGCACAAGCGAGCGCTGAACTCCAGCCCATCTTACAGGAGTTTGCCAAGCAATCTCCCGCGCAATATCCGGAAACATTTCGAGTCCAGGTACGCAGCATCGTTGAAGTGTACGCCAGACCTCTTGGGCCTACACTCTATCTGCTTCTCGGCGCGGTCGCTTCCCTGCTGCTGATTGGCTGTGCCAATGTATCCATTCTGCTTTTGGCACGAGGCACTGAACGGCAACACGAACTCGCCGTGCGGGCGGCTGTTGGAGCCGGCCGCCTACGCATGATTCGGCAACTGCTTACGGAATCTCTTGGAATTGCCACCACCGGCGCGATCCTCGGTGTGCTTCTCGCATGGCGAGGACTTTCCTTCCTCGCCGCGCGACTCCCAGAAAATTCTTTCCCCGCGGAATCCGTGATCAAGATGAATGTGCCGGTACTGCTCTTCAGCGTGGCGCTAGCGTTCGTCACAGCGATTTTGTTTGGACTCTGGCCGGCGATGCAGCTCTCGCGGCCGGAGATCGCCCGATTGATGCAGAGCGGCACGCGTCGGGTGATGGGCAGCGTGCGCGCAAGGCGCAGCCACGGCGTCATGGTCGCGGCGCAGGTAACTCTGACCCTGCTGATGCTGACGGCAGCAGGGGCGGCGGGCAAAGGTTTTCTTCACCTTGTGAACACCGATCTCGGCTACGACCCGCATAACAGCATGTCCGTGCCAATTCCCGTGCACGAGAACACACACGTTTCATGGAAAGATCGTTCCGAATATTTCGAGCAAATCCGCTCCAGAATCGCCACCATGCCAGACGTGGTAGCGGCGGGTATCTCAACCAACGCAACCCCGCCGTCGAATGGCTGGCGCCAACGGATCGAAATCATGGACAGCAGCACAGCGGAAAAACCTGAAGTACGGGTGAACTTCATCAGCCCAGAATATTTCCCGCTGTTGCGTATTCCGCTCGCACAAGGCCGCATCTGGGATCATGCCGAGAATATGCGCGGTGGGATGCTGGCGGTAATCAATCAGAACATGGCGCGGCAGTATTGGCCCAACGGCGATGCCATTGGCCACCAAATCAGGATACCGGCACTAAAAGATCAGCCGCCGTATACGCGCGCTGTTGCCGGATGCGACGGCTGGTTGCAAATTATCGGCGTCGTTGCCGACGCGCGAGACGATGGGCTGCGAAATCCGATCAAGCCGCAGGTTTATGTCCCGTATACGACACAGATGTGGATGTTTACGCAAATCCTTGTGCGGACGCGTAGCGCGCCGCTGGCCCTATTGCACGATATTCGAACTCAGCTTGTGAAGATTGATCCTGAGCAACAGACGATGCGTGTGCGTGATCTCGAAACGTGGATCACCAACCAACAAGAGTATGCGCAGCAACGGCTTGTGGCCACACTGTTTGGAATATTCTCGATTTTGGCGCTGGCGCTGGCATCGGTTGGCTTGTACAGCGTTGTTTCGTACGGAGTCGCGACCCGCACGAACGAATTTGGCATCCGCATGGCCCTCGGAGCGAGAGCCTCGGACGTCTTCCGCATTGTACTGTCGTCAACAGCAGTGAACGTTGGAAGCGGGCTGGCCGCCGGCATCCTATTGAGCGTCGCCTTCGACAAACTCGCCACAAAATGGGTGACCGAAAGTTCCCGCGACCCGGTGGTTCTTGCAGCGGTAACCCTTCTGCTTGTGGTCGCCGCCACACTCGCGTGCTTAGTGCCAGCCCGCCGTGCCGCTGCCACTGATCCCATGGAAGCGCTTCGCTGCGAGTAACCCCCCACGGAGTCCAGCGACAGAGGTCCGCTTTGGTTTCAATCGACGATCGTCACGAGACTACTTGGAGCACGGCCGCGCCCGGAATCGCGTCATTCTTCAACGCATTGAGCGCTTCATTTGCTTCGGACAGCGCAAATCGCTGGACTCGTGTTTCGATCGGAATCTCCGCTGCTACTTTCAAAAAGTCTTCCCCGTCCTTCCGCGTGTTATTTGCCACGCTGCGCACGATTCGCTCCTGATAGAGCAGCTCGTAATCAAACGATGGAATTGGACTCATATGTATTCCGCCCAAGACCAGCGAGCCACCCTTTCGCAAAGACTTAAGGGCCGCTGGTACGATTTCGCCTGCCGGAGCAAACACGATCGCAGCATCCAATTTTGCGGGAGGCTCGGCGAAAGTTTCGCCGGCCCATTTTGCGCCGAGATCCAACGCCAATTGCCGGTGACGGATGTCGCGGGTCGCCGCGTATACCTCAATTCCCCAGTGACGGGCGACTTGTATCGCCACGTGAGCCGCTGCGCCGAATCCGTAAAATCCTAGCTTCCCTCCGGGTTGAATTCCCGACAACCGTAGAGACCGAAATCCAATAATCCCCGCACACAACAATGGCGCCGCTTGTTCGTCTGCAAATCTTTCCGGGATTGTGTAGATGAACTGCTCCGGCGCGACGACGTACTCCGCGTATCCTCCATCGACGGTGTAGCCCGTGAACTCAGGCTGGTCACAGAGATTCTCGGATCCCGAGCGACAGTAGGAGCACGTTCCGTCCGTGCTGTGTAGCCACGCGATTCCTACGCGAGACCCCATCGAAAAGCGCGATGCCTGTCTCCCCACGCGGTCGACGATTCCCACAACCTGATGGCCAGGAATGATGGGAGATTTTCTAGGGGACAGCTCACCTTCGACGACGTGCAGATCGGTCCGGCAAACACCACAATAGCGTACCCGCACGAGAACTTCGCCCTCTCCAGGCTCGTGCATTGGCACTTCGCCATATTCCAGGGGCCGCGTTTCAACTGGCGCGGGACGCGAGAGCACACACGCTTTCATGGAGAAGCCTCGCCATCAAGATCAACGCCGTGCAGGGCGCACGACAAGTCGCTCACCGACGATTCTCCAACAGATCGACGTTTGAATGAATCCCTTTCCATGGGGCAAACGCTACGGCAGCTTCCGCTTCCCCCAGCCTGCTGGCGACACGGAGCATTTCGCCAAGGATGAGCGTGGTTGGCCATTTTCCATTACAAATACCATCTTACAAACACCATTCGATCCTAGGGCGACTTCGATTTCGGTTGTAACTCACTCTCCCGCAAGGGATTAGTCTCGATCTCCTTTCGTCACAACTTTTTACAATCGTTTGCTTGGGCTTGACACGTGGTCTTTCGCAGGTCTTTATATTCGTTATTCACAGTTGAGTTCTTGACGGAGTACCAGTTTGACGAGGCCAAAGATGTCCGGGAAGTGGCGCTTAACCGATCGTACGCGTCTGCTTCTCACTCTGGAGCTCTCGATCATGCTCCCTGCGGCCTTATTGATGTTCTTTAGTATCTCGAACTTGCATCACATTCAGCGCGACAAGGCCATCGAAGCCGCCATCCAGCGCGACTTCTCCCACGTTCTGTACATCGCTGAGAAAAAGGCCTATCACAAAGCAGCCGACATGTTAATTCCGGTCCGCAAACAATTCCCTTGTGGCGACGACGCAGCCACAATTAAGCCCCAACTCGACGCCATGCTCGCGGCTCATCCCGAGTTTCTTTACGCAATCCTCTATGACAAAGATCACGACTTGTTTACCTGGCGCCTCCAACCGGCACGCGAAGGCGACGAGGCTTTCCGCAAACGCATGGCGGACTTGATGACCATGACCAGCAAGTGGTTTCCGCTGGAGGCCCCCGAGCTGGCCCACAAACTCCGCATGACGGCAGAAAAAGAGGAAATGCCGTTCGGTTCCGAAGGCGGTTGGACGGACCGGAATGACGAGCACTATTACTGGAGCATTGCGTATTTTATTCCTCCGGATGTGCCCAAGGGCAGCGTCGTGCTGGGAGTGGTTGGATTTGATCCGGAGTATCTGCGGAATTCTTTTTTCCCCGCGGTCATTACCGATGTGCTGACGAGCAAGAGCAGCGTATTGAGAGCTGACGCCAGTCCTCCCGCCATGATGGTTCATCCGCAGAAGAGTTCCACTCCCTGGGTCACGTCGTCAAACTGGGACGGCGGAAAAGCTGAAATGGACCGGCCCCTTGAATACATTTTTCAGGGCATGGTTCTGGCCATCAAATACCCTGGCACCACGATTGACGAAATCGGCGCCAAAATTCTCAGAAACAACTACATCATCCTTGCAGCGCTCTCTCTCGTCATGGCCGGCGGGGTGTTCCTTACCTATCGCAATATTTCCCGCGAAATGAAGCTAGCCAGACTGAAGTCGGACTTTGTCGCGAACGTTTCTCACGAGCTGCGCACTCCGCTCGCTCTCATCCGTCTTTATGCCGAGACGCTCGAACTCGGCCGCCTTACCGCGCAGGAAAAGTACCAAGAATACTTTCGCATTATTCGCGAAGAGAGTGAGCGTCTCACCGCTCTCATCAACAATATCCTTGATTTCTCCCGTATCGAGGCAGGCCGTAAGGAATACGAGTTCAAAGAGACGAACCTCGCGGAACTCGTTCGCGCCACGCTTGATTCGTATCGTTTTCAGATCGAACAAAACGGTTTCGCCTTTGAGGAGAATATTTCAGGCGACATTCCCCCACTGAACGTGGACCGCGAAGCCATTGCCCGCTCCTTGCTTAATCTGGTCAACAACGCTCTAAAGTATTCAAAAGACCAGAAATACATCGGTGTGAGCCTCTACCGGTCGAACGGCAGCGTCAAGCTGGAGGTGCAGGATCGCGGAATTGGAATCGCGGCTGGTGAGCAGGACAAGATTTTTGAGAAGTTCTACCGCTGTGGCGATCCGTTAGTGCACAACACCAAGGGATCCGGGCTTGGGCTGTCGCTTGTGCGTCATATTGCGCAGGCGCATGGCGGCACCGTCGTCGTCGAAAGTGTCCTGGAGAAGGGCAGCAAATTCACGATCGCGTTGCCAATCGATCCGTCAGCCCGAGGAGGACTTGCACCCGCATGACCGCCTCAGACCACCGCCTATTTCCAGGTTTCCGCTCTTTCGCGAAGGAGAATTCATGGGAGTAACAAAGATCCTGATTGTCGAGGACGAACCCAACATGGTCGCCGGCCTCCGCGATAATTTCGAGTACGAAGGCTTCCAGGTTGCCACGGCGCTCGACGGCGTGGACGGCCTGGAGCAGGCTCTCAAGAATTCACCGGATCTGGTAATTCTCGACGTGATGATGCCACGCATGAGCGGGCTCGACGTGTGCAAGCAACTCAAGGCCAAGCGCCCCTCCATTCCGATCATCATGCTGACAGCGCGCGGTCAAGAAGTGGACAAAGTAGTGGGGCTCGAGCTCGGCGCTGACGACTACGTCACCAAGCCTTTTTCCATCCGCGAACTGCTCGCGCGCGTTAAGGCGGTACTGCGACGCACCCAAACTCTGCCGAAGGAGATGGAGCGCTATACCTTTGGCGACGTCGAGGTGAACCTCCGGAGCTATCAGGTTCTTCGCGGCGGCAACCCGGTGGAGTTGTCCGGAAAAGAATTTGAGCTCCTCAAGCATTTTCTGTGTCATTCCGGGCAGACGCTGAGCCGGGATCGCTTGTTGGACGAGGTGTGGGGATACGAGAACTATCCGACGACCCGCACAGTCGATACCCACATCGTGCGCATCCGTCAAAAGCTTGAGCCGGTTCCCGAAGAGCCTCGCTATTTCCTAACAGTACATGGCATTGGGTACAAATTTGTCGGTTAATTTTTGCGCTGGCAGAGGAGTTGGACATGTGGAATACGTGGCAGAGGACAAGCCCGGAACAATTGGCTCTAGGCGCTCCGTTCACTCGTGAAGAGCCAAAGGACGAAGAGGCTTCCTGCGGGGATGGACGTTCACAAGAAGTCCGCGCGCTCGAGGAAGAGTTGGCCATATTGCGCCGCGAACAATCGAAGCTCTACCGGGGCATCTTTGAAGCGGCTCAGATTCAGCGCAGGCTTTGTGCTCCTCGGCAATTCAGCTCTGGCGAATTTGAGGTTGCCGGTGAGATATTTCCGGTCCGCCACCTTTCCGGCGATTTTTTCAAAGTGATGGAACTCGACTCTGCGCTTGGCATAGTGGTTGGGGATATCGCTGGCAAGGGACTATCGGCAGGAATCTGGCTGCCTCATCTTGTCTCGCTGATTCACCGCTGCGCACAGGCACATGCAGATCCGGCGGACGCGATCGCGGAAGCCAATCGCGAGCTCTGTGCCGGATACGGTGAGCCGCCGTTGGTCGCACTGTTCTTCGCGCGAATCGACCTGCAGGACGGCGAGATTGTTTATTGCAATGCAGGATTACCGTCTCCCTTGATTTTGGGACGCGACAATGACGTCATCCACTTGGAGAAAGGCGGCCCTATGCTCGGTGCCATGTCCAATGGGACTTTCAATACAGGGAGAGTGATCCTGGACCCGGGCTACGTCTTGATTGCCTGCTCCGACGGGGTAACGGAATGCCAAAACTCGCGAGACCAAGAGTTCGACTTGACGCGGCTCTCGGCAGCCGCACGAGCTGCCGGGGGAGGAAGTGCCAGTGAGACGCTTTTTTCTACTCTGGGCGCGGTGCTTGATTTTGCGGATGGGTCCTCGCTCAATGACGATTTGACGCTCTTGGTGGTTCGGCGCGAGGTAACGATGGCGATACGCAGCCGCTCGCGTGCTCGGGATTCCTCAATCCCTACGCGTGAGGAGGTTCCTGTCGGGCCGGTCGGCAGCGCTGTCCGACAGAAATTGGTTTCCTAGCGGTTGTACTAGGCAGGATGCACGCTCCGGGCTCCGCAAGAGCGCGGCCTTGGAGACGACACTTGGGGTGTGTTCAGAAGGGAGCCGTCATGGCAACGACGATGAATTCAGTACTGTTGGGAGAGTCGGGAGTTCGCGACGCCATTATTACTGTTGCTTTCAGAAGCTGCCCGGAGTTGCTCGGCACACTCTACACCTCGCATTATCGTTACGTCTTGAACGTGTGTCGGCACTTCTTCTGGCGGCGTGAAGATGCGGAAGATGCAGCCGCCGAAGTTTTCTTGAAGTTGCATGCCGTACTGGAGACTGAGAATCACCCGATACGATCCCGGTCTTGGCTGTCGAAGGTCACGGGCCGGCATTGCATCGATAAACTACGCCAGGTAAAGGCCGAGCGCCGTCGTCGCGTTGATGAAGTAGAGTTCGATACCCTACCAGACAGCTTAACCCTTTCGCCTCTTTCTCGGGTTCTGCGTCGCGAGCAGCAGGGCAAGGTGCGGGAAGAACTGCGCCACCTGCCGCGAGACTATCGGATCCTGCTTGTGCTGCACTACTATCGGCAAATGACCTATGCCGAAATTGCGCTCGCTCTCGGCAAACAGCTGCCAGCGATCAAGACAGCAATTTTTAGAGCCAAGAGAATGCTTCGCGACAGAATTCTGGGTCCAGCAAATGGGCAGTACCGGCAGATATTGGGAACGCTCGAGTGAAGTCATTATTTCGGGTTCGTCCGTATCGCGATGTGCCGATTACGACTACATCCAAACATCCTCTTGAAAGCTGAAGTGCCGGATTCGTAGCACTCTGATTCGTATCACCCTCAGTGCGGGCCGAGAAAGCTATATTCCTCACCCGAATCTGAGATGTGAAAAATACGATAGCCATGTGCTCGTAGCATGGAAATTGCTTCTCGAGTCCTGGAAACGCCAATTTCGCGCCACCGATGATGAAATTCGACGCACAGTTGTCTCACGGGGATGGAATTTTCTAAGACGTCATGGAGCACGGCATACTCCGCGCCTTCAACATCCATCTTTAATATATCGAGGGAATCGTGTCCAAGGTCGTTCATGATCGTGGCAACGCGGCGAACCGGAGCCCAAATGGAACGCTCGGAGCCGGCGCGCTGCACAATTGTGTGCGAAACGTGCGCTGGCGATTTTGGCGGCGCAAACCTGAGCATACCGTCGCATGCGGCAACTCCATACTGATGCGCGTGAAAGCCTGCTGGGACGTTCTGGGTCTTCAACCAGGCAAGGCTGCGAGGGGTAGGATCAAATGCGTGAACCTGTACTCCGAACTTTCGAATCAACTCTAGATCGAAGGAGATGTCGGTTCCAATGCCGAAGGAATAGATTGTTGCCTGTTCCCGTAATTTGTCTGAGCTAATTGCAAATTGAGCGTTGACGTTGCCCAAGACTTCGCACGAACACTGCAGGTCCCGCTTGACCAAGATGTCGCGCCCAACGCATGCTCGGCCAAGGCGTTTGAATCTTCTCGTCACACTGCGTAGCGCTCGCATCGGGCATTCCTGTTTCTAATTTGGTCCCCAATTCAGAGCACCTGCGTCGCGAATCTTGACAGCCATTAAGGCGGAACCCCCACCGGTCAAGTGGCCGTAATCTGATTGCAGTGGGACTCCTTCCGCAGCGTATTCGAGGCAAGAACCGCGCTGGCAGAGCAATTTAAAATAGGAGATGTAACGAACCTGGAGTCTCCGTTCGGCGAGCTGGGACATTTCCTGATCCAGCCTTTCGTAGTAGGGCACGCGATGGTCGGCGGGAATCCGAGGATCGTTTTTCTGTATCGCCAATGCGAGCAAACGAGGAAGAGCCGAATCGTATTGAACGGTCGGACCAAAAAGAACAATTGTGATTCCCTGACTTTTCAGCCAATCAACGGTGCGTTCGAGGCGCGGCAAATCAGAGCCATCCCACCTAGCCGCTATGAGGAGTGCGTCCACATGATGGCTCTGCAGATAATCGTGAAAAACGTAGTCCATCATGAGGCGGCACCGTTTGTCGGCGCCGAGAGCCTGGTCCAACGTTGGCTTGCAACCGGAGGCCGTCGCCTGCATGAGATTGATGTCGGTGAAGACGGACGAGAGCCCATGCCAGAGTTGAGCGGCGTGGCTATCGCCGATCAAGAGCTCATTTCGCTTCTTGGGGTCCTGGCGGAGGCACACGGAAGGATCAAAGGATGACTGAAGATTTCTTGACGTGAGAAAACAGGTTCCAACGCGGTATTCCGATTCGGTCACCGGATCAGCGTTTTCCAGAAAGGAAGCCACGCGGACAGCTTCTGGAGGAAAGCGCGACGGGAAACCGCGTGTGACGAGCGCACTCGCGCCAAGAGCTAGAAAGGCAACGGCGGAGGCCGCAGCGATTCGAAAGAGAACCGGGCGCGAGAATGTGATGCGGCGATCGCGAAAAGGTTGTTCAACGAATTTCCAAGAGAGGGTGGCTACCAGGAAGGATAGGGCCAAGACCACGAATTTCGCTGCCTTTGGCCAAATCCCCTGAGCGAGAATTCCCGAAACTCCCTGAAACACGATCATAGGCCAGTGCCAGAGGTACAGCGAATAGGAGATCATTCCAACGAAGACGATAGGCGATAAGGAGAGCAGACGGCTGACGATCGACGACCCTGAGCGGCCTGCAGCGATAATCAGCGCGGCACCGAGACACGGGACGAGGGCAGCGGCGCCGGGGAACGGCGTGGTCCTGTCGTAAATAACGGCCGCCAGGAGGATAGAACACAGACCCACCATGGACGCTGCGTTACGCCAGATCGTGTTCGAAAAGCGTGGGGATACGTCCAATGCGATCAATGTTCCGAGCAGCAGTTCCCAGGCTCTGGTATGCGCCAAATAGAATGTGGCAGAGGGATTGTGAAACGCGCCCCATACACTCACGCAAAAAGACACCATCGCAACAGAAAGAATCAGGACACGCTGCCTGTCCGGGACGAATCGGCGCACCGCGATGAGGAATAGCGGAAGGAAAATATAGAACTGCTCCTCTACAGCGAGCGACCAGGTGTGTAGAAGCGGTTTCATCGCGGCCGGCCCCTCAAAATAACCCGATTGATGGAAAAAGTAGACGTTCGAAATTGAGAACGTGCTCGCCAAAAGCGATTTTGCGAATTCCTCCAGTTCCGCGGGCAGAAAGAATTTGTAGCCTAGCAGCGAGGTGACCAGCATCATCACGAATAGCGCGGGGACGATTCTTCGAATCCGGCGTTCGTAAAACGACAGAAGAGAAAATTTCGAAGCGGCAATCTCGGAAAGGATGATCGAACCAATCAGATAACCCGAAATCACGAAAAATACGTCGACGCCGATGAACCCTCCGGAGCACTTTGACGTTCCAAGGTGAAAAGCGAGCACCAACAGGACAGCGATGCCGCGAAGGCCGTCGATGTCTGCACGGTAGGAGGGTGAGGATTTTTTTGAGAGAGAAAAATACATCGAGTGCTCCTTTATCGTTCAACGTGCGGATTCTGGCTGCGCGAGTGGAGACACTCAGGCAGGCACTTGCCCCGAGGCCACTACGGACTTCAAGGGCTTGCGCAGTAAGCCGATCAGGGCAGCAACCAACTCGGTCGTAATTTGTGCGTTCGTCTTGATGCGTGAGAGATCTGGTTTTGGCAACCGGCCGGTCACGGCGGCTCGCAGCTTGTCCTCAAATTCTTCGGCGTTTTCCGGATCGAAGATGCTCTCAACTGGAAAAAGTTCTTGCGCGCAGCCCGCATACTTTGAACAGAGAACGGGCAGCCCGGCGATTATTGCTTCGTTTGCCACGAGTCCCCAAGGATCCTCAAGCGTCGGAAAAACAAGGACGTCGGCACTGCGATATATCCCGGGCATTTCAGCGGGCATCTGCGACGCCTGAAAATGAACATTCTTCAAGCCCAACTCCTGGACCAGCTTTTCGGTCGCCGGCTTATCCCGTCCGCTGCCGACAAGCAGCAGCGAGAATTCGAGACCTTGCTTCTGCAGACTTGCTGCTGCCCGCAGGAATAAGTGGACCCCCTTCCGGGCGATGAATTGGCCGACGTAGAGCAGGACAGGGTGAGGTTCGAGAACGAACGTGGGCTGGGCCGGAATTGCGAAGTACCGTTCGTCAGCCGCATTCTGCAGCTCGAGAATCCGGTGCTTGCTAACTCCCAAGCTCAACAAATACTCCGTGGAGGATTGTCCATAACTGATCCAACGGCCAACCCAACGCGAAAATAGCCGCCGTAAACACCGTCTCACAAGGCCAGACTTCTTGTTTTCCGTATGAATGGTGCCACCCCACCAGACCCAAACAGGTTTACGGAAGACTGTTCCGTAGATGAGAGCAATCAGTGTTCGTACGCCCATTTCGTTCGTGACGATTGCGTCAGGTCTAAAGCGCAGGAGCTCCCACAGATAACCAGGATTGAAGTGAAAATACTGCTCGTCGAACGTCTGGCCTTTTTCGCGTCTGGAAATCGGAATTTGCCAACCCCACGCTTTAACGATCTTGGCCCCCGGCAGCATGGCATGGACATCGCGCCACGAATCACGGTTGCGTTCGGTTCCGCCGTGGAGGATTAGAAGATCGAATGACGCCGCCAGACCCGCATAGAGCGGAATCCTTGCAGGCGAAATCATGTTGATCAGCAATGCGATCTTCGATTGCCGCTGGTTGTTCATGAGGGACCCCGAGTAAGTGTGCTACGCATACAGTTGCAAGCAATCCGTGACGATTAGGATTGCCGAGCGTATGATTTGAAAAACAAAGGCTGAAAGATGGGCATTTCAATTGTTTGAACGAATAATTTTCTATGGCGCGCTAGGAGTCACCAGGACCGGCGCAAGTCCAACATCAAAAACAGAATTCGTAAGCAAGTAAGGCTCCTCAAGCAAGGGAGTAATGTTTTTCGCGTGCCATGAGCGCGGCGGGACGAACTTCTTTGTCGCAATAACATTCCAAACAATCCATTGTGGTTCCCCGTCCCGCTCCAATTCACAGGTCCACGTTTGCTCTTTGTCTGTGGCGCAACTAAGGATGCGAGCTCCCGAAAGCCACCGAAATATTTCAGCGTAGGCATTCCCTGCTGGCCTCAGCGTCTGGTTGTCTTTTTCCGTTGTCTCCAGGCTCACCCAGCCATGGTTGTCCCACGAGTACCAATAGAGCCTCTGAACTCCTGCCGCCCAATTTACGAGGTAAGCCCTGGCCAGGTACGCTGCAGCAAGTTCTTCGGATGGAAACGGTTTGGGCATGAACCAGCCGGTCTCGGTGTTCCAAATCGGTTTGCTAGCTGCGCCATGTTGCGCCAAGATTCGCTTCACCTTCAGGACGAGGGGCACGGTTGCTTCTGGAGTCTGTGGTGCCACGTAAAAGTGATAGCCAATCACATCTACAAAGTCTCCTCCTCCTTTGCTGAGAAACTCTGCGAGCCACTCGGTTCCTTTTTCCTGAGTCGCCGATGGGGAAACGATCAGTGCCTGCGGGTCAACGCTGCGAATGATTTGAAACGCCTCGCGCGTGAGAACGAGCATCTGGTCTACGGTTCCAGTCCAGAACTGCTTTAGATTTGGCTCGTTCCAAACCTCGTAAGCATAGATTCTCCCTTTGCAGTGATGCGCGACCGTGTTCACATATACTCGCCAATCCTCGAGATTTTTCGGCTCTGCGGCGAACCCAGGTTGGTAGACGGATTTTTCGTTGGGGCGCGCGGAAGCCCATGCGGGCGAAAGCCCGAGAGGAAGCACCAAGCCGACGTTGTGCTCAGCGGCCAAGGTTATGTACTTGTCGAGAGTGTCGAAGCGCCACTGACCCTTGACCGGCTCTAAATTGGGCCAAGCAACGTAAGCGTCCCAGAGTCTCCACTCGGCCATAGGAACCGCAGGCCACGGCGTTGTGCCGCCAGCGTGATGGATGTGCATTCCAAAAAAACTCCGCGGAATTTGTTGCGACGAGGGAGTCAGGGTCAGGCTGACAGGATTCTCTCCTCGCAATTGCGTCGGAGCCACGGCTAAGAGTGCTGACAAGACTGACGCAACGATGAAACGTGTTAGTAGCATGCTGTTCACTCGGGGGAGCGTTAGACTTGTGTGCCAACCTCTGCCGCGCTCTCCACTGCGTCGGAATCCTGATAAGGTAGGAATCGGTGACCGAGCAGCGCCGCCAGCATCCCGACGCCAAGGCAAATTCTTCGAAGCGACCGGACCCTTGCTGCCTTTCCCGAAGGTAGCGAAAGCAGGAACGCAGCCGTCCCATTCACGATGTGCGCCAATGACTTGACGAATCGCATCCACCAGATGCGGCGTCGACTGTCGAGCGCCAGTTCGCACAGGACCCAACTATTTCCGCTCTGGTAGCCGCGACGGAGAATCCACTCGATGTTGGCCCGTTCGGGCGGGACGGACTCGCGAACGATGGCTTCGCGACACCACACGATCGAATGTCCCGCATGCCGAACCCGGGAAAAGAAGTGAGTGTCTTCGCCACCTGTAAGGTTGAACCGCTCGTCAAATCCGGGCACGCTCGCGAAAACATTCTTCCTGATCAACACGTTGTTTGTGGAACATCTCTCGATCAAATCGCCCGTGGCAAAAATCGGACGATCAAAGAATCCTCCCGTTCTAACCCACTCGGGCGCGTTATTGTGGAAAATGGGTAAGACTGGACCTGACACAACGTCAGCAGAAGATCGCGCTTGGATCGCTAATAATTCGTCCAACCATTGCGGATCGGGGATTTCGTCATCATCGATAAAGACCAACAAATCAAAGTCGCCCGCTTCGCGGATAGCGCGATTCCTCACGCGGGCGATCCCGCGCCGTGGTTCGCAAACGTATTGAATGGTCCATGGGAGATCGACAGCTTCGCAAATCTCTTCCGCAGTTCGCGCGAGATCGTTATCCACAACGATGACTGCGATTGTTGGGGTGGTAATTCTGCGGAATCGCAAGTCACGCAGTGCTGCAAGCAATCGCTGCAATAGTTGTGGCCGCTGGAAAGTACCGATGCAAATGGCTATCCGCAATGAACCGTCTCCTTAACGTCCAACAACACAGGAAATAAGCTGGCGACCTACTTAGTCTGAAAAAGTCAGCCGAATAGGCTGCGCTTCGGATGCATCGCCAGGGACCATGGAATGCTCGATTTCGGACATCAGCGAAGACTCTGGATCTTCATCCCTGCCGCGCAGCATGGCTTGAAGTTCCACATGCGATCCGAGCGCGGTAGCGACGCAGAGGGACCATTCCAGACAGTTTTGCCAAACGATGCTGCACTCCGCCAAATTATGGAGCATGAAAAATACAAAGAAAGCGAGCGGCCACAGGTCTTCTTTGGATACCTTTGCTTCGGCCTGCCGCAAAGCGCGGATTACGCCGCCGCGAAGAAACATCAGGAAAAGAAATGTTCCGACGAGACCAAGATTAAGCATGATCTCGAGATAACCGTTGTGGGAGTATGTCGGAGACCAGCCAATATAGTTTTCCACACTGATCGATTCCGAAGATGCTCCTCCCCAAAATCCGGAGAAGCCAAATCCCAGCATCGGGTGGGTAAGGATCATGCCTCCCACGGCTTTCCAGAGTTCTGTGCGTCCGGTCAGATCCGAGGAGCGGCCAACAATACCAGTAAAAGAACCGGCATCAATTCCAAAAATCAAGGCACACACAACCAAACCTGCAACGAATAGAAATAGCGCTGATAGCGGCAGACGATACTTGTTGTGAAGGGTTTCGAAGATCCAAAGAATAAAGAACGTGCTAGCAACTGTGACGATGGAAGTGGCGGAGTGCGAGAGAACCAGCAGCACGGGATAGAGGCACAACGAGGCCAGTTTAAATGCTCGCGCCAGAGAGTTCTCGTCGGGGAGGTACCATTCAACGAGGAAGCCCAGTGCCATCGCGGCACCGAAAAGATTTTTGTGTGTGAATATTCCCCGCGCCGCGCCACTGCCGAAATCGGCTGCCATGCCATGGCTGGGGGCGATGATCAGGACCGCCAGACTCAGCGCTGCGGCAAGTCTGAATACCACGCGCAGCAGTTTTAGTTGTTGAGCAAAGGTTAGGCTGACAGCTAACAGGACTCCGAACAGACTTGTTCCGACTAAGCTGATTGCGCGTCTCACAACCAGATCCGGGGTTTCCGCCCACAAGCACGACAGACACGCAAACACTAGCAAGGCAGGTAGCGCCGACGAGCGAAGCAACACCCAAACAGTCAGTCTGAAATTCCGCAACGCCAAAACCATCACCGCCGAGTACAGGAGCGCAAGAATAATTTGGGTGCGGGAGTCCCCATCCAGCGAAGCTTCATTGCCGGTACTGAATACTCTCCACAGCGCGCCGGTTAGGACGAACGCCACGATTCCAAGGAACCATTCCTGTTTAGTTCTTTGAAACGTCATTTATCACTCGGCGGCTATCTCAATCGGCGAAGGCTTGTAGGGGTGATGATTCGATACAGAAAATGCCGGGCCCTCATCTGCCCTCAGGACTCTTGGTCTGCGCGAAATGACGGCCACCGCAATCCCGACGGCGCACAGCAGCGCGGCATCTGAAGCGATGCTCGACCATGCCGCACCGCGCCAGGAATACGCGGGGATGATCCACAAGTTGATCAGGACATTGAAAATCGCAACGCCTGCCTGGAGCGCCGTGCGAGTTCCCTGGTGGCCCGCGCTGGTCAGCGTGTCGCATAGGAAATAGTGGAGAGCTTTGAAGATGGGAAGGACAGCCAGCCAGCGAAGAGCTTCCGCCGTCGGCGCATAATCAGCGCCCAGAATGTAAGGCACGAGTCCCGACGACAGCAGCAGAAGCACACAAACCAATCCTGAATAACCTAAAGCCCGCAGCAGTAGCGGTTTCGCATAGGTCAGGCTGGACGAGATTCCGTGCTTGCCTGCGCGAAAAAAATTAGGATATGCCGCCCACAGGAGCGCTGAAACCGGCACAAAGCTGACATCAATGAGACGGTAGGCCGCGCCGTATATACCCGTCGCTTCCAGCGTGCTGAGCCTAGCAAGCATCGTCTTATCGATATCGTTGTAAATGGTTTGCGCTGTTTGGCTCGCAGAAAAATAGAATCCTTCGCGAATTTCGGACCGGAGAACACTCCAACGGAATCTCGGTCCTCCCAATTTTCCCAGGACCAGCAGCATCGCCATCAGAGTGACCGCAGCGGTGGTCCCAAAGTAGATATATCCCCATTGCTGTGCGGAGGGGTGGGTGTGAATCGCAACAAGAAGTATGGCGCCCGCAAGTCGTCCCGCGCTCATCATTACATTCATTGCCGCCGTCCAGTGAAGGCGTTCGAAAGCCTGGAAAGCCTGTCCAGCTTGCGTAATGAGATTCAGCCCAAAAATATCCGAGGCCGCTATGAGCGCTATCAACAAACGTGGAATCTCGGGTGGAAGAGCAAACTTGGCAAGTCCGAGCATAATGATGAACAGAATCATTCCAAACACGGCGGTGATCGCCAGGGCGCGGCCCCAATAAACAGAAAAGAGCTTTGGGTCACGCGAGACATTCTTGACCAGAAGATTTCCACTGCCGAGGGAGCCGAACGGATACACGATTCCCACCAGCGCAACTACGCCGATGAACGCGCCGTAATTGCGCACGCCTAACGACCTGGCGATCTCAACAAAATATAGGGCCTGGATGACAAGTCTGAGTCCTTGTCCAAGGACCATCCAAACGGTGTTGCGCGCAAGAGTCGTCTTGAAGGAAGCGGCAATCATTCGAAGGAAAACTCCATTCTGTCTAAAGCGGCGAAACGTTCAATTCTCCGCACTACCATACGTCACCCACAAAGGTGTCAGCCGTAAAGAAGTTCCCTTACAGGAGACTGTCCATCGGTCCGAAATCTCGATAATCCGAGAATTTGCAAGCTGAGCAGAAACAGGTATGTGGGATTCAAAAACAGGTATCGCCGCCAAAGTCTGCGAGGTTCGGACCAAAGCCGGAATAGCCACTCCAGGCCAAACTTCTGCATCCACAGCGGGGCCTGTGGAACGATGCCAGCCAAGAATGGAAACGCTGCTCCCACAGCCAACAGCGGCATTGAGACAAGCTCACGAAACTCATAGACGAACACTTCCTGGCGGGGGCAACCAAGCCCGACAAAAACAATTGCTGCTCCGGATGAGCGAATGCGTCCGGCCAACTGCTCTCTTTCAATGAGTGAGAGCCGCCGAAATTGGGAAGACTCAATACCGGCGATCACCAAACCAGGAAATCGCAACTGCAACGATTCTTTCAGCGAAAGAAGGGTCTCCGGCGTGCTGCCGTAAAAATATACAGGCAGGCCTTCTGCGGCCGCGCGAGCGCAGACTCTCAGCATCAGATTTGGCCCGTAGACGCGGTCACGAAGCGGCGCACGATGAAGCCAATTGAGCGCCCAGCGCACAGGTTGGCCGTCTGGCACAAGAAGGCTAAACTGGTTCAGCCGGAACTTTTGCTCGCGGTCAAGCGCACCGGTCATGAGTCCGTGGACCGCAAGGGCAGAAACGGACATGGTTTTTCTTTCAACAGCCGCGCGGATGATTGCATCCTCCGCGCCCTGATAATCAACAACGTCGATCAGAATCCCGAGGACGTTTCGTTTTCCTGCGTTATGCATTCGCCCCTCCACCGTTCGATATTGAGCTCATAGATTTCGCGCAGGATTTCGGGCACACCGTAGCGGATTTTCCACTCCGGATAGTGTTCCTGAAAATGGGTGAGGTCGCTGATCCACCAGATGTGATCTCCTCGACGGTTTTCTTCGCGATATTCCCAGCGAAACGCATTGCCCGTGATCTCCTCGCAAAGCGAGATCGCCTCCGCCATCGAACAATTGCTCAAGCGGCCGCCGCCCATGTTGTAGACTTCGCCGGAACGCGGGCGCTTGAAAAATTCATGGAAGGCGCAAATCAAATCGGCACTGTGGATGTTGTCGCGGACCTGCTTCCTCTTGTACCCAAAGATCCGATACGGAGTTTCCGTGACTGCGCACTTCATCAAATAGGCGAGAAAACCGTGCAGCTGGGTTCCAGAATGATTCGGACCCGTAAGGCAGCCACCTCGGAAACAAGCGGTCCGCATTCCGAAGTAGCGGCCGTACTCTTGCACCAAGATATCCGCGGCAACTTTTGAGGCGCCGAACAGGCTGTGCATGGTCTGGTCGATGGACATGCTTTCTGGAATGCCCATTGCAGAGTAAGGATGCGCTGGGTCCAGTTCCCAGCGCGTGTCCAGTTCGATTAAGGGCAGCTGATTGGGCCGGTCACCATAGACTTTGTTTGTGGACATGAAGATGAAGACCGCATCCGGGGCGAAGCGCCGCGTGGCTTCGAGCAACGTCGACGTACCGTTGGCATTCACTGTGAAGTCCACGGTCGGATCGCTTGCAGCCCAATCGTGAGATGGCTGCGCGGCTGAATGGATGACCAACGCGATATCACGGCCGTAGTGCGCAAAGACAGATGAAATCGCGTCGGCATCGCGAATATCAATCGCGTAATGGCGATAACGCGGAAGTTCTGCGCAAAGACGATCGCGGACCCAGTCTGTGGACGCCTCTGGTCCGAAAAATTCGGCGCGCATGCCATTGTCAATACCAACGATCTCCATCCCGAGTGACGCGAAGTAACTCGCCGCTTCGGAACCTACAAGTCCAGCCGAACCAGTAATAATTGCGACGGTCATTTAAAGAGTTCTCCTCGCGATAAACTGCTTTCTCGGAGCCGTTAAACCCGGCACCGTAACGCATGCAATGGGCAATAAACTCAGAGTCAAAATGAGAGCTGTTTTCCTGCGTTGGTGTAGGAAAGGATTCAAGTGTCAGCAGCCGGCTAGTTGCGCACGGCCATCGTTCGTTCATAGATCTGCATCATCAACTCGTAATTTCTTTCCGCCGTATAGCTTCTCTTGTACTCTTCCCGCGCAGCCCGGCCCATCGCGATGAGTTGGGAAGGTTGAGTCCACAACAAATCAAGTTTTGCGGCCAAATCTTCGGCGTCTCCGGGATTGAAGTGAAGCCCGGTGCAGCCGTCCTCGACAATTTCCCGCAGTCCGCCAAGCCGTGAACAAATAACCGGAATGCCGCACGCGAAGGCTTCCACAATGGTCATCGGAAAACCCTCGTACCAAAGACTTGGCGTGATGAGAAGCGAGGCACTTTTCATCGCGGAAAGAATCTCTTCCCGGCTTCGCCACCCTGCGAAGGTGATGTTTGAAAGCTTCCGCGCGGCGGCTTCCGACTCCAGTGGTTTGCGCAAGGGACCATCGCCCAGAATCACAAGGGGAATCGTGGCCTTTAGCTTTTGCCAGGCCTGCAAAAGAACCTCTGCTCCCTTTTCTGCCGAAAGCCTTCCAACAAAAAGTGCGAAGCCGCTCGAAGAGGAACGTTTGCCGGGGTCCGATTCCAGAAAATTTGGCTTTACCCCAATCCTGGAAGCCGGAAGACCCCCTTCGATAAATTTGTCGCGTGCAAAGTTCGTCAAGGCGACGTAGCCGTCCACGTCGTGGTTCCAGGTCCCCCGCATGCGGTGAACCTGCAGCATGAGGGCCACTGCCGCCGTCATTAGGCGCGAATCGCGATAGCAACCGTGCCATACGCCTCGCCACAGTCCCGACTCGAGACATTCTTCACAAACCTTTCCCTCCCTGCAAAGCGACCAGCCCGGGCACAGCAGCCTGTAATTGTGCAGCGTCTGCACGACTGGAATTCCCGCTTCGCGACAAGCTTCAAACACCGATGGCGACACCATCATGAATGTGTTGTGTACATGAACCAGGTCCGGTTGTTCCCCGCGCAGCAGGTCGAGCATTTCTCCCTTGCTCTTTTCAGAATGAATCATGTCCCTTACCATGAGCAGCCGCCTTGGACCAGACGTCATTGCGATTTCGTGGTTGCTGCGCGAATAGCGTATTACGGTGTGACCACGATGCTCGAGCAGGTTGCTTTCGGCCGCGACGGCGACGTCTTCGCCGCCGGGCTGCTGATAAGTATTGTGTACAATGACGATTTTCATCGGATTGTCGAGATATGCAGATCCATCAAAGAGCTGTTACAGCTGGCTGCAGAGATCCAGATGATGGGACAGAACTAAGAGGACGAGGGTGGGACGCTTCGCGTGAAAGAACGGTGGAGGACATCGCCCGCGGAACCCCGGCTGCGCGCCCGATGCTGTAGTAGAGCAATCCGGCATCGGCCATTTTCTGCGGATCATAAAGATTTCTGCCATCGATGACGATTGGATACTTCAAAGTGGAGCGCACGCGAGCGAGATCCAAGTTCGCAAATTCCTTCCATTCGGTCAGCACCAGCAGAGCATCACAACCCTCTGCCGCGACATACGGGTCGCCGGCGTACAATACGCCATCTTTCGGGATGAGAACCTTTGCCTTCGCCGTTGCCGCGGGATCGTATACGCGCACCTGGGCGCCCTCCTTAAGCAAAGCTTCGACGATTGCGATCGCCGGTGACTCGCGAACGTCGTCCGTACCGCCTTTGAACGCAAGGCCAAGGACTCCCAGCTTTTTCCCCCGAAGGGTCCACAATGCGCTGCGAACCTTGTGGAGAAAACGGCGTCGCTGCTCGGAGTTAATGCGCATGACTTCGGTCAGCAAACCGAATTCGTAGCCACACTGATTGGCAACCGCATGAAATGCCTGTACGTCCTTCGGAAAACAGGATCCTCCATAGCCGATTCCTGCATTCAGAAACTTAGCTCCGATCCGAGAATCGGAACCGACTCCTGCACATACCTCGGTAATGTCGGCGCCGACAGCTTCCGAAATGTTGGCTACTGCATTGATGAACGAAATCTTCATCGCAAGGAACGCGTTGGAGGCGTGCTTAATCAACTCGGCGCTCTTGGCATTTGTCAGGATCAGTCGGGCTTGCGGCGCAGCGCTTCCTGTAAACGGTATTGCGTCCGCGCGGAGATAATAGCTGCCATTCGTCAGAGGAGAGTAGACCTCTTGAAGCACGGACGCGCTGTATTCGTCGTCGGCTCCCAGAACAATGCGGTCCGGGTAGAGGAAGTCCAGCACTGCGGTGCCTTCGCGCAAGAATTCAGGATTGGAAGCTACCGAAAATGACTCTGGCAGCGCGCCGTTGATGAGCAGCGACTTTCGAACCGATTCACAGGTACGGACTGGAACGGTGCTCTTCTCAACGATCACCTTGCGACCATCGATCGCGGACGCGATCTCATTTGCAACGGCTTCGACGAACGAAAGGTCCGCCTCACCTGTTTCGGATTGCGGTGTTCCGACAGTGATGAAAACAACCTCAGAAGCGCGGACAGCCTCCGTGATTGACGTGGAAAAGTTTAGACCCTTTCGATGATGGCGCTTCAACAGCTCTGGAAGAAAATGTTCATGAATCGGAACCTCTCCACGTTCGAGCGCGGCAATTTTCGCCGTGTCATTGTCCACGGAGATCACCTCATGGCCGAGTTCCGCGAAACATGCTGCGGAAACCAGACCGACGTATCCCGACCCGATCAAAGCAATGCGCATCATTCCTCCTCTGCTATCGGTACAGCAATAAAATGTCGGCAGCCGTTCAACACCACACGCCTGTGTCGCTCAAGCCGCGCCCGAACCTTTCACCACGGCGGGGATCGTTCTCGCCAAAATCTTTAGATCGAGCCAAAGCGACCATTCGTCAAGATACTGAATGTCCAGCTCCATCCATTGTTCGAACGCGATAGAACTGCGGCCTTGCACTTGCCACAAGCAAGTGATTCCCGGTCTGACACTAAACCGCCGGCGCTGCCAGTCCTCATTGAATCCTTGATAATCGCGCATGGGGAGCGGGCGGGGCCCGACGAGGCTCATGTCGCCTTTCAACACGTTGAAAAACTGTGGCAGCTCATCAATGCTTGTCCTACGAAGCCATTTTCCAATCGCGGTGATTCGCGGATCGTCCTTGATTTTGAAAACGGGACCGGAAACCTCATTCAATTTTTCCAGTTGCGACATCATTTGCTCAGCGTTCGTGACCATCGTCCGGAACTTGTAGATCAGGAATCTGCGTTTGTTTAACCCTACGCGTTCCTGCCGGAAAAAAACTGGTCCTGGAGATGTAATCTTGATGAGCGCAGCTACGATCACAAGCAGAGGAAGTAACAAAATTAGCAGCAAGGCTGAGCAGAGGATGTCGAGGATCCGCTTGAAAATCAACGGCCAACCGTCTCTGGTTTCATTGTGAAGTGCGAAATAGGGATCCGCATCGAATGCTTCCATCGAAGGACGCGCGATCTTCAATCCGAAAATATTTGAATCAAACCGGACCGTAATCCCGTGCTGCCCACAGAGGGCGGCGACATGCGAGGCTTGCTCGTAAAAGGAACGGAGCGGCAGATAGATTGCGACCTCGTCCACAACATTGTGGCGGAGAAACTCCGCGAGTCCGGCCAAGTCACTGACCAGCCGCGCTCCCGACTGTCGAAACTCCTCCATGCCGTGCCAGGGTTCGTCGACGAAGCCTAAGTTGCGATATCCCCATTCCGGTTTCGCCTCTATGCGGCGGGCAAATTCCAATGCCCGCGCGTTGGTACCCAGAATAATAATGTAGCGAAGATTGCGCCCGTGCTTGCGGACACCCGCGAGCGCACGGCGGAGAGAAAAACGACTTGCTAACATTCCGGCGCTGCTGATCGCCCAAAAGAGGATCAGGAAAGGAGGCGTGATCATCGTTATTCTGAAGAACATAGCGAGCGCCGAGAGGCAGGCCACTGCCAGTGCCGTTGCTCTCAGTTGCTCCAGCATCGCTTGCTCGGTCGTCGAAAGCCTCTTGGATTCGTAGAGATGGCACAACGAATAAATCAGATGCCACGCGAGCAGTGCTACGGCAAAGATCACGCAGTTCGAAAGTTTGATACGGATGGAGAGAAACTGAGAGAAAGGCACTCCATGATTTACGGAAACGAGCAGGAATGTCGCGAGCCCATAAGACAGCGTGGCCACAAACAGGTCGAATAACTTTAGAAACGTCAGAAGTATGCGGCGATGACTCAGGTTCACGGCAGTGTAGCTCGCTAGTTTTCGATGTTTGGTTCGCTGACTATGTTTTTCGCGATGTTTGACAGCCGAAGTGTAGGAACAATTCGCAACCGTACAACGACCGGCTTAGGCCGGCGTCGAATCTATTAGATCGCCCGGCCGGCGGACTGCAAAGTGCGAGACAAGTAATCCCGGTCGTGAACCGGCTCGACGTGGTAGCCGGCAATGGTTATGGCCAGAGATCTTTGAATCAGTTCCACGGAAATCACCAAACTCTGATCGCCTTTCACGGCATCGAGAATTCCTTCAATACCGTCCAGTGCGCCTCCGCGGATGCGGACTCTTTGGCCGATGTTGAGAAATGGATGTGCCCGGAACGGAACTTGCTGAGCCAGAACCGCTTGAATAGCCGTAATTTCGTATTCAGGGATCGGGGTGCCGGCGCCGCGTACACCGACAAAGCCCACCACACCGTTGGTACGAAGCACTGCGATCCTGCCGCTGGATTCAGCGGCGACCCGAACGAAGACGTACCCAGGAAAAAGAGGCGATACGATCATGCGCTTGCGATCGCTCCATTGCCGCACTTCGGAGATTACAGGCAGGAAACTCTGAATTTGTTTCGCCTCCAGCTCACCAGACACTTTCCTTTCGTGACGCGGCATCGTCTGCACCGCGTACCAGGAGGATTCGATCGAAGCTACCTCTCCAAGTGTGGAAATAACTGGCATTGCTTGCTCTAGATTTGTCATTGCACAAGGCTCCGCCAAAGTGGGTCACAACGATCAAATTGCACTTGAAAATTCTTACTGCGCGGCGCGAATTCTCAGCTTGGGTTACAACCCTACAATCGCCGGTACAGCGAATCCGGAATCGGAAACGTTCTCTTGTTCAGAACAGCGCCCAAAATTTTTACCTGCGTTGCATTCAAGCGCTCGGCCACTTTGGTGGCCGTCTCTCGCCGTGTGGTATTAGCTTCCAGAACGAGCACCAAGCCATCCGCGAGCTGGCCAAGCGCGAATCCCTCGGAGTACGTGTTCAGCGGGGGCGCGTCAATGAGCACGTAATCAAACTCTTTTCGCAACTCGCCGAAGCGCTTTTTCATCTGTTCCGAGTGGAGAAGATTTGTGGATTCCTGCACGGCTGAACCGCAGGAAATCAGCCACAAATTTCGCTCGAGGGGTTTGGCAAATCCTCGGACTGGCTTCTCCGTACGCAAGGCGTCGGCGAGGCCGTAATGGTTGGTCGTCCCGAATACGTGCGGCAATGAAGGCGTCCTGAAGTTTCCGTCCACCAGGCAAACCGAACCTGAAATGTTGGCAGCGAGCATCTGCGCAGCATTAACGCACACCCGACTGCATCCACTTCCTGAATCGATAGCAGCGAATACCACAGCGCGGTGATTCGTTGACGTTCCCTGCAGCAGAAACACACTCTGTACAAGTTTCAGGGTTTCTTCTTTGGCTGTCTGATCGAGATCCGCCGCAAACGTTCGCGAGTCGCCGTCCTCCTTCTTGACGCGGGCACCCAGTTCCCTTTCCAAAGCGGGCGGCATTTCCACTGTCGCCGTAAGGTTCAGTCCAGCCTGCTGCAGCAATTCAAAGTTTCTACTCATTGCTTTTCTCCAGAGTTGGCTTCGACAGCCGCTCCGCTTCTCACAGCAGTTCTTTCGGACGCAGCACTCGCCGCAGGAATGCGAATGATTTGTCCGGGATGCATCTGTTTTGGATTACCTAGCCACGGGTTCAGCTTTCGGATTTCTCTGACAGCTGTTTCGTTGTACTCACCCAGGTTCTCGATGCAGAGTTTGTAAAGCGTCTGTCCGGGCGACACCTGGACGGACCGGAACAAAATCGGACTCGGCTTTGCCGGCGATTCGCCCGACTGCCCAGTGGCTGTCGGAGTCAATGGATTTTCAGTCGCCGCCGCGTCTGGATTCGATGCGTTGAAATGGTCCAGATCGACGCCTTGCGCTGCTACGGGAAGTGCGTTGAAAACGTCGGCGCTCACACTGCGCGGCCTCAGGCGATGATTTATGAGAACTCCTCCAAGGCACAAAACCGAAACCAGTGAACTCGCAATTGCCGTGCGCACCAGGCCGCGACCTGCTGGGCGGGCCTGAGAACCGGAGATGGTGAGTGTCGGTGCGGGCTCACGCTTTTCCATCTTTTCAATTCCGTGCTGCGGCAGAAGACTCCGAAAATCCAGGTCCTGATACACTTCGTGGACCAACTCACGGTCGATGGTTTTTCGCTGCAACGAGCATCCGATCGACATCGCGTTGAAGCAGAGGTTGTTGATGTTCCGCGGAATTCCTCCCGCGTAGTGCGCAATCAGTTCGCTCGCTTCTTCGCTGAATATCGGCTTTGCAGACCTGTACCCGGCAATCCGCAATCGGTGATCAATGTAAGCATGGGTCTGCGCCGAATCAAGCGGAGTCAGCCTTGCCACGATTGAAACCCGTTGGCGAAGCTGCGCCAGTGAAGGGGCGAGGAGCTTTTCGGCGAGCTGCGGTTGACCGGCCAGAATAATGTGAACGAGTTTTTCGCTACTGGTCTCGAAATTCGACAGCATTCGCAGGACTTCCAGAACGGGTTCGGCAAAGTTCTGTGCTTCGTCGACTACCACGACCAGTCGCTTTCCTTCCGCCGCTTCACGGAGTATTGCTTGGTTGAGCTCATCCTGCATCTCCGTAATGTCACGTGCGCCGTCAATTCCGAGTTCCGCAAGCAGGCTGCGCATCAGCCCTTCGGGGCTACTCTGGAACTGGAAGAGAAAAACTGTCCTCAGCGCGCTACATCTTTGCAGAAGTTCGAAGAGCAAGGTGGTCTTGCCCATGCCGGGAGGCGCAATCAGAGCCGTGAATCCTCTGTTTTCGATCACGCCATAGAAAATGCTTGCCATTGCTTCTCGGTGCGTAGGCGTAAGGTAGAGATATCGAGGATTCGGCGTCACGCCGAACGGCTGCTCCGTTAATTTGTAAAAGTTTAAAAACATTCAGGTCAAGCCGCCTGCCTTGGCACAGACGCCAGCACTGGAATACGAAGCGTCTCCGTAACATCCACTGGCGTTCGGAAAGACGGGTCGAGTCGCTCCGCGATGAACCCCGCTGAAATTCCCGCGAGCATCGCGAACACAAAACCACCCACTCCAACCAGCAGCGGATTATTCGCTGGCAAAGCGGGCGGTATTGCCGGAACTGCAATCGCCACATCCGCAATACGTTTTTCGTCAAGCGCATCGGAAGCCCGTTCCTGCTCGCGCTTGTTCAGATAGAGCAGATAGTTAGCTTCATTGGCCTTCGCCTCACGGAGCAAAGCACCTTGCTTTAATGAACTGGAGTCCAAGCCGACCATCTGCGCGTGCATGGTCTTGAGGCTAGCCGCGATTGAAGTGGCATTCGCCTTCTGCGAAGCCAGATCGGCCTGCGTTCGGGCATAGTCCTGATGCAGAAATTCATAGGTCGGATTGTGATCTGTTGTTTCATTCATGTAACTCAGACTCTTGGCCTTTTCGATTGCCTTTTTCGTGTTTGCAATTTCCTCGTCGGTTTCGACTACCAATGGATACGACGGATCGTATTTCACGAGCAGTTGCGTTCGCTTGACTTCCGCTGCGAGCAGATTGGCTTCTAGTTGTTGCATCAGGGTAAGTGCAGAGTTGGAGATCTGCTGGGTCGTGATTCTTTCCGGAGTGACGCGTATCTGTTTTTCCAGGTCTTTCAAGCGCTCTTCGTCCGCAGCGACTGCCTGCTGAGCCTGGTACAACGACGCCATGGAGACAGATAGCTGCTGCGCTAAATCTGTTCGCAATACATCCGGCGCGGCCACACCCTCATCGCGGCTGAAGTTTGCAAGCCGCGTTTCCACATCGGCAAGGTCTTTTCCGTATTTGGCGGTTTGCTCCTCAAAAAACCGGGAAGAGCCCGCTGGGCGTTGCAATTGCAGCCGTTTTTCCAAGTAAAGCTTGCCCAAATTCTGCAGCACGCACGCCGGTTTCTCGGGTTCGCCCACAGTTCCGTATCGAACGTCAATCACATCCGATACCTTTGCCGCTTCCACCTTCAAGCCTTTCGCCAAAGACGCGGCAGCTTTCTCAATTTTTGCTGCTTTTCGGCGCGCGGGATCGCGTGGAAACAGAACCTCCGAAACAGACCACTTATCTTGGTTCACCAGCCCACATGTCTCAACCACTGACCGCAACATGTCCTCTCCTTTTAGGAGCGCCATTTCAGAACTAATCTGGTCGGGTGAGATCGCGCGATTGTTCATTACCGCGGCAGTTTGCGCGGGAGTGATGGTCGGATCGGAGCGGTGCTGTTGCACGACGATCTGCATGCTTGCAACGTAATACTTTGCTGCCCATGTCCACGCCACAAAAACCGAGAACAAAAAAATGGCCGCGAAGACCGCGCTCACTAGCCCCTTGTGCCGAAATATCGGCGTAAGCAGATCGCGCAAAGTCCATCTCGGGAGTGCGTCGTCGAGTTTTATCTTCAGATTTGCCTTGTTCATCGAGACCTCCGCTCCCGTGTACTCAAAGTTTTGACTCTAATAAGCCAACGGCGTGGTGCTCAATGGAACGCCGACGCTGTAGGGGATGTACTTACGGACCTTTGTGATGGTTTTCTCAGGAACAAAAATCAAATCGCCCGGGCGGATCTCCACGTCTTCAGCCACATTCTTTCCATGCAGAAAGTCCTTCAGCTTGAGTTCCCTGGCCTGCACCCAGCCATCCGAGGAGCGGTGATAAAGAAAAACCTGCGTCTTCGCTGTCGGCATGAAACCGCCGGCGATCGCGATGGCCTGAGAGGCTGTCAGGTCATATCGCAAGTCATACTGTCCGGGCTTCGTCACTTGCCCGGTTACGATGAAATACGCTCTTTGAAAATCCTTTAGGTCCACGTCGACAATTGGTTCGTGCAGTACCTTCGCATAAGCCTTCTTGATCGCCTCGGATGTTTCCGGAACGGTCATGCCCAAAATGCATATGCTCCCGGCCCCTTGCAAGGTAATGTAGCCGTCCGGCTGGACAGTCACGGTCTGATTGAATTCAGGTGAGAGCGGAAAAGAAAGGTTCAGGATGTCGCTGCGGTTGATCTTATAACGCGGATTTCTTTCGGCCAGGCGGGGCCGATCGGGAGCGGGTGCGGTAAACTCTGCGGTTTGCCGCGCACCAGCTATCGGGGTACTGATTTGCTGGCCCTGCCTGGCACAAACAAAGCCGGCAAGTCCAATTGACAACAGAACGGCTGCACTACCGCGCAGACACGTCTTGGCCATATTTACATCTCCGAGGGGCTGGGCCAGAACGGCGCTGACTAGTCGTTCTTGTTAGAAGTTCAACGCGTGCACATCTTACCGAAGGTAAGTTGAAAACAATCATTAAAAGTTTGGCGCGAATCGATTAATAAATCATTTACTCTCTAGTACGGATTTCCTAGTACGATAGTCCCAGTAATTTTGTAGTAAGCATAAAGAATACTCTTTGTTAATTCAGATGCTCGCATACAACTTGAGGCGCACGGTAAACTCGGCAGCGCTATAGGAAAACGCTCGAGGTAGCGAATCAACAGTTCCACGCGACTTTAGGGTCATTCCTTACCGTTCACCGCTCCTCTGTACGCTCATCCTGAGTTTGCTTATGCCGTCGCGAATTTGATGTGAGTTCGCGCCGCCGTAGCCAAGAATTAGGCCACTCCTGGTCGGTAGTGTCAGATAGCAAGCGGACAACGGTATTGCGGAAATACCCCTCTGGGCAGCCATCCTCGAAACCGCCACATCGTTCGCGCCACGCGGCAGCAGTCCCACCAGATGCATTCCCGCTTCAGCACCAATGACCTCGAGCATATCTTTCATTTGGCTGTCGATCGCATTTGTCAGCGTTTTTCGCCGATCCAGATAGAGCATTCGCATCCGACGTATATGGCGAGCGAAGTGTCCCTCTCGTAGAAAATCGGTCAAGACTGCCTGATAGAGAGTGGATGAAAAAATGTCCGCGGCATCCCTAGCGGCAGCGAACGCGCGTACCAAATCTTTGGGAACAACCACATAGCCCAGGCGCAAAGCTGGAAACATCACCTTGCTGAATGTTCCTATATAAATAACCCTCTCATCCGTGTCCAATCCCTGCAGTGACGCGATCGGGCGGCTTCCAAACCTATACTCGCTGTCGTAGTCGTCTTCAATGATCCAGGCACCGGAGCGGGCTGCCCAATTGAGAAGGAGCATGCGGCGTGCGGCACTCATCGTCACGCCGATGGGATATTGGTGCGACGGCGTGACATACACAGCGTGCGCATCGCGACCTCGGCGGACGATCTCTCGGACGTTCATGCCGTCGCGATCCACGCGAACCGGAATCAATTGAGCTCCAACGGTGATGAAAGCCTGACGCGCGCCGGGATAGCCCGGCTCTTCGATGCACACCCTATCTTTGGGATTCAACAAAACCTGAGCGGAAATCTGTAAGGCCTGCTGCGACCCTGTTGTGACCAGAATTTGCGATGCTTCGCATCGCACCCCGCGAACTGCGCCCAGATAGTCCGCGATGGCTTCGCGAAATGGCTGATATCCCATGGCATCGCCATAGGCCATGATGCCCTTTGGCGGCCTTCGAGAATGCCGAGCCACCAGCTTCGACCAAACGTCGATTGGAAAATGGTCGAGGGCGGGCAGGCTAACTCGGAATGCACCGAGGTTGTCCAACCAGGATTGCGCCGGTAGGTGCGTCAATGCGACCCCACGACGTGACAATCGGCGCGGACCTCGCTTCTTCACTATTTCATGAAGCACATTCCTAGCGTTCACGACCGGGCGACGCAACGTATCATCCGGGATGGATCTAGCCACACACGTGCCAGATCCAACGAAAGTCTCCAAGTAACCCTCGGCAAGCAATTGCTCGAAAGCACCCAGCACAGGCATGCGGGAGATCTTTAACTCGGTGGCGAGGTTTCTGGTTGACGGAACTCGCTGTCCCGGCCGCAATTGGCCACCGGTGATGGCTCGCCGGAACCAGTCGTACAACTGCCGGTATATCGGAATTTCCTCGCGATCTTGGAGCGTGATCGGTGGAAGATAGCTGGCCGGAGTCCGTTTCATGTGGGACGAACGCAAAGTGGCATATCGTATCACATCAAAGTGGCTATTGTGACAGGCCACTTGCTGGGTTAGTTTTTCCTGCGTGACGACGAATCGCTATGGTTTGCCGTAGTTCAAGCGGAGTGCTCCAAACAAAGCGATCCGCATTCTGACGACAGATCTGCGGCGCTTGGAAGGAAGGCGAAGCAGCCGCTGAACCGGATAGACAGAAAAAACGAAGGAGGGAATGATAAACGTGCTCAAACATTTCCGGGCATATTTCCTGGTTTGCAGTCAGGTTGTCGTCTTGCATCCGTTTCAGGGACTTGCACAGCAGAATTCAGACGCAGCGAAAACTAGCGTTCAACACACTCCCGTGGATCGCGACGGGCAACACGATTTTGATTTCGAGCTCGGTACTTGGAAGATTCACTTGAAACGGCTCGCTCATCCCTTGACGGGCTCCACAACCTGGGTCGAATTTGAGGGTACTTCCGTTACCCGAAAGGTTTGGGATGGTCGCGCTCAACTGGAGGAGTTCGAAACCGACAGCCCGGCTGGCGGCCGCATCGAAGGTCTAACCCTGCGTCTATACGACCCGCAAACCCACCAGTGGAGCCTCTATTGGGCGACCAGCAAAAGCGGAACCATGGGCGCGCCTACGATCGGCGAATTCAAGGATGGACGCGGCGAGTTTTTCGACACGGAACCATCTGGCCCTAATGGCAGAGCCATCCTGGTTCGATTTATTTGGTCGAAGACCGATTCGAATTCGCCCCACTTCGAACAGTCGTTCTCGGAGGATGGCGGCAAAACTTGGGAAGTAAACTGGATCACGGACCAGACACGGGTAAACGATGAATCTGGCAAAGCGCGCTGAACTCCGTCGCATCCGCGATGGAGGATCCACTACGATGCGGTTCCTAACTGGACTTCTAACGGTCACTGCAGTTTGCAACCTCGCATTGGCTCAGACCAATCAGCCGACTGGGAAGGCGCCCCTAGAACATAACCAGCGTATGAGCGACTTTCAGGTTTTTGAATTCCGCAGATACACCATCAAAGCGGGAGAGCGCGAACATTTCGCTCAATACTTTGAAAGCTACTTTCCCGAGGCTTTTCAGCAGCTCGGGGCAATCGCAGCCGGTTCCTTCTTCGAGCGTAGGAATCAATTCGGATTCACCTGGATTAGAGGCTTCCACACGATTGAAGATCGTGCCGTGGCGAACGCAGCGTTCTATTACGGGCCCGTTTGGAAAGAGCATAAGAAAACGCTGAACGATCTCATGACTGACTCCGACAATGTGCTGTTGCTTCGTCCGTTGAGCCCTGAACGGGGTATTCCTATTCTGCCCGCTGTCGATCCCGTCACGGAAGCAAATGGGTCTCAAGGTATCGTGGTTGCTCAAATATTTGCGGTAAAAGCGAACAGCGTCGAAGCGTTTGCCAAAGAAGCAGAGACGACGTTTGCCAACTATCGAGCCGCAGGCGCGCGAGAAGGCGGTGTGCTGGTTACGTTGGACGCTACCAATAACTTCCCCCAGCTTCCAATCCGAACCGATGGCCCTTACCTGGTATGGCTGGGAATCTTCAGGGACAACCAAATGTTAGAAAGCGAATTCGTTCCAGTCGCCGAGCGTTCCCTATTATCCCTTCCCGCGACAGGCTTGCTCAGAGCCGCGCCAGAGTTAGTTATTCTCGATCCGACACACCGCTCGCGTTTACGCTGGCTGCCCTGACGAAGGAAATGAACAAATCTAGGATCGGGGGGATAAAAGGCGGAAGCCGCATTTTACGCCACCGATTGCTATCACACAGCGAAGTAGTTAGGAGACAAGAATGAACGCGCTCAAATCCATTGGGGCCTTCCTCCCGGTGTCCACCTTCATGGTCGTCTCTCAGCTTCTGGCACTCGCACCGCAGCATCCAGACCGACCGAGCACAAGCATTCAACACACCCTCGTGGAACGGGATGGGCAACACGATTTTGATTTCGAGATCGGCACCTGGAGAACTCACTTGAGGCGTCTTCTGCGTCCCTTAACTGGCTCCACGACATGGGTCGAATATGAAGGCACTACCGTCGTCCGCAAGGTTTGGAACGGACGAGCCAATCTCCTGGAGCTCGAGGTCGATGGCCCCAAAGGTCACATAGAAGCGCTATCCCTGCGTCTATACGATCCTCAATCCCATCAGTGGAGTCTCAATTTTGCCAACAGCAGCGGCGGTAGCCTGAGCCAACCCACGATTGGCGGATTCAAAGATGGTCGCGGCGAGTTTTTCGACCAGGAAACACTGAATGGCCGCGCCATTCTTGTTCGATTTGTCATCTCAGACGTCAGTCCGAATTCGGCCCACTTTGAGCAGTCATTCTCCGAAGATGGAGGCAAGACTTGGGAAGTGAACTGGATCGCAACTGATACCCGGGTGAAAGATGGGTCTGAGCAAGCGCACTGAACTGCGTCACCTCGATATTATGTAGCAGCCAGTCGATCGTTGAAGGGAGATCAAACCGAATTATTCGCACCGACACCGCTTTTATATAGCAATGCTCCGAACTTCTGTTGTCACAGTCGCGTGAATGACTCAGGAGGTTTTCTGGACCGGGCGCCTGGTGACGTGATTTGGGCCTTTCCACCGGCATCCGCTGTCGACTGCCGAGCGATCTTGTGGAATTCCTTGGCTGTCACCTTTTCTACGTCGACTGTAGGATTGGGCATTGGGCTATCTACTCTTCTTATTTTTTCAAAGAGCTGCTCGTCAAAAACTGCACTGTCACTCTAAGACCTATGGGCAATGATCGAGTGTTGTCATCTAAGCCGATCACTGCCTCTAAGATATCGCGGTCGCTCTTATCAGATGGGTCGCCGGTGCTTATGCTCTTCCTGCCCATCATCGCCGATATCCTCACGACCGAACCGTTGAGCCTCTTTCCGTCAAGAGCGTCTGCCTGGATAACTACCTTCTGCCCGATCGACACTTTATCTACGTCACTTTCGTCGATCTCAGCCTTGATGTGCCGAGAGGAAGTATCCGCGAGACTGAACAATGGCCGGGGGGTGACTGTGCTAAAGGACTCGCCGCATCTGGCGTAGACCCTCAAAATGGTTCCGTCGATCGGTGCAAGGATTGCGCACTTCCCGATACGTTCCCGCACCGTTCGAACGCGACCCTCCGCGGCGAGCACCTCCGCATCAGCTCGAGCCTTGTCCTCTTGCAAGGGAGGTGCCGCAAGTAACTCCTCGGTTCGAACAGCGGCTTGGAGGTTAGCATCTGCGACGCCGAGATCACGGACAGCTTGTTCATAAGAGGCCCGGGAGACCTGCTCCCTTTGATAAAGAGCGCGTTGCATGCCCAGTCGCGACTTGGCCTCTTCGAATGTCGCGCGTGCGGCTGCCGTCTTTTCAGTCGCTATTTTCTTCTCCTCATCTCGTGCGCCCCGAAGAATCCGGATTCTTGTCTGCCGTGCGCCATCGGCTTCAGCTATCGCGGTTTGTAAACTCGCTTGCAATTCATCACAGCCGATCTCGCCAAGTAAAGTCCCTCTTGTTACGAACTGACCTTCTTTCACATAGACGGCCGTTAGGATACCATCCGCAGCAGCCCCTACCTGCGTGGTTTCCGAAGCTCCCTCGACCCTTCCAGGGGAGGCAAATACAACAGTCGCGGTAGCACGATCGGAGGGTATCCCACGAGCTTGCACCGAATTCCTGTTCCGTATTGTCCCCAAGAACGCGACGGCCACAATGACGAAGAGCATCGCGGCACCGCCAATAACCCATCTGCTGCGGGCCGTCATAGGTTTTTCTCCACTTGTTCTACTTGGCCATCGCACAGAGTGATTGTACGATCTGCGAATTCCTGCCATCGCGGGTCGTGGGTCACGACAACAACTGTCCGCCCATCGTCATCCACTTGATTTCGCAGAATCTGACAGATGTTCCTTCCGGCCCGGGCATCCAGAGATGCGGTCGGCTCATCCGCGAGAAGAATCGGAGGATTTCCGGCCAAGGCCCGTGCAATCGCAACCCGCTGCTTTTCCCCGGGACTGAGTTCGTGGGGTTCTTGATTGAGCTTGTCTCCCAAACCGAATCGTACGAGAAGATCTCTTGCCATTTCCATTCGACCAGGCAGGGCTGCATCACGAACTTCAAAACCAAGTGCGACATTGTCAATCGCGGAAAGAGAGTGAAAAAGTCGAAAAGCTTGGAAAACAAAACTGATTTTCTTCTGCCGAACAGTTGTCCTCTCTGCTTCACTCAGTCCGTTTACCGCGATACCCTCTATGAACACTTTCCCTTGATCGGGCGACAACAAACAGCCGAGCAGAGACAATAACGTGGTTTTCCCGCTGCCGGAGGGTCCCATAACTAACGAGAGCGTGCCCCGCTCGAAGAATTGTGAAACGCCCCGCAGCGCACGGACTTGTGCCTCCCGCTTGCCGAACGAGACACTCGCACCTTCAACGCCCAGGAAGTGACTAGGCACGGAACACCCTCCCCGGCTCAACTGTGAGGGCGCTTCGAACTGAAGCAATAGACGCCAATGAGCACATGGCCAAACTTGGCACGACCATGACTAGAAGCAACCACCACGGAGTGTAGATCCAAGGAATCAGAGACTTCGCATAACTAATGCTTGGAACAACCGCCAGCAGTCCCAGAATACTGCCAACTGCCCCACAAATCAGGGCCTGTGTAAGCACAATGCGCGCCACGAAAGCCTGGGATGCTCCAAGAGCTTTTAATGTCGCGTATTCCTCGATGTTCTCCATTGTGTTCGCATAGATGGTTTGGGATACCACCACCAGACCTATCAAAAATCCCAAAACCGCCGCGGTGAGAATCGCGCCTCCGGCCCCGGTTTTTATCGTCCAGTAGGTGCGAGACTTCCGCGCAAATTCGTCCCGTGTGAGGACGTCGACCTCTGGAAAACGCTGCCTAAGGCTCTGCTGCACATCGGATGTTGAATATCCCTTGTCGACGCGCAAGAGAACGAACATAGCTTCTTCAGGACCAGCCCCCATATATCGACTTGCATTTCGGTACGAAGTAAACAGAAAAGGGACACCAAGGAATGCTCCATAACCATTAATCTGACGCTCGATACGCGCACGGTGCCGGTTTACTTCCACTTCTGCCGGCAGTGCTGTCACTTGGATCAGCTCCCGGTCGCTTACGTCGTAGAGCACTGCATCAGGCGATATGCCTTCGGGTGAACCAGGGACATCGGGAACCGGGAAGCGCTCTCCTGCATTGCGATCCGCGCCGACCAAAGCTACCACCTGTTGCTTTCCGTTTGGCGTGCGGTACACAGCAAAAGCCATGCAAACTCGACTCGTTTCCAGCACACCTGGTACGCCGGCTGCCATCTCCCTCACCCGGCCCTCGATGGGAGTTCCAAACTCAAAGGCCTGCACACCTCTAGCAGTAATCCAGATGTCGGAGTCGCTGGCATCGATAAGCCTAGATGCTGCCCGCAAAAAGCCGACCAAGAGACTCCCTTGAAAGACCATCAGGAACACCGCAAAAGAGACGCCGAGCACAGTTACCGAAAAGCGGGCTCGATCGTGAACGATATTTTGCCAAGCGAGTTTCATAAGAGCTGAGCTATCGACAAATTTGGAGCGCGCGGAGTACGTTCTGTAATTCAGCGGTCGCGGCTTTTGCGCTGCGTCCAGGCGTCTCTCTCCGTTCACATTCTTCCCGGACTAACATCGGTTCAGCTACTTGGTTTGCTCGCACGCTTGCCACGTCAGGGCTCCTGCCAATAATGCCGCGATCCCCTCGGCGGACAGTGGTCTGGAAAAGTAATATCCCTGGCCATATTTGCATTCCAGTCTTTTCAGCAAGGCAACCTGTTGAATTGTCTCTACCCCCTCGGCAACTACATCCAACCGGAGATTATTGGCCATGGGCAAAATGCTCCGTGCAATCTCCATACCTTCTCCGTTCTCCTCCATGACGCTTATGAAGGAGCGGTCGATCTTCAATGTGTCGAGAGGAAAACGGTGTAGGTAACTCAAAGAAGAATAGCCCGTACCGAAATCATCGATAGCCAGGCGGATACCCAAGGATTTAATTTGCTGCAACATCTCCACGGCTGCCGAAGGGTCTGCCATCACCGTGCTTTCCGTGATCTCCAGCTTCAAAGCTTCCGGAGGAAGGGCGAGTTCACCCAACAACTTTCTAATGTCTTCGACCAGGTTCGGTTGTAGAAATTGCTTGGCGGACAGGTTGACGCTGATTGTCAGATGACGATGGGCGATTAGACCTGCTCTCCATTCAGTGATTTGCCGACAGGCCTCCCGCAAATTCCACCAGCCCAGCTCGCGTATGAGGCCGGTTTCCTCAGCAACCGGGATAAATTCACTTGGTGCGAGCAGGCCGCGAGTTGGATGCTGCCAACGTAACAGAGCCTCAAAGCCCGCAATTTCTCCAGAAACGAGGGCAACGATCGGTTGATAGAAATTGCGAAATTCTCCTCGTTCAAGCGCGCGACGCAAATCAGTCTCCAGCTGCAATCGAGCCATCACGCTGGCTCGCATATCTGCGTCGAACACCTCATAACGGGCCTTGCCCAGAGACTTGGCCCGATACATTGCCGTGTCAGCATCTCTCAAAATCTCTTCCGGTTGCTCGTAGGCTGAGTTGCTTAAAGCAATTCCGATGCTCACGGAGGTGAACACTTCTTTGCCACTCAAAATGAATGGCGACGCCAGAGCCTTCATCATGCGGTCCGCCGCGCGCTTAGCGTCACTCGGATCTTTGATATCATCGAGCAGGACCGTAAATTCGTCTCCTCCAAGGCGCGCCATCGTGAAGGTTTCCCCCAGACGCGCAACGGTATCCGTTGATCGCAAACACTTCTCCAACCGATTGGCTACCCCAAGGAGGAGTTGATCCCCGGCTAGGTGCCCCATACTGTCGTTGATCATTTTGAACCCATCAAGGTCCATGAATAGAACTGCAAACAACTGGTCTTTGCGGCGCTTCGTATGCTTGATGAGCCGGCCTACGCGGTCAATAAACAGTAGCCGATTGGGTAAGCCCGTCAGTGGGTCGGAGACCTTTCCTTCGGTAATGTCGGTCTGTGATCCAGCCATCCGCGACGCATTTCCGGAAGCGTCATGAACGGCCACCCCTCGGCTCAGCATCCAACGAAAGCTTCCATCTTTATGCAGCACGCGGTGCTCGCTCTCGAAGTGAGGAGTCAGGCCTTTTTGATGAGCGGCAATCTCCTCTTTGACTCGTTCTCGATCCGCGTCATGAATGCGATCGAACCATTCTTCAGGTCTGTCGCCGATTTCGCCTTCCTCACAGCCCAACATGGCCTTCCAGCGAGGGGAGAAATGCACGACGTTAGCCGGCAAATTCCAGTCCCACAGGCCATCGTTGGAGCCTCGAGCCGCAAGAGCATAACGCTCTTCACTCTCCTTCAACGCTTCCTGTGCATGCTTGTGTGATAGCTGTGTACCTATGCGAGCCACCGCCACTGGAAAATCAATCGGCTTCGTCAAATAGTCGTTCGCCCCTAAGTCGAGGGCTCTTACGACATCGTCGCTCTGTGCTTTTGCCGTGACCATGATGATCGGCAACTCGGCCGCAGAGTACCGCTCGCGAAGTTTTTGCAACGCATCAAGACCGCTAATCTCCGGCATTTCAATGTCTAACAACACCAAGTCCACGCCGTCTTGTTTGACTCGTTCCAGCAATTCTTTTGCGTTCTCCGCCAGTCCGACGACATAGCCTTTGCGCAGCAGTCGGCGAGCGAGCATGTCCCGGTTCATCTCGTTGTCATCTACGATAAGCAACTTGCTCGGCCGGGGATTCGTCATGATTTTTTCACCGTCAGCAAGTTGTCAATCTTTTCACTCAAACGCCCAAATTCCACGGGTTTGGTGTCGTAGTCATCGCACCCTGCTTCAAACGCCTTATCGCGATCCGTTACCAAAGCGTGCGCGGTCAGCACGATAATGGGAATGTGTCGCGTTGCCTCGTTAGTCTTCAGCAGGCGAGTCACCTCCCATCCACTCATCAGTGGAAGACTTATATCCATCAAAATCAGGTCGGGCATCTCTGAACAGGCCATCAAATGCCCTTGCTCCCCGTCATGCGCGGCGACTACAGAGTAGCCCTTGCGCTCCAAGCGCCTGGAGAGCATGTCTCGATTCATTTCGTTATCTTCGACTAACAAGATCTTCGGCATGATCGACCTTTCCTGAGGCTCGCATTTCCGACTCCCTCGGACGTTGCTGAGGGCTTGATACGAAGGGGGCAGCTGGGGCCTCGGTGACAGTCGCCGAACGGCCGGCGCGGTGTTTTTCAATGAGGACCGCAAGGCGGTCGCGATCGACCGGTTTGATAAGGTAATTGGAGGCCCCCAAATCGAGGCCCATCGCTTCATTGTCGACAATGGTGACCATGATGACCGGAATCTCAGCCAATACTGGATCGCTCTTCAGCTTCTTTAGCACTGTCCAGCCATCACACGCGGGCATAACTACGTCCAGCGTGATCACGAGCGGGCGAATTTGCCGCGCAAGTTGTATGCCTTCTTCGCCACTCGCTGCGGCCACTACCTGGAACCCCACCTTGCCAAGAAAACGCGACATCAGATCGCGAACCGAAGCGTCATCGTCTATGACGAGAATCGTATCTTTGTGGGCTTTGGACTCCGCCAGTGAGGAAGCGGCATCACCGCTTGCCATCGAGCGCGCGGATTCTGGCCCCTCCATGACAACCTGAGTCGGCAAGAACACCGTGAAAGTCGCACCCTTCCCAGGCTCACTTTCCACTGAGATGCGCCCCTTCATCAGCTGCACGAACCGATAGGTAATGGCGAGTCCCAAACCAGTTCCCCCGTACTTTCGAGCGATCGACGCATCCGCCTGAGAAAACTCGTGGAACAGATTTTCTTTCTGCTTCGCCGTGATTCCAATTCCTGTGTCGCTTACACGGAATCGAACCCAATCCGCACCCTCGACTTTGCTTTGATCGACATCCACCGAGACAGTGCCATGATCGGTAAATTTGCAGGCGTTACTCAGCAAATTGAACAAGATCTGTCTGACTTTGGTTACGTCCGCACGCATCGTTCCGAGATTGTTTGCTACGCGCACGTGAATCGTGTTGCTGTTTTTCGCCGCCGCAGGCTGCAGCGTGCTGATCATTTCGGCGATCAACGGCGACACTTCGAAGTTCTCAAGGTGCAGGCCCATCTTTCCAGCCTCGATCTTCGAAAGGTCTAGAACGTCGTTGATGAGCGACAATAAGTGTTTGCCCGCCGATTGGCCAGGAATGTGCTCTTCGCCCGGCTGGCCTCCTCCGCAGCGTGTTTGGCCTTCAAGAGTTCTTCCTGCGTTTCTTTTCTGTACTGGATCTCCTTCTCCAGTTCGCCGGTCCTGGCCTTCAGTTCCTCGTTCGCTCCCCGCAGCGCCGTGTCCCTCTGTTGGATTTCGGACAGCATGGTGTTAAAGCCATCGATCAACCTTCCAATTTCGTCGCCGTAAGACCTGGTCGCGCGTACCTCGTAATTGCGGTTGGCCGAGACCATTCTCATGGTGTCTTCCAGGTGCAGAATAGGCCGGGAGATCAACCGTTGAAGTTTTGAAGAGACCAAGAATGCAAATAGGCCCGAGATCAATACAAAAATGCAAAGAATGCCTGCGTAGCGTTTAGCCCTTACACTCCATTGCCGCATATCCGATTGCAACAACAGTGTCCCGAGTCGTTCCCCATTCAGGGTCACTTCGTGGAAGACCTGCAGATATTCCCCTTCAAATCGATAGCCCTTGTCTTCCGGATGGGCGGGAAGCAGCGACGGTATGACGCGGTTGTTGCGAGAATACTGCGCAAATATCTTGCTGTCGCGGCCGTACAGGCCTGCTGCTACGACACCTTCCTTGGCCGTTAACGCCGAGAGGGTGGCGGTCGCGGCGGGCACGTCCTTGAATTCCATGGCGCCCGCGCTGTTGTATCCGATGATTTCCGCTTGCGTCATGAGGTCCTGGATGAGCAAATGCCGGAAGGAAACAAGATCGTAGACAAGGAAACTCAATGCGGAAAGAATCAGCGCGGCGCTGCTGGTTAACATCGTTATCAGCGTCAACTTACGCTTGATCGAGAGGTTCTGAAGAATCATCCTGGATTCCTTCCGGAGGCAGCAGCTTGCGGGATGATTTTCGCCAGCGTCAGAAGCCGTGAGCTTATGTTCAAGTCCGCCTGGTGCGCTGCGTCGACATTGATCTCAAAACGCACACGATTGTCTTCCAGGGTAAATCGGATTATTCCGCCGCGTTCGGCAAAGCCAGGCGTCTCACCAACCATGAGAATCGGCAGACCCTTGACGGCCTGTACGATTTCGTCGATGTGCGCTTTTTCCGATGCGCTGACGAATAGAATCTTGCACTCTTTCAAGTCCTTAAGATCTTTCCCCCATTTATAGCGCTTGACGACAAATCCCCTTTGCCCAATTTTCTTGTCTTCCACAAGGCGATCGAGAACGCTTCCGAAAGGATCCGTCCCTAAAACGCCGATCATGATCGGGGAATCTGGCTGAGAAAAGGCGGTTGAAGGCCACTCCACGAATTTCGCGAAGTTGTAAATAAAGCCCGCCTTAATCAAGTATTCCGAAGCATCGGGCGGGTCCACGGCCTGCGCAGCTGCCGTGGACGTCCAATTCAACGTCATACCAAGCGCTACAATCAGGATTCCCAGTCGTCGCAACATCAAATTTCCTGTCCTTGTGTGCTCAGAGTTCAATCGCCAATCAAACCTAAAACCTGACCGTAATACTGCCGTAGACCGTGCGCTTGACTTCGGTCGGAGCGGTATTGATGAAATCTGGAATGAATTCCAAATGGTGGTTATCCAGCAGGTTTTGTCCGCCAATCGAAAATTCTACGGTTGAAACCGGCCGCCAGCCCAGGTGGGAATCCAGTGAGTAATAGCTGGGTATATTCAAGCTCGGAAGATGATCCACGAAACGCAGAGTGGTATCGTGCTCGAAGTGCTTTGGTAGATCGATTGAGGACCTCAGATACCATTGATGGCGAGGACTGGACCCGTTGGGACTGTCAGGGGTTGGGTCTAGGCTGTCGGAATTCTTTCGTATGTCCATTTGCAGGTAGCTATAAGAGCCCACCAAGCGCCACTTGGGAGCGACTCTCCAATCCGCAAATAGCTCGACGCCGTACGTCCCTCCGCTCATCTTATTTGCCGCAACGAAGGGAATGACGATGTCGGTGGGCGCCGGACTTCCTTCGAGAAAAGGTGCGCCAGGCTCGGCCGTCCGAAGGTTGGAGTAATTGTTGTAGAAGGTAGCAATATCCGCCGAGAACGAGTTCGTCGCCTGGACTCGATAGCCTACCTCATAGGCAAGCAAGTCTTCGGATTGGAATTGATGGCTGCCAAAAACCGCTACGACGGCAGGGAATGGAGTTGGATTCGCAGGCGTCGCCGGCGGTACGACCGCTGAGTTCAGCCGCAAACCCTCCTCGGTTAACGCCGGCGTACGCACTGCGCGCGACACCGCTGTCCAGACCGACTGATTGGGGGTCAGCGTCCACAACAATCTCGCGTTCGGCTGCACCTCAAATCCGGTGAAATCGTTATGCTCGAATTTTGAGCCAAACGTAAGACGCAGTCGGTTATCTACCAGACTTATTTCGTCTTGAATGAACGCACTGAAATGATTGAGGGTAAGCTGGTTTGGCCGCAGGGAAACCGAAAAGCTTGGGTCGTTTCGATCACGGATTGACCGATAACCAAGCCCCCATACAAATTGCTGTGAATCCCCAACGCGGAATCCATGCTGAAAATCCATGTCGAAAATATTTTGATGATCTACGAACAGCGAATTGTCCGCTATGGTTGTGTTGTCATAGTACATCTGCAGCGACATGGAAGAACCTTCCGAGCTGTGATTCCACCGGCCCAGAATGTTTGCTCCGCTGTAGTTTCCGTTGTTGGGAAAAGTGCTCGAATAGGGGGAGTTTAGAGACGGGACTGTCAAGGTCTCCCCGTACTTGCTGCGATAAATATCGCCTTGCAGAGTCAAAGAATTGGCGCCTGCTGGTGTCCAGTCCGCGCGGAACCCGCCGCGTAGCGCGTCCCACCCGTCATGCGCGATCGTACCGGACGGATACACTGATGGCCCCCAGTTGAAATACTTTCCGTAAGCTCGGTAAGACGTATTGCCGATCTTGCTTCCATAACGGACGCTGCCCGAGCCGCGTTCTTCCGTTCCCGCACCTGCGGTCACAACGGCCGATTGCGTATCTTTGGCCTTCTTGCTGATGATGTTGATTACGCCATTTACTGCATTAGCGCCCCACAATGTGGCGCCAGGGCCCCTGATCACCTCGATCCGATCGATATCCTCGAGCATCACGTCCTGAACATTCCAATACACACCGGAAAACAAAGGCGTATACACGCTTCGACCGTCGATGAGGACCAACAGCTTGTTGTCGAACCGCCCGTTGAATCCGCGAGAAGCGATGGCCCACTTGTTCTGGTCGATGCGCGCCACCTCCAGTCCGGGCACAAGTCTCAACGCGTCGGGAATGCTCGTGGCGCCAGAGCGCCGAATATCCTCCTGCGTAATCACAAAGACCGCCGCCGCGGCGTCCGCCACCTTCTGCGTCCGCTTGGACACCGACGTGACCTGCATGTTCATCAGGTCTTCCATACTCAGCGTCGTCACGTCCGGCACTCTCTGTTGACCCTGCGCTCCCAAATTAGCAACCAACACCATTGCCGCAAGACCGGCAAGCATGGTTCGTCCGGCGGACCTTCCCGCACTGAGACTAGGTTTGCGAATCAACCGCATGTTTAGCTTCCCTTCTATGAAGAACTCGTCAGCAAAGCTGGCGTGCGATTCCCCACCGTGGATTTGTTCCCTGTCCCGATTGCTGATCTCGCCCCGACTTCTTTGATCTCTATCCCCGTGCAATCTGGCCGATGATTCCGCTGCCCAGCCGTTCTAGATTTCTCCTGCACGGCACAATTCACGTCCTTCAAGCCTTCTCACCAGTCACCGTAAATACCGTCGAGTAGGTCAGCGTGTCAGGCCGGCGCAGATAGTCGAGGAATCTCCGCGTTTGCTCCCGCGCTTCACTTTCGCTCCCCAGCAACCGCGCCAGCTGCGGCCTAGCGATCTCTAACTTAAGCTCCCACTGCTGCAGGATCGCCGGCTCAATCTCCCCTGCGATTAAGTGATAGCATTCGACCTGCGCATCAATTTTTTCCAGACCCGCCTTATGCGCCAGTGAAAAAAGCTTCCGCCCGACGAATGGATCGAATCCCGTCGCAGCCAGCGCCCGCACAACCTTTTCGGCCGTGCCCTGCACCACTGGATCTTCGGGGTAGTGCCACAAAAGCTGGCCGTCGAGGTCTTGCAACAAAACCGTGCCCCCGCGCTTGCAGACTCTGGCCATTTCCCCGACGGCGCGTTCCTTGTCCTTCAAGTACTCCAGCAACATGCGCGAATACACCAAGTCGAAGCTGTTCGAAGCGAACTCCATTGCCTGCGCATCCCCGCGAACGAAATCCAACTGAGGAATTCCGCGATTTCTTCGCTTGGCTTCCTCCACACGGTCTGCGCTAACGTCAATACCAGTTGCTCTAACTGACGGGTCTAATGCAGAAATCTCGCGCAAAATAACTCCCGGGCCGCAGCCAACCGAAAGAACTTCCGCGCCCGATCGCACCCGATGCGCCATGTACTGTTTCACCCATGCGTGCGCGTCTACCTTCAGCTCGAGGCGTAATGCCTCGCGCGGATCTTCCATGATGTAGTCCGCTGTTGCCGTGCCTTTACTCATCACCGTTCCTGACCTGTCAGCGTGGCTTGCAGCTCATGCCTCTCCATGCGCGCCAATAATCTTGTGTAGAAACCGTCGACGTGCCGATAGAACCGAGGGTGCCCGTCCTTGAGCCAGATTCCTTGGCAATAGTGGCGGAGAAACTCCGCTCCCAGCTTGTATAGGACGTGGGTCGCCATTTCCTCCGCAATGACGGGAATTTCTTCTAGTTCGAAATCGCGATAGGCTTCCGCAGACGCGGTTAGAAGGGCGGCTGCAGCCTCGGATACTTCAGCTTCAGGGAGCGTCGGGTGCAACAGCAGGTCGCAGCGATTTTCCAGGTAGCTGAAATTCACGCCCAAAGGTCCGCGATAAGCAATCGCCGCTCCAACGACTTCCTCTTTATGTGCCCGGTAGGCTAGCCACACGTGTCGCTTTCGCCGCAGCCCTACGCGGCGATACAGCTCGTCTACGGCATTGAATTCGACATCTTGTTCCAATTCTTCGGCCGCGATATAAATGCTGCCGCGCGCCGCAGCGGCGATTTCCAAAAGCGCCTCTTGATGGGAAGCGTCATAAGGTACAACTCGAATTCGGTTTTCCGTTGGCAGCGACAGTGTCCTCGGTAGTGCGAAATACGCATGCCTCTGCACGGACGAAAGAGACTCTCCAATCGTCTGCACCATCGAACCGAACACTCGTGCAGGAAATCGGTTCTCTGGTCGAAACCAATTCTGTGCGGATAGATCACGCCCCTTGCGAATCGTTGCGGCCGCCGCGGCAAGCATCACCGCGCGGGATGCGTGAGGATTGTTTTCGGAAACAAGGTGCTGCGACATCCAGCCGTGATGCGTCGTTCGCCAAACCGCCAGCGACGCGCGTCCGCGTTTCTTGTCTCCGGCGGTTAGGACATACAGGAGAGAGTCGTCAGCGCGCAACATCCGCCGCCAGTTGTCCCGAACTTGTTCCAAATGCGGAAAAAGGCGAGCAGCTTTATCGGGATACAGGAAACCTGCGTGCTCGTAGAGGGCAAAGATTTCGCCAACTGATAGCGCATTGACCTGGACGCCGTACGCGTCATAGACATCCCGCACGTGCGGAAGACTGTCCACGGTGGCCTGATCAAGCGTGTCTAACGACATATCGGCGCCTCCGCGCGACTTCCTGGCAACTTCGATCCTCAGTACTCGCCGCTTCTAGCAAGCGGACAGTTTTGACGCAGTTAGCTTTAGAACTCTCAGTACTATCAATTTCTGGCAAAACGCCATGTGTTTCAAAATGGGTCATTCGTACTTGTTTTGCAGGACGCCGCTGAGGGATTATTAGCCGGTTGTATACAAAGGGCGTCGGCATTGCTCGGGCCTTCTCGGAAGGGATGAATCGAGCCACAAATCCGCTTGCTGTCAACCTATACAATTCACGTAGTTTAGGTGGTCTTTCCGAGGACGCCTCGAGTGAGCGCTATTCAGTCGTTGGAAAACCAAAGACGTGAAGTCGGCCGCTCTCTCGGAAACCTCGATCAGCCGGTCATCCAGACGCGGAAGCGTTATCTCTTTCGGCGATCAAGAGCCACAAACGTCTGGATGTGATGCGATGCAGTTCTATACTATGAATTCATATGCATTGCGACGTTGACGGACTGGAGTGAAACCATGGCTGAAGGTCCCTATACAACGAGGCGCGCCAATCCGCGGTTCTCGTTTTTCGCAGATGCCGAAGTTACCCTTCGCGACGGAACGGGCGTACGCGCCCAGCTTGCCGAATTGAGTTCGCGCGGTTGCTATATCGACACGCTCGAACCCATTCCCGTTCGTACGAAATTACGTCTCCGCATCTGCGATGGCATGAGCACATGCGAACTGCACGGCAAGGTGCTCTACATGCATTCTGGCGGCGGCTTCGGAATTTTCGGCATGGGCGTGCTGTTTGAAGAGATGGATGCTGAGCAGCACTCCGCAATCGACGCGTGGCTGCGCGGACTCGCCGGGCATCCTAGTCGGGCATCCTAGTAAGGACTTGGGAAAGAACTCCTCCCTCAAATCAGAAGCTAAATTACGGCCTTCGCCATGACAGCGGAGAGCGGTACCTTTTTCCTCGGTCGTGACAGGCGCTGACTTCAATTCAGTTATATCCGAATAATTATTCGACTATGCCTCAATCGGTCCCGTGGAAAAATCCCCCGAAACCACCACACACGAATTGCACAGGCATCATCAGATTACTGCAGTGCTGTCAACAAGTAACCGAGGCGTATTTGTTGGGACTGGCGGTACACAAGAAGGGAAAACTCGTAACGATGGACCGAGGCGTCCGGACGCTGTTACCCGAGTAGAGCCAGGAACGAGACTTCGTGGTTCTGATCTGACTTCCGTTGCGGCGCGAAGTTCCCCCTTCAAACAGCCGGTGCGCCTTCCTCTGGCCAGGCTGCGAACCTAGCTGGTCGCGTCCACTATTCGCAGCGAATATGCTTCGTGATCCACTCGAGGATTTGCCCGAAACGGAACTCTCCTCTTGCAATGGACTGAATCATGAACTCACGGGCCGCAAGCGGCTGCAATTCGAGGTCGCATCCGTTGACCAGCAGAAAAGTGTGAGCAACGGCGAATGCGACGCGCTTGTTGCCATCGAGGAATGGGTGATTGTTGGCTAGCGATTCCATCAGCGCTGCGGCTTCTTCAGCGATGCTGTTGTAGTATCCGATCTGTGGACGGAAAACGGCGGATTCGAGGAGGCCTTTGTCTCGGATTCCTTGAGTGCCACCATAATCGTTGATTAGCCGGAGATGAATCTGCAGAACTTCGCCTACGGTTAGGTAGAACCGTTCGGCCATTTACTCAGCTAGCTGTCGATATAGATCCCGGAATTTCGCGTTGGAGCGGCGGAACGCATCCATCACTTCCGGTCGCACCGTATGCTGCGAGGGAACCACGTTGTGAATGTAATGCTCGATGGCCTTCTCCAGCAGAAAACGCTGGGATTGTCCGTTTTCTTTTGCGACCGCGACGAATTCCTTGTAAAGTTTCGCGTCGATTGCTGGGCCGATCTTGACTGTCGCACGGTTAGCCATGATGCGCCTCTCGACTCTATTCTATGACCCCGATTACCGATGTCAAGAGTAATCTAGATTTAGCTAGACCACGAGCGCGTCTTGCATTGGTTGCTCTTCTCAGGGCTCCCGGCGGGGGACCGGCTGGTTCTCCTTGATAGTCTAGGAGACTGGATTTATACTCCTAGTTCATCTAGGAGAGACGGATTCTGTGGACAAACAACTGGACCTTCTGCAAGGCACTCTGGACATGCTGATCCTCAAAGCCGTTTCGCTCGGACCATTGCACGGCTACGGCATTCTGCTGCGCATCCAGCAGATTTCTAAAGACCGCCTGGAAATTCAACAGGGCTCTCTGTATCCGGCGCTCTACCGCCTGGAACACCAAGGCTGGATCACCAGTGAATGGGGCGAGTCGGAAAAAAAGCGCAAAGCCAAGTACTACCAACTCAGCGCGGCGGGAAAGCGCAAATTGCAGACCGAGACCGAAAGATGGAACCGGATGGCGGACGTTATTGCGGGCATCTTGAGCACAACGCAGGAGGAAGTATGATGCTTTGGAGCCGTCTCCGTTCCTGGATGCGGGTGACTCTGCTCCCTTCTCGCATGGAAAGCGAAATGGACACCGAGCTCCGTTTCCATCTGGAAGCGTATGCCGAAGACTTGATTCGCAGCGGTGTTCCTCGCCAGGAAGCCATGCGCCGCGCACGCCTCGAATTCGGCGGCTTCGAACGCGCCAAAGAAGAGTGCCGGGAGGCGCGTGGCGCTACGTTTATGGAAACTCTGCTCCAAGACCTGCGCTACGGCGTGCGTACGATGTTGCGTGCTCCGGGTTTTACGGCAATTGCCGTGGTCGCACTGGCGCTCGGCATTGGAGCGAACGCGGCGATCTTTAGTGTTGTGAACGCGGTGTTGCTCCGCCCGCTGGCGTACAAGGATTCCGCTCGATTGGTGACCATTTTGATGAACGGCAGCGGTCCAGTGGCCGTCGCAAACTACATTGACTGGCGCGATCTGAGCCATTCTTTCAAGGCCATGGGTGCAGCGGACTACTGGTCGCCCAACCTTACGGGGATCGATTCTCCCGAACACATTCGTGGGCTTAAGGTAACGCAAAGTTTGTTTCCGATGCTTGGCGTCGAGCCCCTGCTGGGCCGGCTGTTCGTTGAGGGAGAAGACAAAGATGGTTCCGAACGCGAGGTGATCCTGGGCTATCGGCTGTGGCAACGTCGTTTTTCAGGCGAGTCCACCGTGCTCGGCAAAGCAATCCTGCTTGATGGCAACCCCTATGTCGTCGTTGGTGTTATGCCTAAAGAATTCGAGTTTGCGCCTTTCTGGGCTACGCACGCCGAGTTGTGGGTGCCGAATGCGTTTGGGAGCCGTGTACACAACCGCGGCGGAAACAGCTTACGGATTTTCGCACGACTCAATCCCGGTATAGAGCTCGCGCAGGCCCGCGCGGAAATGGCGACGATCACGGCGCGCTCGAAAAGCAATATCCTGGCACGAATCGCAGTGTCGTTGTGACGCCTTTGAAAGAAAAGGTGGTAGGCCAAATCGAAACGCCACTCCTCGTGCTTCTCGGCGCCGTCGGATTTGTTTTGCTCATCACCTGCGCCAACGTGGCGCACATGTTACTTGCGCGCGCCTCTGCGCGTCAAAAAGAGATCGCTGTGCGTACCGCCTTGGGCGCTCGGCGTGGTCGTCTGATTCGCCAATTCCTCACGGAGAATCTTTTGCTTGGTACGTTGGGCGGCGCCTTCGGCCTTCTGCTGGCCATCTGGGGAACGCATGCTTTGGTCGCGCTTGGTCCTTCGGACATTCCGCGAGTGGAGACCGTGACGATTGATGCTCGCGTTGCATTGTTTCTCTTCATTGTTACGCTGTTGACCAGCGTGGGATTTGGCTTGGTTCCCGCGCTGCAATCATGCACGGTCAATCTAAACGACAGCCTGAAGGAAGGTAGCCGAGCCAACAGCGAAGGAATCCGCCGCAACCGGCTACGCAGTTTCCTAGTAGCGTCCGAAATCGCGCTTGCACTCGTGCTACTGATAGGGGCGGGGCTGATGATCCGCACTTTTTTCTCACTGCAAAGGGTTGATCCAGGCTTCAATCCGCATAGCGTCCTCTCCATGGTCGTGTCCATTGCGGGCTCGAAAGAGGCTGAGCCGGGCCGCCGCAGAATCTTCTACGAACAACTACTCGAGCGTGTTCGAGCCCTCCCGGGCGTTCAGGCAGCCGCTGGAATCAATCACCTTCCGCTGGCTGGTGATCTCTGGGGCTGGCCGTTCATCATTGAAGGCCGTCCAAAGCCTCGCCCGGGTGAATCGCCGGGAGCTGTGTATCGCATGGTAACGCCAGGATATTTCGAGACGATGCGGCTGCCTCTGGTGCACGGGCGCGACATCTCTGCAAACGACAACACCACCGCGCCAGGCGTGGTCATCATAAATGAGCGTGCGGCCCGCGAGTACTGGCCCGGAGCAGACCCAATTGGCAAACGCATTTCGTTCGACGACGACAAACGCAATCCTCCCGCGTGGCTGACGATTATCGGTGTAGCCAAAGACGCCAAGCAGGACGACTGGGCAGCAAAGCCTGAGCCGGAAGTCTATCTTGCTGCCTTTCAGAACCACGACTTTCTGGGCGATTCTGGATCGGAGATTGCCTCACACGTTTCCTACATCACGCTGGTCGCGCGCGCTGCAGGGGATCCCGCTGCACTGGCACCTGCTATAAAAGACACCATTTGGACGTTCGACCGCAATTTGGCGATCTCCGAGGTTTTAACCATGGACGGAGTCATCGCAGCTGCGAACGCACGGCCGCGCTTTGAGATGCTCTTGCTGAGCATCTTCGCTGCCGTCGCGCTTGTGCTGGCCACCGTTGGTATTTACGGTGTGATGAGTTATTCGGTATCGCAACGAACACACGAGATTGGCGTGCGTATGTCGCTTGGTGCAAGCCGGAATGGTGTATTGCTGCTGGTAGTGCGCCAAGGAATGATGCTGGCGCTGGGTGGTTCGATCGCGGGCATTGCCGGCGCCCTGCTGCTGTCACGGCTAATGAGCAAGCTGCTCTACGGAGTCCAGCCGACCGACCCGATCACCTTCGCTGGTGTAGCGGCGGTTCTCGGTCTTGTGGCGGTGCTTGCGTGCTACATCCCGGCGCGACGAGCGATGCGCGTCGATCCGATCGTGGCATTGCGGTACGAGTGAGGCATGGTCCTTTCAGGACCACAACTGACCATGAAAATGGCATGCGCATTGGAGTCATGACCGAGGCTCAGCGCTACTCGGATCGGGGCGGCCCGATAGTGCTTTGCAATTTTTGAAACTCCTGCAGTTCGTGTTGAGCTTGCGCGGTCTTGCCCTGTTTGCGATATAAGCCGGCGAGCCCGAAATGCGACTGCGCGGCGATCGAAGTGTCTTTTTCCAGTTCGACAACTTTCAACCAGGATTGCTCGGCAGTGGCGTTGTCGCCAGCGAGTGAGGCCGCTTTGCCCAGGGAGTAGAGAGTCTCCGGCATTTCTGGTTTCAGTTCGTTGGCGCGTTTGAGCTCGACCAGTGCATCATGCGATTTTCCCTGCTGCAGCAGCGCTGCGCCCAGGCGATACGCGGCTTCGGCACTGCCTGGCCGGAGTCTAGCCTCCGCGCGAAATTCGGTTTCCGCTTTTGGCCATTGCGCGGAGTTTGCATACACCTGGCCCAATTCCAGATGGAGGCTGGGGAGATCGGGCCGCAGGCGTAACGCTTCTAAATATTCTTTTTCGGCTTGCGGCATCTGTCGTAGAACAAAATAATTTTCCGCAAGAGCCTGGTGCGCACGCGCGGAATCGGGATGCGTAGCGAGCAAAGTATCGATGGACTTCTTCGAGAGCAGCCCGCTGGCGTGGCCCAGGTAATACTGCAAATCGGGGTCGTTGGGACGGTTCGCAAGGGCCGCGCTGAAGCTGGCGACTGCTTCGTTCAGCTGGCCGGTTTCGATCTGTGCAACTCCCAAGGCATCCAGTGCGCCCACACGCTGAAGATGCGGAATAGCTTCGGCGGCATAGCCTTGCTCCAGCAGCGCATAACCCAAAAATTGGTGAGCAACCACGAGATCGGAACTGATTTCAAGAGCGCGTTTAAGCGGCGTGATGGCTGCTCCATAATCGCCCTTTTCCATGTAAGCGGCGCCGAGATTCACGAATGCGTCGGCCGGCGCTGGGTCCAGCTCGGTTGCTTTGCGAAATTCCACGATTTCCGTTTCAACTTGATGCTGCTTGCGTGCTGCAAGGCCCGCCTGAATGTGTTGCATCGCGTCAGGCGATGGCGACTGCCCCGCCAGCCATGCCAGGAAGAAAAGCCGAATCATGGATGCTCCGGCTCGCGGATTTCCAAGAATTGATCGGCGCGAACGCCATTGAGCGATTGCTTGGTGCCGGAAGGCCAGAGAATTTCGACCGTGGCTTTTTCGGTGGTGCCCAAACCGAAGTGAAGCCGCTTGTCATTGGCCGAGACATAGCTGCCGGCAGAAGTTGCGAACCGAATTTGACCGTTCACGCTCACGCGCGCGCCGTATCCATCGCGATTGCTGCGTGTGCCTCGCAACATAATCGAAAGCCAATGGCCGCCGCTGCCGCGGTTGAGGAGCAGCATGGGAGGACCGCCGAGAGTTGTCAGAACAACATCCATAAACCCATCGTTATTGATGTCACCGAATGCGGCGCCGCGTGCAGCAATAGGAGTCGTCGCACCGGAATCGGCGCGTTCGAAATGGCCGCTATGATTCAGCGCGAGCAGTGGCAATTCCTTATATCGCAAAGAAGCATCGATCTGCTGAACGTTATCGAGGACGTGGCTTTGCGCCACGAAAAGATCTTTCCAGCCGTCGTTGTCAAAGTCTTCGAGACCCACGCCCCAGCCAGAACTGCCGGAGGTAAGAGCGCCGAGGCCCGTCTCTAGGCTTTGATAGGTAAAAGCTCCCGCGCCGTCGTTGTGATACAAGCCGTAGAGTTCGCGAGGCAGAACGGTGACGATCACATCGGGGCGCCCATCATTATCATAATCCTGAAAGGCCGTGCCCATGCCGGAAAGACCTTTGCCGTCGGAGGTGAGCGCCGCGCCAGATTCCAAAGCACATTCGTTGAAGCTGCCATCGCCATTGTTGTGGAAGAGATACTGCTGCATGCCGTCGTTCGAAACGAAAATATCCGTGAAGCCGTCACCATCATAATCGGCGAACGCAACGCCAAGAGCTCTTCCCTTTTTGGCGGTGAATCCTGCGCGCGCGCTGACGTCTTCGAACGTGCCATCGCCGCGATTCCGATAGAGAAGACAAGTGGTAGCCGGAAAAACACTGGGTGGACAATAAGTGTGCCAGTCACCGCCACAAATTTTATTGTGATCGGCGTCCCACTCCATGTAGCGCGTCACAAATAAGTCGAGAAGGCCGTCATTGTTGTAATCGAAGAAGCCAGCGGAAACGGACCAGCCTCCTCCCGCGACGCCCGCTTTAGCGGTTACATCAGTGAATGTGCCATCGCCATTGTTGTGATACAGAACGTTCTTGCCATAACTGGTGACGAAGAGATCGGGATAGCCGTCATTGTCGTAGTCACCAACCGCGACACCCATTCCGTAATTGCCATTCCCAACGTTGGCCAGGCCGGCTGCCTGAGTGACATCGGTAAAGCTGCCATCGCGATTCTGGCGGTAGAGGCGATTCCAGTAGCGAGGATTTGCGCGATCGAAATTTTCCGGAACGTGAAGCGCTTCCGTGATGCGTCCACCGTTTACCAAAAAAATATCCAGGAGCCCGTCGTTGTTGTAATCGAACAGCGCAACGCCACCGGGCATTGTCTCGATCAGGAATTTCTTCGGTGTCGGAGAATTCTGGAGAATGAAATCGATTCCCCGCAGAGGCTTTACTTCAAAGATGGGAGCTGCAGCAGCCATTCCCGTCAGACTCAGAAGACTGCGCCGAGTAAACCTTCGAACCATGTAGTTGCGCGGCTCCCTACGCTGCTAGCGTGCAATTTAGAAGAAATTGGAGCGGAGACAAGGCTAACACGAAGAGAAAGTACGCGACCGGGACCGAATTACACGCGAGACAGGGAGCCCGTGCACGAGAAAACAAAAACCTCAGGGCGGCCGCACTTCCGGCACTGCCCTGAGGTTCCTGCGTGTGCGTTAGAAGATCAGTTTTAGCCCGAACTGAACCAATCGAGGATTAGTTCCAGCCGCCGTGCTGCTTACAACGCCGAACGTGGACGACCCCACGCTCGTGTTGGGAGGAGCAAACTGTGTTCGGTTGAAGAGGTTGAAAAACTCGGTTCGGAATTCAAGTCCGATCTTCTCGTCGGGACCAAAACGAGTCCTCTTGAACAAGGAGAAGTCCCAGTTATTGACACCGGACGCGCGAAGGTTTGGATCGGTGCGTGACTCATTGCCGAAGGTGAAGTCCGCCGGTGACGTGAAGCAAACGGTATTGAACCACTCATTCAGCTTGGCCGAACCACTGGAAGGCGCCGACTTGTTGCAGCCCGAGACGATGTTCGGGCGCGAACCAGCACCGAACAGCGTGGTGTAGTTGGCCGCGCCATTCGAAAACACCAATGGGAAGCCGCTTTGGAAAATGGTTACACCGTCGATACCCCAGCCGCCGACGAGTTTATCCATAACACCCGCCGAGCCGGAGAGGTACTTTTTGCCGCGGCCGAAGGGAAGGTCGAGAACATAGCTGATCACCAGGCGCTGAGGCACGTCTTGAGAGGACAGCGAGCGCTCGCCCTTCAAATTGTTGAAGTCTTGAATGCTGCCGCTGCTGGCCTCAAGCCAGTTTGTCAGAGTATCCGCATTGCTGATCAGCTTTGCGTTCGTATAGGCAACCAATAACGAGCCAGCGCCGGCGAAGCGCCGCTCGACGGTCAGTTGCAGTGAGTGATAGGTACTGTCGTAATTGCCCTGACCGGCGAGCTTTAGCCCAGTGTACTGGGGATAGGGTCGGTCGAGCTGGCCGGCGGTGGTGGTCGGACCTGAAAGGGCGTAGGCGGTTCCAGTCGTTGTATCGAAGAAGGGATTTGGGACTGATTGCAATAGGGTTACGCCCGTTGCGTCACAGCGCTTACCTGTTGACGCAACCTGCGAGGCGCACTGCGCCGCGGCCGAACTTAGGAAGTTCTCGCCGATTTGGTCGATCTGCGAGTCGTAGAGTTCCAGGTGGGTGCCCTTAGAACCGACATACGCCGCAGACACAAAGAAACCACCAGGCAGATTTCGTTGGATGTTCAGATTCCACTGCTGCACGTACCCGGCCGGGTGATCGCCCAGGTCGGCGACCGTAAAGTTCTGAACCGTTTGCGTTGCGTATTGTTGCGTGCCAACGGTGCCCAGCGTACGACCGACGGGCGGCACGATCTCCGGTAAAAACGGGGTATTGATGGTGTTCACTGGTACGGTGCCGTTGATTGTTCCGGTGAAAGATGTCGTCGCGTCATTCACCAAGTCGTTGTTCGGGTTCAGACCGAAGGAGACGTAGTTTGGAATCCAAAAAATTCCGTAGCCTCCACGAATGACTGTCTTCTGATTCAAGCTGTATGCAAACCCCACCCTCGGAGAAACGTTGGTTTTGTCCAGAGGGATGTTAGTCCGTTTGCTGGGACTTACGAGGAACACGTCCCCACGAAGACCCGGTAAGCCGAGCACATTGGTCAAGCCCGCCGAGGTTGCAGGGCTCGCAAGCCAGCTTTGTGCATTGGGATCGAAATAGGATTGCCGGTCGAAACGCTCAGACCATGGCCCTTGTAAGTCGTATCGAATACCCAGGTTCAGAGTGAGTTTTTTCGTAAGATGGTACGTGTCGTCTGCGTAGAACCCGCGATAGATTTGCTGGCCAGCGACCAATGCGGGCACAACCGCCTGGCCAAAGAAATGGTTCTCCACGCTGCTGGGATTGTCGGCGAATCCAAGCAAGAAATCCGCGAAGCTGAAGCCCGAGAAGCAGGCCAAGCCGGAACCGCAGAACGCGAACGAACCGCTCGCGACGTTGGTCTGTGCGTAGTTGTCGCGCCCGATCTCAAGCTGAAAGCCGAGCTTTAGCGTGTGACGTCCGCGCACCATCGTTACGCTCGGTGAAAAGTTTATTTGCGTGTTGCGGTCCTGAATGAAACTCTGTCCCTGCGTACACATGATATTGTCTGCAAAATTGAAGACGTATCCGAGAGCAGCAGCATTACTTTCATATTTTTCCGAGCAACGGTCGGCGCAGAGACCCGTTCCCAGCGGATCGACGGGCAGGTCAAGAACATTCCAGTAAGAGTCGCGGAAGAAGATGCGCTGTTTGGAGCCGAAATTGTGGTCGAGTCTCCCTACGACCTGGTTTTGATTTCCTCCGCCGCTGGTGGCCGTTGTGTAATTGTTCGTGACGATCCCCGCGGTCGGATCGAGGGTGCCGGTAGTATTGGCCGCCGGGAAGTATTTCAGCAAAGCTAACGAAGTAGGATTGAGACGACCGGTAGGAACTTGGTTTCCAGAAAACGGAGTCGCGGGCCCGGTATAATTGGGGCAAGCCATAGCGGTGGACACCGTGCCGCCGCAGGGATCCATGACGGTAGTCTTTATCGCGGAGAAATCACCACCCCGCTCTGCATCTGTAGGTACGGTGGTGGTAAACGCCGTTCCAGTGCGCAGACGGAAACCTTCCCAGCTGAAAAACCAGAAAGTCTTGTCGCGGCCATCGTAAAGGTGAGGAATGTAGAGCGGACCGCCAGCGTTTGCTCCGAACTGGTTCTGCGTGAATGGCGGCCGTTTCTGTCCCGCTTTGTTCAGGAAGAAGTCATTTGCGTCGAGAACTTTGTTGCGCAGGTACTCATAGGCTGCTCCATGGAGGCTGTTGGTGCCGGATTTCGTGCTCAGGTTGATTACACCTCCCGAGAATTTCCCCCAGTCGGCGCCAAGATTGCTGGTCTGCACTTTAAACTCTTGAATCGAATCTTGCGTCGGGATAATGACCGGCAAGTTGATGTAGCCGATGTTGAGCGGCTGGCCGTCGAGGTATTCGGCGCTCTCGTTGCCGAACGAGCCATTCACTTGATAATTACCCCAGCCAAACGGGTTGACGCCAACCGGTGTTCCGGTGGCGCTGCCCTGGGGAACAACTGAAGGCGCGAGTGCAACCAGATTAAAAACATTACGCCCGTTGAGCGGCAGCTCATTGGCTTTGCGCTCTTCAACGACCTGACCCATCGAAGAAGTCTCCGACTGCAGTTGCGGCGTCTCTCCCCTGACTTCGATAGTTTGAGTCATCTCACCAACTTGCAATGCCAGATCGATACGAACGACTTGTCCGACCTCGACGATGACTTCCGGACGTGCGACACGCTTAAACCCCGTTTTTTCAACGTCGATGCGGTAACGGCCGGGCAGTAGGTTCACGAAGGAATAGAGTCCATCGGTGCCACTCTGCTGTACACGTTTCTCAGCGGTGTCGACGTTTGTCAGAGTGACCTGAGCATCCGCGATGGCTCCGCCGGAAGCATCAGCGACAGTACCGGCAATGGATCCGTAAGTGGTCTGCGCTGAGACCCGCGGGGCGAAGATGCTCGCCAGGGACAAACACAACGCAGACAGCAATAATGCGCTCAAAACGAAATTTAGGTTTCTTTTCATCTCTACTCCTACCCCGCAGGGATTCGCCGGGCCTCAGTAGCGCCGGCGAGACAGACAACTCCGTTTGAGTTCCGCCAATCGGAACCCATCGCTTTCACACACTTCCCTCGACGATTTGCTGGTCTGTCTACAAATACGAGATGCGGAGAGATTTTGTACCACACGAGATTTGCGTGAGTTGAAGAACAAGAGAACCGAGTGTGTGGGAGGGCAGAAAGGAAAACTGATCTTCCCTTGAAGCGAATCTCTCGTTCTGACGGAGCGGTGGAAATTAGCGGCGGAGAAAATTAGGGATGATTCACTTCTTTGCGAAGCAGTGCATACAGAAATGGCTTGCTGGTGGGCTTATGACTGCCGCCGCGCGGCTCGACGGTGACAAAGACTGCGTCGATTTCAGCCAATTGCTTGGGATCGTCAAACCGCAATACCCAGCGGCGATTTGATTCATTGTCCATGTAAAGTATGCCGAGGTTCATGGGCAACGGCTGCTCTCCCTGTGGTGCTTCGCGCTGGCCCCAAACCTGAAATGTGCTGGCGTTCACCACGCCCGGCTCGCGATCAAGATCAAAGGCGTAGAAAATAAGGGACTTCCCTTGCGTGTAAAAGACTCGACCAAAAGGCTTTTTGGTGCGGCTGCTGCCGTCAACGTCAAAAACGTCCGCGATGTAGAGCTTTCTGGCGCCCATGAGCTCGCGGATATCGCGGTCGGAGACGAGGTACTGCTCGGCGTCCTTCAGCCGGCGCTCCTGATCGCGATTGGTGGCCAAGAGATCGGCAATTTTCGATTCGAGCGCCGACGTTTGCTGGAGAGTCTTGTCGCGTCCGGAGCGGAGAGTTGCCAGCTCGGTTTTGTCGTTTTCGTAGGCTTGAGTCACAGACTGAAGCTGGGCATTCAACTCGTTATGCTGCTGCAAGAGCGATTGCAGTTGCGCGGCGGATTGGCTACTCACTGCCGCCAGTTCACTTGAGCGAATCTCCACAGCGTGCAGCGCGGACTGTAGTTTCTCGATTTCCCGCTGTTTGGCGGAACTTTCTGACTGTAGCTCCGCGAGCTTCTTTGTCTGTGCAGCTGAGAGTTCGCCAGCTGCGTTCTTCTCCTGCACAAGCTTCTGCAACTGACCTTCGGCAAGGTCGGGAGTGATTTTGACTTCGGGCGCTATCTGTTTGCGAAGGCCGAGGCGATAGGCGCCGGAAGTTACCGCAAGGATCAAGCCAGCGGCAAGCGCCATCTTCGCAAAATGATTCGTGGCGATGCGCTGCAAAGAGTTGAACGGAACGGAGACGGACGCGGGGCTCTTCCGGTGAAGCAGCATTTGCTGATCATTGCTGACACACGCCAGCAAGCGCTCACGGACGTTCGCGCCATCCCATGCGGCTTCTTCGAATCTGTCGCCGTAAACATCGGCGAGAGAGCTCATCCCTTGTGTGGTCAGAATTCGGTACTGCAAGAGAATCTCACGGCATTCTTCGCAGTGCTCAAGATGAGCACGCAATTCGGAGAGCTCGGCAGGCGCGAGGCTTCCCGAGGCCGCCAAAGCACAACGCTTCTTGAAAATATCGTGCTCGTCTGAGCCGCCTTGAACTTTTAGCATCGTTTCGTTTCCCGAAGCTTCTGCACGAACGCGCTCTTACGCAACCGTTCCAAACCACGATAAAAATGGTGTCTGGTATTTCCCAAGGGCTCGCTGAGCTTCTCGCTGATTTCCCGTAAGTCTAATCCTTCAAAGTAGAACAACTCAAGGGTAACGCGCTGAACGTCTGGCAATTCAGCAAAGGCCTTTTGCAGTTGCGCGCGATTTAGCTTGGAGCCGATCTCGCGGTCCAGGTCCGTTCCTCCCAATAATGTATCGTCGAGAGAAGCGAGGTCTGTACCAAGGTAAAAGCCTCTGCGCGCCAGGTGCTCTTTCCTGTCAAGTGCGCGATGCAAAGCGACCTGCAGGATCCAATTCTTGACGCTGCCTTTTGCCCTGTCAAAAAGCGTGCATTTTTTGTACACATGGAAAAACGCTTCCTGTACGACGTCTTCGGCTTCACCGGTATCGCGCACAACTCCTCGGGCAATCCGGAACACCAAGCGGGCGTAGCGGTCAAAAAGAATTTCCAGAGCGCCGGTATCGTTCGCTTGCAACCGAGCCATTGTGTCTTCATCCGTGGGAATTCGTGTCTTGGGGACATGCGTGGCACTAGCCTGGCTTTCCTGGCTAGGGTCCCACCCAATTGGAAATGTAAGAGCGCGTCTTGGCGGCATAGAACTCATGCGTAGATCCCAATTGGACGGATGTGGCAGCACCCCGGCCGAACACCCGTAACATCGGCGAGCTTCCCCGGCGAAGCTCCGACGCTTTGAAGACCATACACCAGCCAAACGGAAGTGAGAAGATTTTTCGATGTGAACGAGCATTTTTTTGTCTCGGTGAAAAAAGACTTCGGACAGCTGGTACAGATTCGCGCTCGGTCCCGTATGTATACAAATAGCGGGCGGCTTGCCGAGCCTCGAGCTTCAGAACAAAAACTTCAGCGCAAACTGAACCAACCTCGGATTTGTCCCAGCGGCGGTTGCCGTTACGACGCCGAAATTCTGATTGTTGGCGGAACAGCACACGGTGTTGGGGGCGGCGAACTGAGTTCGGTTAAACAGGTTGAAGAACTCGGTGCGCAACTCCAGGCCGAACCGTTCGTTGCCCGCAAACCTTGTTCGCTTGAATACCGCAAAGTCGAAATTCGCTATTCCCGCAGCCCGAAGGCGCGGGTCCACGCGTGGCTCATTGCCGAATTCAAAATCGGCCGGCGCGCTGAAGCACGCAGCATTGAACCATCCTGCAAGCCTGGAATTAAAACCTGTAGAAACATTCGAATCGCAGTCTGGAACAATGTTGGGCCGCGAACCTCCGCCGAAAAGCGTGGTTCCATTCACTTGACCGTTCGTAAAAACCAGCGGGAAGCCTCTCTGGAGAATAGTCACGCCGTCGATTCCCCATCCACCGATAATCTTGTCCATTGTTCCTTCGGCGCCGGCAAAATATTTTTTCCCTTTGCCGAAAGGAAGATCCAACACGTAACTAACCACCAAGCGTTGTGGAACATCCTGCGAGGACAAAGAGCGTTCTCCGCGGAGATTGTTATTGTCCTGAATACCGCCTACTCCTGGTTCCAACCATGCCGTCAAGGTATCTGTATCGCTGATCAGCTTCGCGTTTGTATAAGCCACCAACAACGAACCGGCGTCAGCAAAACGCCTTTGCACGGTGAGCTGAAAGGAGTGATAAACGCTGTCGAAAGAACCTTGTCCGGCAAGCTCCACGCCCGTGTACTGGGGATAGGGACGAAGAAGCTGCCCGACGGTCGTAGTGGGGCCGGTGAGCGCCAATGCCTGCCCGTTGATGAAGAAAGGATTTGGCACTGATTGCACCAGCGCGACGTTCTGCCGGGGATCCGGGAGCGAGGGATCGACCTGCGCAGCGGCCTGCACAAGCAAGGCGTCGGGGATTTGGTTGATCTGCTGAGAATATTGTGGCAGGTGAGTGCCTTTTGAACCGACGTAGGCAGCGGAGACGAAGAAACCGGCGGGCAGATCGCGCTGCAGATCAAGGTTCCATTGCTGAATGTATCCTTCGGGATGGTTGGTAGGATTAGCTTCGGTAATGGACTGCACGACTTGCGTCAGGAATTGTTGCGTTCCTGCAGTGCCCAGGCCGAGGCCAGGCGGCGGCGAAATACCCGCTGGGAATGGCAGAGCAATTGTGTTTACCGGATGAGTTCCATCCACGGTGCCGACGTATGTCGTCGCACCACCGTTCACCATGTCATTTAGCGGGTTCAAGCTAAACGCTGCGTAATTTGGAATCCAGAACATGCCGTAGCCGCTGCGCAGAACCGTTTTCGCATTGATGCTGTAGGCGAGGCCAACGCGTGGAGAGAATTCGTGTTTTTCGAGCGACAAATTGTTTCGGTGATGGGAGTTCGTCAGAAATACGTCTCCATTGATTGGAGGCGAACCCGCAGGGAGAAATTGCGTCAGGTAATTGGTCGCGGTCGGGTCAAAGTAAGACAGCCGGTTGAATCGTTCTGACCAGGGCCCTTGCTGTTCGTAACGAAGCCCTAGATTTAACGTGAGCTTGTTCGCGGCGTGCCAGGAATCGTCAAAATATAGAGCCTTGTAAATCTGCTGCCCCGCGGTAAACGCGGGAACAACTGCTTGCGCAAAAAAATGATTTTCAAAATTGTTGAAATTATCGGCATATCCAAGCAAGAAATCAGCAAACGAAAAACCTGTTCCAGAAACTCCTGGTAGAGAGGTGAAGCACGCCTGGCCGGAAACGCAGAAGTCAAAAGACCCACTGGCGATGTTGGACTGCGCATAGTTGTCGCGCCCCACTTCGAATTGCAGGCCCAGGTGGTATTGATGACGCCCGCGCAGCATCGACAAGCTTGGGGAAAAGTAATACTGCGTGTTGCGATCCCGGATAAAGCTTTGACCCTGGGTGCACATCACATTATCCGCAAAACCCGCTACGCATGGCGTCGGTGGAGTTCGCATCTCGGCGGGAACAACATCGTTGTAACTCGCCGGCCAACCAATTGTTGTTAGGTCAAAACCTGCATTCTTCGGACTCCGGTTGTACGTGAAGCGGCTAACGCTGGCGTTGAAGCCAAACACGGTTGTGGGGGTAATGTTGTGCGTGTAACTCGCGGCGATAGCGTTGCTGTGATAGTCCTCAAAACAGCGGTCGGCGCACAGCCCGCTTCCCAGCGGATCTACAGGCAAATCAAGAACACTCCAATAGCTATAACGGAAAAAGAGCCTCTGCTTGTTCGTGATGTTGTGATCGATTCGCGCCACGACCTGATTGTGGTTTCCTCCGGTCGCCGCCGCGGTCGTGAAATTGTTGTTGATAGTGCTTGGGTTGTTGGGGCTGGGCCAGAGATCCAAAAGCTTTGCGGACGTTCCGTTAATCCGGTCGGCCGGAAGAATGTTATTTGCGAATGGTGTAGGAGTGGCAGTGCTGCCGGGACACGTGCCCTGCGCGTTCACGATTCCTCCGCACGGGTCGTAGATCTGGTCGATCACCACCGGTTTGCCGCTTGCATCCACACCTCTATCGTTACAGATGCCGGCGGTGAAACCGGACTTGCAGATTTCCGAAAAATTGCCGGCTCTTTCTTGCGCGTCCGGAACGGTGGCGGTGAATGGTTCGCGAGTCCGCAACCGGAAGCCTTCTCCGCTTAAAAACCAAAACGTCTTGTTTCGACCTCCGAAGCGCGAAATGTTCAACGGCCCTCCGGCATTGCCTCCGAATTGGTTTTGTACCCACGGAGGTCTGGCCCGCCCGACCGCATTCAAAAAGAAATCGTTCGCGTTGAAGATCTTGTTACGGAGATATTCGTACGCTTCTCCGTGCAGCGAACTTGTACCCGCCTTCGTGCTGAGATTGGTGACCCCTCCGGAAAACTTACCCCATTCGGGTCCCAGATTGCTGGTTTGAACCTTAAACTCCTGTATCGAGTCTTGCGTCGGAATTAGAACCGGCAGGTTAATGTAACCGATATTCAGTGGCTGACCATCCAGATACTCTGCACTCTCATTCGCAAAAGAGCCGTTAACTTGATAATTGCCCCAACCAAAAGGATTCACTCCGACGGGCGTTCCGGTGGAGCTGCCCTGCGGAACTACCGACGCCGCGAGCTCGATCAAATTAAACACATTGCGACCGTTGAGCGGCAGCTCATTGACCTTCCGCTGTTCCACTACGGTCCCTATTGCTGACGACTCAGTGTCCAGTAATGGAGCTCCTCCCCGGACCGTCACGCTCTCCGTAGCCGAGCCGAGCACCATCTCGAAATTGACTTCCACCGAGTCCTGCACGTGCAGAATTAGATCCGCCTTGATCACAACCTTGAATCCGAGCTTCTCCACCTCGATGCGATAAGTTCCAGGGAGCAAGTTCGTGACGTAGTAACTGCCGGTTTGATTCGTGATGGTTTCATAGCGGATGCGCGTGCCGGTATTGATTACAATGACTTTTGCGTCCGGGACGACCGCTTTACTCGAGTCGGTGATGCGGCCAGTAAGCGACGCGTTCGTGGATTGCGGGCAAAGTGAGGTGACACAGGATAAAAGGATCCCGGTGAGGACAAGAATAGCCCGCAGAGCCACCGGCCAAGACGATCTCGCGATGCTCAAGGGGAAAACGAAGTTCAAGATAATCGTACCCTCCCCGGCTCGCCTCGAACGAGTCCATACCTACCCTGCTGTAATACGTATATCAGGGCTGTCAAGGAGACAGAGGAAGGATCGCGCGAGGTACAACATCAGACAATCGGTTTGTACCGCCACCAGAGTACGTAGGTCCACGCCTATAATTCGCATCTCGGCCTCTTTCGATTCGAGCTCCGTAGGTCCGCCGAGGACGACAACGAAGTTCGTTCTTTTTCTCTGAACGAGAGCACGGGATCGCAGGCGCGTTTTTTCGGTTGACAAACTCGTATCGGTTCGTGGTAGCTTACCGTTAGTGGATGCTTACCTACAAACTGGACTCGACGCATTGGGTGATGCAACGCGCATGGCGATCTTTCAAAAGCTCGCGGGCGGGCCTACTGCCGTAAACGAGCTGGCTCAGACGCTGCCGGTGAGCCGTCCAGCAGTGTCGCAGCACCTGCGTGTGCTGAAGAATGCAGGGCTAGTGACCGACAGCAAGGCCGGAACGCGGCGTCTGTACCAGTTGAATCCAGAGGGAGTGGCACGCCTGCGTGCGCACTTCGACCAGATGTGGACGAAGGCGATGAACGCCTTTCAAGCAACAGCCCAAAAAAAACCATTGGGAGAGAAACATGGCAAACACCGTGGAAGGGGCCGTCGTACGTAAGACGGTGCGCGTACAGGCGCCGATCGAGCGCGCGTTCCGCGTGTTCGTGGAACAGATGGAGACGTGGTGGCCAG
>WNGK01000446.1_pt1 | contig 101059 bp, 98 predicted proteins | sample 5400601 | NCBI WGS metagenome assembly WNGK01 (sample SAMN13153376, study PRJNA577476) | soil metagenome | isolation source: 60 cm soil or saprolite under Garry oak tree replicate 1 | place: USA:California | collected 2016-06-15 | reverse complement strand
TGTACAGCCCATACAGACGCTGCTCAGCGGACCAGATAAGGGCGTGAAGAGGTGCTCTGGACATCGGACCTTCCCTGTGTCTGCCTTGTTCCCAACGGTCCCTCAATTCCTCCCAACACCAAGAAGTATACCAAAGCGGTGGCTCACTGGCAAGGAGCGTGCCTCTTGTCGTGATGATCTGATCTGCTCTCGCGGCCGCCTCAGATGATCCACCCCCCACATAAGAAAACCGCTTTCTGTGTCTATATTTGCTAGTTATTGTCAAAAATGCCATAACTTCGCCGAAGCGGGGGAATATGTGTCAGACGAGGGTGTAGATTGTACGTAACTTTGACTCTTCCGCGCTTTTGGTGATGGATGAGCTTGTAAGCAGTGATACAATAAAGGACCAAACAGAAAAACCATCACTAATCATCCCTGGAGTCCCTCAAACCCGTGTCTTTCTCATCACTCCTTGGTCTTCCTGCTGGATTGCAGGTGCTCTCTTTTGATCTTGTGAACAATGTTCTGATTATTCAGGTCACTTCAACGGCTTCTGAGTCGGCTTGTCCAGGCTGTCAGTGTCACACGTCACGCATTCACAGCCACTATACGGGGTCCCAACATTTTTCCCTCCCAAAATCCCCGCTAAGAAACGCGTCTTCAGGGATGCAAGAGCTTCCCGAAAGGAAAAAGATGCTTTTCCCGTGAGGATCCTGGTCTCTGGAACCAGCAAAGAAGGTGTCTTGCCCGTGAAAAGCTCTTCGATATGAAACAGAGAGCCTTTTCTCGCTCATGGCCTTGCCTGAATTACTCCTTTCTCCACTTCTACCCCAATAAAGGAATGGCTTAGCGGGGATTTTGGGAGGGAAAAATGTTGGGATCCCAAGAAGAGGCAAAACAGCAAGAACACAAACAACCAAAGCAAGGCACAGATGCCACGCAATGAAGAAGGAACTCCCCTCAAGTGCTAGTTATATGGTACATCGTACTTTTTCGTCAGTTTCGCACTGACAGGCCTAACGGTTTATCTGCACTCCACTGTTTTTGATCATATCTATGGGCACCACTTTGATCATGAAAAGAGACCCACTTACCATTGTGAGATAAACCAATGATCATGAAAAAGGGTACCACCCCAGTGTTCTAAACGAAGAGAGCGTTCGTCGAAATATCCTCCAATGGATATTGCTAGGGTTTGATACGTTTGAAGAACAGATAGTTGGCTCTTGCTCTGTGCTCGCCGGCAGAAATGCTTATGGTGCCTGTCATCTCCCAATAATCTGCACCAAGCTGGCTCAAAAATGTATTCAGGTCAATCTTCTTCCAGCTTTCGAGTTCCTGCCCATTTACCGATTTTGGGTGAAGCTCTTTATAATCGAGCAACTCTGTTGAAACGAGAACCGTTAAATATTCCCATTGAGGACTTACTGCCATATGTACCTCCTCATTTCGCAGGCAACTCACACACTTTATCAGATTTTCACTCCTGTCCTGTTCGTTCCATTATACGCTTCCCACTTTGCGGTAGATGACACGCTCGCTACTTTTACCCCTACAACTCCTGCCGGTTAGTCCAAGCTGGTTATTTCATCTCATGGGCTTTGGTTGAAATGTTGGACTGTGAGCGAAGCGCAAACCAGTGCGGGAATACTCTCCGCTACAGGTGGTGCCCATTTGATGCTCAGAGTCATCTTACTTATTATCTACCTGGGTTCAGTTTTGATGATCAAAAATAAGGCAAGTGGTACCCTCTATGATGATCAAAATATAATGGTCCCAGAAAACTGGACAGGGAAATAAGCTAAAATAGCTGTATCGAGAAAAGCCCAAAAGGAGAAAAGAGATGGCAGGACAACGCAAGCGATACAGCGCAGAACTGAAGACGAAGGTGGCATTGGAAGCCATTAAAGGACAAAGAACGGCGAATGAAATCGCTGCTGAGTATGGAGTCCACCCGACACAAATAGCCCAATGGAAAAAGCAAGCACTCGATGGCTTGCCCACGGTGTTTTCAACGCGGGCAAGCGAGCAGCAGAAAAGCGAAGAGGAGTTGATTGCCACCCTCTATCAACAAATCGGCCAACTGAAAGTGCAGGTGGACTGGTTGGAAAAAAAATCACGAGTTCTGCATTGAAGCCAAACGAGCGCTTATTGAACCAGGGCATCCAGAACTGAGCATTGTGCAGCAATGTGAGTTGCTCGGTCTGGCGCGCTCGAGTTACTATTATGGGCCAGTACCAGAAAGCGAGGAAAATCTGCTGCTCATGCGTTTGTTGGATGAGCAATACACGCGAACGCCGTTCTATGGCACCCGCAAAATGACCGCCTGGTTACAGAGCGTGGGATATCCAGTGAATCGCAAACGAGTCACGCGATTACTGCGACAGATGGGATTGGAGGCGGTCTGTCCCAAACCGCGAACCAGTTTGCCGGGAACGCCGGAGCAGCGCTATCCGTATTTGCTCAGAGGAATGAGCATCGAGTGTAGTGGATCCGAAAACTTGGACACAGAGGAAACCAACATGAGAAGGTATACTGTGTTCAAGAGGAGGGAACACGAATATGACAACTCATCGCAGCTTTACGCCGGAATTTAAAGCCCAGGTCGTCTTAGAGGTGTTAACGGGAGTCAGGAGTGCCAGCGAAGCCTGCCAGCACTACCAACTCAAGCCAGATCTCGTCTCGAGGTGGAAGGCCCAGTTTCTGGAAGGGGCAGCGACGGTCTTCGCCAAGGAAAGCCAAAACGATCCTGCCCTGGCGCGCGTAGCTGAACTGGAGCGGTTGGTCGGGCGTCTGACCTTGGAGTTGGAAGTGTCAAAAAAAGCCTCCAGCATCTTGCAGGCGCATCTCTCCAAAGGCGGGAAGTGATGCGGCAATTGGCAGAGAGCTATCGGGTGCAGGTCATCTGCCAAGTCTGGGAGATGCCGCGCAGCACGTATTACTACCAGTCACAGGCCGCAGATGAGCACGAGTTGCGCTTCGGCCTGCAACGGGTAGCTGGACAGTGGCCCAGGTATGGTTCGCGGCGCTTGACCGCCCAATTGCAACGTGAGGGCTTCCACGTCAACCGCAAGCACATCCAGCGCTTGATGCGGGAAATGGGGCTGCAAGGCCACCAGTATGCAAAGAAGCGGCGGACAACCAATAGCGAGCATCCTTTCCCTCGCTATGCAAACCTAGTCGAGCAGCTGGAGATCGTGCGTGCCTCCGCAGGTCTGGGTGTGCGACATCACCTCCATCCGATTGCGTCAGGAGTTTGTGTACCTGGCCGTCGTCATGGATGTCTTCACGCGCTGCATCCGAGGGTGGCACCTGGGACGTAGCCTCGATCAGACGTTGACCTTGCATGCTTTAGAGCAGGCGCTGATCGAGCATACTCCAGAGATCCATCACTCCGACCAGGGCGGGCAATACGCTGCTCACGCCTATACTGCACGGTTGCATCAGGCTGGCGTGCAGATCAGTATGGCCGAGGTGGGCGCGGCCTGGCAAAATGGCTATGCGGAGCGGCTCATGTGCACCATCAAAGAGGAGGAAGTTGACTTATCCGAGTATGAGGATTACACTGATGCGGTCAGACAACTGGGACGCTTTCTCGATGAGGTCTACATGCACAAACGCATTCATTCCTCTCTGGGATATCTCACCCCAGCCGAGTTTGAACAGCAATGGCTGACACTCCACATTGGCCAGTCAACCATGAATTGACTGAGATTATGCGGAATTGTGTCCAGCTTTTTGGATCCAGTACATTTCTGATCGACTGCAGTTTATTGCTCATGAACTAAAACAATGGGGCTTTGTCTCCGGCTGGATTTCTGTCGCTGGAACAGTCCAAATTCAATCAACATTCAAAGGGTTAGTGTGGGAGACTCGGCGAGGATTCACGTTGGAGTCTCAGTTCATTGACGACCTTGTTGCTGAGTGGGAAACAACAAGCGTCGATTTCAAGCGTCAGCTGAGCTTAGATACAATGGATCAAAAAGCGGAATTTGTCAAAGATATCTTGAGTCTTATCAACACAAAAGCAAGTGGGAGAAGATGGTTTATCATTGGGTTCGACGACAGAAGCCATGCTTACTTCGGCCCGCCGGATTCAAGAATAACACAGAACCGCATCGAACAAATACTCGCTCGATACATAGCTCCCTCCGTTGATGTGCTTTATGAAGCAGTGGAGTGCCGAGTTGGCCGAGTTGGGAAACTGGAAGTGATACGCGATCCAACAAAGCTACCATATCGTGTGAAAGAACAAATGAATCGTGAGAAGAAACCGCCTCTCATGCCCGGTGATCTCTTTGTGAGACACGGTTCGCAAGTGGAACGCCCAACTGATGCAGAACTGCTGGCTCTTCAGGAAGAGGGTGATCATGCAAGATCAATGGCCTCTTAAAAGGCAGAATGCTATTGCGCAAAGGGAGTAATATGCTATGCCCAGCTGGGCAGATTTGAACGAACGCCAGCAGCAATACCTCCTGTGCTGGCTACTGAGCCTATCCGTTCTCAAAAGAGCGCTCATATTGGCTCTCCCTGTATGACTCACTCACATCGTCAATCAGGCGATGTACCGACATCGTGAATGAAAGCGCAAGCAAAAGTGATGCGAAACGAACAGGAAGACAGGAAACTCTCTTGAGAGAACAATAAAATCACTCAAGGAGTTAACCGCCATGACGACATCTGACTCAGCAGATCGCATCAATTTATTTCACCGGATGCACCTTCATCCAGACTGGACGCAGGAGCAGTTGGGCCAGGCTGTGGGACGCTCGAAAAGTTGGGTCTACAAGTGGCAGAAGCGTTTAGAGAGCGTCTCTGCTGGCGATGATGGAGCTTTGCATGAGATCGTGCAGGGTCAGTCCCATGCACGCAAGCACCCACCCGAACGCCTCGACCGATGGGTCGTGGTGCGCACGCAAGCTTCTCTCCGACGCGCCCAGCAGAGCATGCAGCGACAGGTGAGCAAAGCCCAGGCCACCTTGGAGCAAAAATGCTGGCATCTCTCCAATCGGCGCTTTGCCTGTGAAGCTGACGCGCGAGCCGCTCTGGAACGGGATCTGAAGGGCAAACCCGTGTGGCTGGAGGTTCAGCATGACCTGGTGGCTCATGCACAATATGCGGGCAAGGGGCGTCCACGCAAAGACAGCAGCCTGACGAGCCATCAGTGGCAGGTGGCCACAGCAGTCACCGTCAATCAGGAGCAAGTCGAGCAGGAAGCCTTGCGGAAAGCGTGCTGGATCGTCGGCACCAACGTCCTGGACGCAGTGGTTCTCTCCGACCAGCAACTTGTGACGGCCTATAAAGAACAAGGCGGCGTGGAGCGGGGCTTTCGCTTTGTGAAAGATCCGCTGTTTCTGGCTTCTTCCGTCTTTGTGAAAAAGCCAGAGCGCGTCATGGCGGCTCTCGTTTCATCATGGTGCTTTGCCTGCTGATCTATCGCTTAGCCGAGTTTCGGCTCCGCTCCCGGCTGGCTGAGACCCAGCAGACGATCCCTGATCAAGTGCAGAAGCCCACGGTGTGCCCAACGATGCGTTGGGTTTTTCAATGTTTTGAGGGCATTGAGTTGCTCCATGTGCAGACTGCCGCCACTTCGCTCGTCCTCGGTTTACGCCTGCAACCCGTCCATCGGCTGATTCTCACCCTCTTAGGGCCGCTTTATGAGAAAATCTATCATCCCTCTGGCTGAAACTGCGGAATGTGGGTGAGGGCATACCAACGCAGTCTTTTATGAGCACGAAGTAACGGGAGCCTAAAGATGGAAACCACGCAGGAAGAAAAAATTGCGCGAGCGGTTGATATCGCGCACCGGGCAATGGGATTTGATGAGCAGTTGCGCAAGCAAGGCTTTATCAGGCGAGGTGATGTTGTCAGAGATACCAGAGAGCGTATTTTAAGCCTTGAAACAGAGAACTATCCAGAATTTGTCGTAGCCTCAATTCTGGAAACGGCAGAGGTTTTAAAACGGATGCTCGATAAAGCAAACTTTGACTCAGGAAGACGGAAAGTGAGGAAACCGTGAAAGAACTGTTTAGCTATCAGGAAATAGGCACGCTCATAGACCAGGGTACAAGCGCAACCTTTACCCGTCATGTGATAGCCCACGTCACGGTACGCCAACCAGACCCAAACAGCCAAACAGTTAAAGCTATTATACATCTTACGCTGGGTCAATACAGCGTTGGGCTTTTTGAAATGGAGTATGAGGACGTATCAGAACTTTTAGAAATTTTTGACATTGAGGAAAAAGAGGAACTTTGGGAAGTCCCAGAATAGCTAGATGAACATGATTGAAGCACCTCTTAACAATGCGAACGAAGAAGAGCTCATGTATGCTCTTGTTCCCTTACGATCCGGCTTTCTCTGCCAAGCTTCGCTCTTTGATGAGAGAACATATCCATTGCCAGAAGTCATACCAGGAGAGGCGGCAGTGATCGTAGACAGCGACCGGCGGCAAGACAATTTTAAGCGAGGCATTGTTACCGCCTACAGCTACGAGACCGGGCTGCATACAATTCAGATTGATAGCATCGAGACTCTTGACTGCTACGGGAGAGAGATCAGGAATGACTTGCAAAGTAGCTTCTCTACAGAGTCCATAATTTCGCCGCGTAAAAGGATTGCAAATTGGCATGTCGCAAGAAAGCAGCCCACGCGATCTTTCCTGTGTACCGCAGCAATGCAGTACAAAACGTCCCCTTATCGTCCCTGTAGCCGTTCCTGTAGCGCGATCCTTGACTTCATAAGAGGTTGAGCGCATATGCCAACGTTTTATCAACCTTATAACTGCAAAGGAGATCAATTCAGATGCTGGACCAACAATCAACCAGTGAGCCACAGTTGCCCCTCACCGGCAAAGCGGCAATTTACACCAGAGTTGCAACACACGCAAAACGAACACACATACCTCTGACGCATGATGTACTCGTTCTTGCCCAGGAGCGAGGATATACGCCTGAGCAAATCACCATCTATGAGGACGTTGGAGTGGTACCCGGCAAGACACCCATTATGAGCCGCGAGGGATTGAGAGCGCTTGTCACAGCCATTCAGCAAGGCAGCATACAGACTGTTTTAGTGGCAGATGAAAGCCGCCTGTTTCAAGATGCAGATATGCTACAGATAAGCCTGTTTCTCAAGGCGTGCTTTGAACACGATGTTGTCGTTGTCACCTCGCAAACCGTCTACGACTTCACCAACCCCGCGCTTGTGACACTCTTTAAGTCCCGTTGTATGCAAGGGAGAGTGTACGTAGAGCGGCAGGTATAGAAAAGGTTACTCACAAGACGAACGAAGAAGCGGAATGCGAGGACTAGCAAAATGCGACGGTTATCTGGTATAGTATTGATTAGGTATCCTCAAACGCTGGTGAGCAGGAACATACTTGCTCACCAACCCTCCGCGCCTCTTTACCACTGTACACCATGCCAGAAAACCAGCTACCCACGCACCACCCTCATGTGGAAATCACCGACACCATTTACACGGCAGCCCATAAAGCACTGTGTACATTAGCGTTCGCTTTACAGGAAGTGAACGAGAAGGGAACCGACCATGCTCCTAGAGAAAAACAGCAAGCCCAAGAAGAAAAGACTCAACGAGGGGAACATCTTTGTAACGATGGCAAACCCGCTAGCGGTCTATCAAATGGCACAACCGCTCATATTGCCCGTAAACGAGCCTCTCGGCCTCTACGGGCGACAGTCATCGTTATTCCAGTTCCAAAATAATACCGATAGTAGGGACTATCAAATTGAAGAACAGCGTAAAATCCTGGTGCTTCAATATAGCTGGAACAATGAGGTAATTTTTGAATACTTTGAAGACTTTGGGGAGAGCGGTACACTTGGCATAGGCGAGCGGGTAGGCGTTACCCGCTTGCTAGAGGATATTCAAAGCGGGTTCATCAAAGCCGTGTACGTGTTTCTGGTTGACAGGTTGTTTCGTGACAAGTTGCTTGAAAACGTTATCCGTTTTGCGAAGGCGTGTTACGAGAAGAAAATTATTATCATCACCTCCTGTTACATTTACCGCATGTGGATAGCAGAGGACTATGAGAAGTTTATTGACGATTGTAAGCTAGCCTGGAAAGCCCTTGACTTGCAGTTGAATAAACGGATGCTTCCCATGCGCGTGTTTGCTAGCCATTTAGGAAAATACGACTCACGTACCTTAAACATTGACTACACAGTTGATAGGGATAAACACAGCTGTACCTACAAGCGGTACGTCCCGTTACCCAAACACGCAGAAATTGTCAATGAAAAAATCTTTTTACGCCTCATTGACTACGGGGGAGATGCGTTCGCTTTAATGCACGAACTTGAACAACAGGAAGGCGTCCATTTTCCCTGGCACGATGATCCACTGTTCAACAACAAAATAGAGCTACTGAAAGTACCAGGTGTAGGCTACCGCATAGGTACATACACGACACTTTTGCATATCCTACGTAACCCTGTCTACATTGGCACATGGAAAACGGGTAATAAAGAATACCCTGGCAGCCATGAAGCCATTGTCACCAGGCAGACCTGGGACACGGTACAATACCTCTTAGACAGACGGCAGGAGAGTATACACCCCCACCCGCGAAACCATAGACGCGATACGTTACTGAAAGGGTTAATTATGCGCCCGTTTCCTGGCTGTATTGTCTCTGTCTCACCGCATAACGGGGAAATAAGTTTAGCCTGGAAAGACGGCGAGAACAGGATGCACCCCAACAGGCGAGATATTATCACCCTGGCAACGGTCGAAACCATGTTTCAAGACGTGTTTACCCGCCGAGTTCTGTTGGACGATAAGTGTCACCAGTACGCACAAGCTGCAAGCAGTTTGTATGAGGCAGAAGCAAAAGACCGTGTGCATATTCAAGAAACAAGAAACCATGAACGGTCTTGAAACACGAAGACGCGCCATTCTTGACGACTTGGAAAATCCCAAGATGAGAAAGAAAATGTCGGAGCGCACCATTGAGGAAAAGTATCAAAAAGTTGGGGAGATAGAAGGAGAAGTAGCCCGCCTCAATGCGGTTCTCAACAGACCCACAAAATACATACCTCTTCCCGATCTTATTAGCCTCATTGAACAGCTACGGGCAAATTGGGATAGCTTGCCACCCGCAAAAATTAGAGATGTTGCCTTAGTTTTCTGCAATGGCATCTTGCTCACACCACGTTCTAACCACATCTGGTCATTTGAAGTCCAGTGGGAGTTATGGCAAAACGATAGCGGTATCATTTGGCTTAACGTGGGGGATAAGTACCACTGGTTTGATGAAGATGTAGCCACCCTTAAAGACCTTGCAGACCGCGATGCGCAGCTTGAGGAAGTGTTACAAGCATTGCCGAAGTTTTCACAGACAGCCATCTCTAATATGAGTTTACGCGAATGTGGGAGACGGATAGTACCCAAAGGCAGCCACAGGTTAGACGCTTATATGACCCGTGAAGATATGAGCATCATTGAGCAGTACGGGATAGGAATCGACCAGATAGCCGCTCTCAGAGGAGCGATAAAAGCTAGGGAGTTTAACGGCAATGAATACTGATCACTTGCCTATACGACGCGGGAAAATTGTCAGGACACCATTTTCTTTGTCGATAGGGACGATGGTACTAACTCAGAGGTTATCAGGTAGACGGAAAATACCCACGAGTAGAGAGCAAGGCCACCCAATTTGCCAACGATACTGGGGAGCGCTGTGCCTACAATGGTGGTATCAAGGGCAGCCAGAGACATGCCTAACATCAATGCGATAACTACAATCGTTCTTGCCCGCCTGGTCATGTCTCTTTTTCGTCCTTTCCTGTGCTATCTGATTACTGTAGTGACAGAACAATCTGGCATAGCCTATGTATTCCCAATGCCCAGTATGCTTCTGGCTTCCTCAGGAGTGGCGATCGCGCGGCGAAAGTGGTGAGCCAGGTCGGCCGCTTCCGCGACGAGTTCATGGGTTGCGGCGATTGTCTCTTGAATATAGGGATAGTCCTCGGTACCGACGCGTATGTGGTCACCGTTGAGGATCGCTGCCGTCAGGATATTCTTCTGTTCTGGCCCCATAATACTGACATTGATTACGCTGCCCGGGGGCATCAAGCGCCGCCGATGGAGGTACTCTTCTGAGGTTGGCGGTGACCACGATCCGCCTGGCCAGCCGAAAAACAGCGTGGTGAAATAGGGCGCGGGCAACAGGCTCTTGTTGATGAGATAGTGCATGTTCCAGATGGAGCCAGCATGCCAGACCTCGAGCTCCGGCTTTACATGGTACTGATTACAGAGGCGCATGTAGTCTTCAAGCTCCTCGCGGGGGTGCAGCACGTGCACATCCTGTCCATTGAAAGCCTCGTCATGGTGGCTGAGGATCATCGAGATCATGTCGGAATGCTCGGTCCAGACGGCCATGCGATCGGTGATGGGCAGGCTCGACATGCCGCACTGGATGACCAGTTCAGTCTGTTGGCGCACAGCATTGATCACCTCGCTCCACCTCTTTTCGGCGTGGATGTGAAATATGCACGCACCCGCTTGTTCGCAGAGCGTGGCTTCGGTAGTGATCTCCTCCACCGTAAGCGGGTAGGGCACATCGGGAAAGAGTAAGCAGATATTCGCAGTTGCGGTGATAATCAAAGGGTCCATAGGGATAATTCCTCCTATATTGGGTGTGTGCCCGTCCTTCCTTTGCTCTCTAGAGTATGTACGTACAATAGGCTACGATGCGATAGATTTTTGAGGAAATGTTTCCGATTTTGCGACATAATTTTTTTGGGATTGGATGGGCTTTGGCGCGATTGGATAGGGCGGGGCAGAGGCTGACCGCCATATACGAGATTCCTGTTTGTTGATGGGATGCCGTTGCGTTTTGGGATTGCATAAGCCTACCTCGTATTGATTATACAGCAGATTTCAGCTTTTTGGGCGAACTGATCCTGACGGTCACTTTGGAGTTGTCAGGTATGGTATGGCATACAAGTGTATTCTTTGTATCCGTTAATATTCTGGTCGGTATGCTCTGAAGAGGGCCTATTCTGTTTCTTCCAACTGGGTAATTCTACCCATATCTCTGGGCAGATGACCTCAGCAAGTCGCTCTCACTCCTGTGCAGATGGGTAGTGAGAATGGGTAGTTCTACAGATGTGCTCTGGCCTTCCACCGGGTAGACTCTAAGCAGTGATGCGACCGTTCTCAAAAAAAGTGATGAACCCTTCCTGGTCAGGCCAGGATGGAAGGAGAAAGACATGGTTATCCTCTTCTTGCTCATAGCATGCGTTGTACTCTCTATAGCAGCGTATCGTTGGGGAGCTAACAGTTCCGACGGGGTGAAGAGCTCCGAATGGGAGCGACGCCAGCAATGGTTTGGCTTCCACTAAGCTTGTAGTTATCAACTTTGATATCACCTATAGCAAAGATCTACCAGGAAAAGACGAGAGATCGCTCTCTATCAAATTCAAATGTCTGAAATGAATAATGCCGCTGAAAAGGATGTAGAAGGAGAAATAAGATGTATTATCGTGTAGCATTCCAGGTGAATCAACAGCCTACCTGGCAATGGAGATCAACAGCGCTGACCTCTCTTGAGGCCCTGTTCCGCTTTCTTAGACTCTATAGTGTCATCCCGCAGGATCGCCTTCGCGTGTTCTCCTCCACCTCACGTGAGGATCTGAATGAGCAGCTTGTGCAAGAGAACAAGGGATTCTTAACCAACTCGGCCACGGCAGCACAATTCCTGTATGAGCGGGGCATAGGTTCACGTGAGATGACGCATGAAGTGTCAGAAAGCCGGGCACGAACGAGCACCGGAACACTCGTCGCTGCCGATGCCAACCCTTCATCCAACGAGAGCAGCATACTACCATATTCGCCGGCTGAGCGGAGCATCAGTGTGCTGGAGAGCAGGCGGCTCGAGCTAGAATTTGGAGAGGGTGGCGATCATGATAGCCCGTATACATTCGCTTTGCCACTCTCTATGCCACAGACGCTCGCCTGGGTACAGCTTTTTGTGAAGGTACAGCAAGGAAATGTAGCCTTGTAGTAAAATTGGAACATAAAGTACTTGTTGAAGCTCAAATATATATGGTACACTCGTTTCAGAAAAGTCGTACCAGAACCTTTCTGAAACGAGTATAATGCCTGGTTTCTTTGAGTTCATGTCCCAGCACGCTCAATGCTCATCCAGGAGAGGGACGCCTCTGAGAAATAAAGCGCAAAAACTCGTGCCAGAAAAGATTGGACGGGAGAATGACGGAAAATGGCGCAATCTGCCGACTTTCCTCCCCACCTGCCCATCCAGCCCACTCCGTTCATTGGACGGGAGAAGGAAGTGGATGCTGTCCACCACCTGTTCTTGCGTGAGGACGTGCGCCTCGTCACGCTGACGGGTCCGGGAGGCGTGGGCAAAACCCGCATGGCACTGCACGTGGCCGAGCAATTGCGTGCGCACTTCGCCGACGGGGTCTGGTTCGTGTCGCTGGCCCCCATCAGCGATCCCGACCTGGTCATCCCCACCATCGCCCAGACGCTTGGTCTGTGGGAAGCGGGAGAGCGGTCGCTGCTCGAACAGCTTCAGGTCTTTCTCCGTGAGAGGCAGGTGTTGCTGCTGCTCGACAACTTTGAGCAGGTGGTACGTGCAGCTATGCACGTAGCTAACCTGCTCACCATCTGCTCGTATCTCAAAGTGCTGGTCACGAGTCGGGAGGTGCTGCATGTGCGAGCAGAGCGCGAGTTCCCCGTGCCGACGCTTTCGCTGCCGGATCCCAAACGCCTACCCGATCTGGTGGCACTTTCGCAGTATGAGGCGGTGGCGCTCTTCATCCAGCGGGCCCAGGCGGCGAGGCCCGAGTTCCAGGTGACCAACGCGAACGCCCCGGTGGTGGCAGAGATCTGTGTACGCCTGGATGGGCTCCCACTGGCCATTGAGCTGGCAGCAACACGCATCAAGCTCCTGCCCCTACAGGCACTCCTGACCCGGTTGGGGCAGCGCTTGCAGCTCTTGACCAGCAGTGCACGAGATGTACCCGCGCACCAGCAGACGCTGCGCAACACGATTCAGTGGAGCTATGATCTGCTCGACGCACAGGAACAGCAGCTCTTCTGCCGGCTCTCGGTCTTCGTCAGTGGCTGCACGCTCGAGGCGGTCGAGGCAATCTCTGCTGCGCTTGGGAACGCAACGCTCCCGGTGCTGGACGGGGTGGTTTCACTGATTGACAAGAACTTGCTGCAACAAACAGCGCAGGAGGGGGAGGAGATCCGCCTCCTGATGCTGGAGACGATCCGCGAGTATGGCTGGGAAGCGCTCGCCGAACGTCAGGAGAGGGAGGCGATCCAGGCCGCGCATGCTGCGTACTATCTGGCCCTGGCCGAGGAGGCGGAACGAGCACTGGGAGGTCCACAACAACTGCTCTGGTTGGAACGATTAGAACGGGAGTACGACAATCTTCACGCTGCACTGCACTGGTTGAGATTGCAGGGAAGTCGTGTGGAGGGTGGAGGTGAGGCAGCAGAGCAGGCCCTGCGGTTGGAGATCGCCTTGTCCTGGTTCTGGATAATGCGTGGCTACCAGAACGACGGGCGCCGCAGACCTCGCCCACTGTTCCTTGACTTAGAGGAGGCCCTCTCGGCACAGGAAGCGGAGCCCATATCCCCATCGACGGAGGCATGGCAACCGCCGGCTCCTCCAGCCAGAGGAACGCCTCCCGCTCCTGCGGGACTGACGGGTCGTGAAGTAGAGGTGCTGCGCTTGATAGCACAGGGCTGGACTGACGCGCAGATTGCCGAGCACCTGGTGATCAGTCCGCGTACCGTCAACCACCATACCACCTCCCTGTATAGCAAGCTTGGCGTCTCCTCTAGAGCCGCTGCCACCCGCTATGCGCTCGAGCACCACTTGCTCTAAGCGCGCTGCTCCCCAAATGGCCACTCGTCTCCAGTACAAGGAGGGCAGAGCGGCCATTCTTCGTGTATGGCTCCCCTTCATCCATCTGGGTAATTCTACCGTTTCGAAAATCTCTTGTCTTATTACTTCCGACCTGATATACTTCAGTATACTCAATAAGGCCGAGCGTTTTTGTTCATAATTTGCTTGTGTTGAGTCTTATTTCGTGAGGGGCTCTCAACTTTATGGTGGGACCGTGTTCCCATCAGTACTGACCCACCATACACTGATTGCTCTGATATCCCGTTACCCTCTGCAGGACAGTCACCTGTACTCGTTTTCTTAATCCCGTCCTTTTCTCCGTCGTGGCATTGATGTTCACATCGATGAAGCTGAAGTAGCTAGGAATTAGCTGGTATGAAATGACCCAGATGCAAGGGAACACGGCCAACAAGCTGGGCAGCGAGGCGTAAAGGAGGAGCCCGATGTCCTGGCGGTTTACTCCGTATATTTTCCCTGTGGTCATAGCAGGGGTTATATCAGCTGGACTCGCGCTCTACGCCTGGAGACGCCGCTTGATGGCCGGTGTCGCAGCGTTCAGCATCCTTATGCTGGCCGTCGCTGTGTGGACCCTAGGGTATGCTTTGGAATTGGCAGGCGGCGACATACCCACTAAAATCTTTTGGCTCGGCATTGAATACCTGGGGATCGTCATAGTGCCAGTGGCGTGGCTTGCCCTGGCGCTCCAGTACACTGGGCGCACAAAATGGCTGACACCTCGTATACTGGTTTTGCTATCTATTGAACCTCTCATTACATTGGTTTTGGTCTGGACCAACGATATTCATCACCTGATCCATGCTAAAGTGGGGTTGGAGATCAGTAGTGCATTCACAGTGCTGGTTATCACACGTGGTACATGGTACTGGATCAACGTCGTCTATTCTTTCCTATTACTTTTGCTTGGTACAGCACTGATCGTTTCATTCATCCCGACACTCAGGCGTTCAGCATCTGTATATCGTGGACAAGTGAGTGCTTTGTGCATTGCTGTGCTCGTACCATGGGTGAGCAACGCTGTGACGGACTTTGGCTTGAGTCCGTTACCTAATCTGGACCTTACCCCTCTGGCATTTACGGTCACTGGTATAGCGATGGCCTGGAGTCTCTTTCGCTTTCGGCTGTTGGACCTTACGCCAGTGGCCCGCCATGCCGTGGTCGAAAGTATGAGCGACGCTGTGATTGTGCTGGATAAGTATAACCGCATATCAGATCTCAACCCGGCGGCACAACGTATCCTTGGTCACACACTTTCAGAACTGGTTGGGCAACCGGCTGCCCAGGTAGCCTCCGCCTGGCCTGAGCAGGTCGAACGCTTTCGCGGCGCAACAGAGGCCCATGAGGAGATCGTCCTTGCTGTAGACGGAACGGCATGCTATTTTGATCTGCGCCTCTCGTCACTGTACCACCAGCGCGGTCACCTCACTGGTCGTCTGATTGTCTTGAGAGATATCACCGAGCACAAGCAAGCGATGGAAGCCCTGGAGCTAGCACGGGAGGAACAGGCGGTCAGCGCCCGCGAAAATGCCAGGTTGTATCTGGAAGCTTACAGCCAAAGGCAGTATTTTGAGGCCCTGATGCATAATAGCCCAATCGCTGTGGCCACTACTGACCTTAATGACAAGATTGTCGCCTGCAATCCGGCCTTTGAGCAGCTGTTTGGCTCCACGCAGACCGAAATCGTCGGGTGCCATTTAGCTGAAGTAGTGAGTAGTCCAGGGTATTATGCCGAAGTCGAACGCAACCTTGCCCGAGTTAAGCAGGGAGAGGTGGTTCATGTGTTTACCCGCCGGCGGCGCAAGGATCTGGAGGCCCTGGGTGTTCCGGTGATGGTCGAAGGTCGGCTCGTCGGAGTTCTTGCACTTTATCTGGATATCACGGAGAGCAAGCAGGCGATGGATTCCTTAGAGCAGGGCAGGGCCGCCGCCGAAGCGGCCAACCAGGCGAAAAGCGCGTTCCTGGCCACCATGAGCCATGAAATCCGCACCCCCATGAATGCCGTCATCGGCATGACCGGCTTGCTGCTCGACACCGATCTGACCGCCGAACAGCGTGATTACACTGAAACCGTCCGCGCGAGCAGCGACGCCTTGTTAACCATCATAAATGACATTCTGGACTTCTCCAAAATTGAAGCCGGGAAACTCGAACTGGACCGTCAGACCTTTGACCTGCGTGAGTGCCTGGAGTCGGCCCTTGATCTGCTGGCAGCCAGGGCCACCGAGAAAGGCTTAGACCTTGCTTACCTGCTGGATGACCAGGTTCCTGCCGCTATATATGGTGATGTGACCCGATTGCGGCAGATTCTGGTCAACCTGCTCTCCAACGCCGTCAAGTTCACTCAAGAGGGCGAAGTCGTGCTCTCGGTTGAGGCAAGGCGGACGGGGGAAGACGGGGGAGCGCATACGCAGGAGTGGAATGGAGGAAGTGTCTACAAGGTGCATTTTGCGGTCAGAGACACAGGCATTGGTATTTCAGAGGAGGGGATGAATCGCCTGTTCCAGTCCTTCAGCCAGGTGGATGCCTCGACGACCCGGCGCTACGGGGGCACCGGCCTCGGGCTGGCCATCAGCAAGCGCCTAGCTGAGCTGATGGGCGGGACGATGTGGGTCGGCAGCGAGCCAGGAGTTGGCTCGACCTTTCATTTCACCATCCTGGCCCAGGCGGCTCTCGCTCGCTCGCACCCCTACCAGGATCCTAACCAGCCCCACCTGGCCGGCAAGCGCATCTTGATCGTGGATGATAACGCGACCAACCGCTCTATCTTCACATTGCAAACGCAGTCCTGGGGCATGCTCCCCCACGCATGCGCTTCCGGCCGGGAGGCTCTCGCGCAGGTGCAGGCTGGTGCCTCTTTCGACGTGGCCGTCCTGGATATGCAGATGCCGGACATGGATGGCCTGACGCTCGCCGAGCAAATCCACCGCTACCTGGACGGCCAGATGCTGCCCCTGGTCATGCTCACATCCCTGGGTCGGCGCGAGGTGGACACGCGGGGAATCGAGTTCGCAGCCTTCCTGAACAAACCGATCAAGCCCTCGCAGCTGTACAATACGCTGATTTCCCTCTGTGCCGAGCAGGAGCACATACAGCCTCTTTTGAGGCGGGCGGATACGGCAGATTTGCAGTTCGATGCCATGCTTGGTGAGCGGCTCCCCTTACGTATTCTGCTGGCCGAGGACAATACCGTCAATCAGAAGCTAGCGTTGCTCCTTCTGCAGCGGATGGGCTACCGGGCCGATATCGCCGCGAACGGCCTGGAAGTCCTGGAGGCTTTGCAGCGGCAGAGCTACGACATGATTTTGATGGATGTGCAGATGCCTGAAATGGACGGCCTGGAAGCCACCCGCGCCATTCATGAGAGCTGGCCAACCGAGCAGCAGCGCCCGCGCATTGTGGCCATGACGGCCAATGCCATGCAGGACGACCGCGAGGAGTGCCTGGCCACCGGGATGGATGACTACCTCACCAAGCCGATCCAGGTCAAAGCATTACAGGCGGCGTTGGAGCGAACCGGGCGCTGGGCAATAAACCGGACGCTGCCTCTTGAGGAGCCTGTTGAGGTTGTTCCTCCAACCGTGGCTGCCCAGAGCCAGGTCGTGCTCGGCCTGGCGCTCGACCCGGCGGTGCTGTCCGAACTGCGCCAGTTCCAGGGGCAAGGCGAACCGGATATCGTGCAGGAATTGGCCGAGGCGTTCCAGTTCGAAACGCCACTGCTGTTGGAGGCACTGCGTGAAGCCATGGCCCGGGGGCAGCCTGATCAGCTTCAAAGTGCGGCTCATAACCTCAAGGGCAGCAGTAACAACCTGGGAGCCCAGACGATGGCGGCCCTCAGCGCTGAATTAGAGGCTATCGGCAAGACCGGAACCGTCGAACAGGCGGCGGAGTTGGTTACCCACCTCGAGCAGGAGTATCAGCGTGTCTGCCAGGCCCTGGCTGCCGAAATAGCAGAAGTGAAATGAAAGCGCAAGCGGACTAGAAAAATGGAAATCAGGACGAGGGGAACATAATGAACCAAACGTGAGAAGAGAACTGTGAAGCAAATCTATACACAAAAGAGAGCTCGCTCACAGCCAGTGCAGAAGTTTTCTGCTATTCTCTCACCAGGTGCTATTAACAAGGATCATTGACAAACACACAATCTCAACGAATGCTCATGAGGAGGGCAGCACTACCTATGGATGCTAAGAATGAAGTGATGATCGCTCCAGACTTTCTGGCATTGGGTCTGGGCGGGACGAACATGATGTCCATGTTGTGGACCGTGGCAATGGGCCGTCGGGCGGTGGGTGTCGAGATGCGCGGCGATCCCTTTCTCGGCGTGCATTGGAACATCCGTGAAGACTTCTATCACCAGCTCGGCCTGATCGACCAGATGATGCTCGAACGATACGGCGAGGAGCGGATACCTCGTCGGGGAGATGGACGGCTATTTCGCCTCGCGGAGTGTTTCTACAGCCCGCACACCGCCGCTGGAGACATCGTTGCGGATGAGATCATCGACGGTTTCGACGCAGACCAGCATATCGTGGGAACCATCCACCACGTCGAATTCATCGACGACCGATGGCGCGACGGCCTGCCGAACCGAGTCATTACGTTGTTGGAGCCGCCCAAGCCACCAGATCGACCTGATCCTCGAAAGATCCGCACCACGATGGTGGAGGTGCTCGATGGCCCTTCCACGTTCCAGGCGGAGGCTGCGTCCATCCAGAAATTGCTGCGCCGCTACCTGGAGTTGATCGAGCTGCAGGATCGGGAGGCCAACCGCAAGCCCCGGGTCCAGCTGTTCACTCACCACCGTGTGGTCCCGGCTGATGGCGATGGGTTCATCCCCTGTCTCGATGGGCGCAAGCGCATTCGCATCGAGGCCCTCCAGGAATTCGACTTTAAGGGGCAGTTCGTCCGGGTGCGGGAACCGGGCAGTGAGGTCATTGAACTCGGTGTACCCGAGCTGTTCATGATAGCCCAGGGGTTCAACAGTACTGACGCGAAACGCTTGGGATTCGAGCAACAGGACGTCAAGGTCGATCACGGAGATGGGCGTGGATCGGTGGTGGCGCAAGCGGACTTCCTGGCTGGCCTGGTCGAAGTGCTCGTCGGCGGCCGCCTGCGACGGCGCATCTCCTCAGCATTCGACCAGGATGGCAAGGAATACTGGGTGCGGCAAATCGCCGTGGGCCATGAGAATGATCCAGAGGTGGGTTGGGTTCTGGTTCAGGTTCCAGACTTCAAAACCTTCGATCCCATCGAGTCGGGACTCCTTCCAGCAGGGACTGACCCCAGTTCGCCCGAGTTCTTCGCCTCCTACCAACATTTGATCTACGACTACTATATCAAGCAGGCTGCAGAGATCCTTGAAATTCCCAGGCAAGAGCTGATGAAAGTCCAGATGATCTATGGACCGACGTTGTTCAGTCTCGTCGAGCGAGTCGGATCCGACCCCCTGATCGCTGCCAACGGCGTAGTCGCAGGCGATTCCTTCGGCAATGGTCACTTCCTGACCAGTGGTGGTGCGATGACGGGGATGATTGGGCACAGCGCCCGCATTCTTGAGTATTGGCAGGCGCAGGATGCGGGCACCTCACCAACCGATGCTATCCGCCGGCTCGCCGATAGCATCAGAGAAGACACCCATGCCTGGCTTCAGGTGGGCGCGAAGGAATACAGCCAGGCAGCCCCGATCAACTTCGGGGCGGAACGCATCGAACAGATCAGTAAGGCGAGCGGTATCGACGCGAGCGTGCGCGCCAACGCTATCGATGCCGCTCGACGTCAGCGCCACGCACTCATTCCACTGGATCCATCCAACTGGAGAAGGTTATTCGTGCGTAATGGCAAGGTGCTCTCGGCACTGCCGGAGCTTGATGCTGACCACCCGCTGCAGCGCCCTGAGCACGCCGCTACTCTGCTCGCGGCGTTGAAATCTTTGCCATTCATGCCCAGGCGAGTGAGCGCAAAGCTCATCACAGATCAGGAACTGGGAGAAGGTGAGCAGACCGTGCTCAGATCCAGGCTCATTACAGATCAGGAGCTGGAAGAAGCCGAGCAGACCGTGCTCAGGTCCTCACCCGAGAGCGAGAAGAGTGTACGCAGGCAACCACTCAGCATCGAGCCGCTGGTGCCGGAGAGCGCAAAAATCTACGCATTTCTGGACATCCAGCAGAACGAGCAGGTTGTGCAACGTATCGCAATCAAAGAGAACCATGTGATTGTCGGGCGGGTCGATCCCAATCGCGGAATCACGCCAGAGATCGACCTCACGCAGTTCGACACCTCGGGCACAGTCTCGCGCCAGCACGCGCGGATTCGCCTTGAGAAAACCCTCTTCTCTCTCGAAGATCTCAAGAGTCGAAATAAGACGCGGCTGGGCGAGTTGACGTTAACCCCGCTCAAGCCGGAATTGCTCCAGAACGGAGATGTGGTAAGCTTTGGTTCGGTCAAGGCGACCTTTCGCCTGCTTGGAACGAGCGAGTTACCCGCGCCCTGGTCGCAGTCGTAGCTGCCCTTTCTTGGCCGACCTTGCGGCGGGGGCCAGGGCAAGGAATGACTTCCAGCCAGTTGCAACCTCAACCAATCCCAATGGAAGCCATCTCCATCACGTCGCCCTCGGGACTAGTACCCCGGAAAGAGCGAGCGTTGATCTCGGCTCGGTAAAAGGCTCCGACGCGGACGGAAGTGCACTCCTGGAGGGAATCGGCGTTGGAAGCTCGCCGACGCCAACTATTGCAGTCAAGATTGCACTCTCCGGGCTCCAGCCTGGCAGCGTTCATGCTGTTCAAATTCTCCTTGGCGTCTGCGCGGAGCGCCAGCTCCCACGACCGGCTTAATCTTCAACTCGATATTCGTTCCCCCGACATTCACGCTGAACAACGTCACTGCCGGACCAGAGGGGAGCGGTACGAGTACCACCATCCTCGCTGAACCGCCCAACGCAAACGGCCCTGCACAGCTTCGAATCCCAAGCTCTGGCTCTTGCCTCTTTCTCCGAGCAAGGTGATGGTTTCAATCAATTGCTTAAGGGATCGCCCTAATTCTACAGTTGTAACTAATCAAACGGAAGAGTATATACTGAGGAGCGAGGGGAGTCACTGCCCTTTGGCGACCGTGTTGGTATCTCTCACGTCCTTTGAGCATACGTTTGAGGGACACGTGTATTGACTTGATGCAGCCGTGGTGGCCAGAATGCGAGAGTGTGCTAGATGTCTGAGACAGGATGGTGCTCAATGGCCCCTAACGCTGACAACGACGCCCTCTGAGCCCGCGTCAATCCCTTTGCCCTGCTGATATCCAGTCGCTCGTAGGGTCGATCACGCCGCAGGGTGCGTAGCTGCTTGCCGCTTGCCAGTTCCCGGATGCTGATAGCGCCATCGTCCCCACAACTGGCCAGCGAGCGGCCATCGAGACTCATCTTGAGCGATTGGACTGTTCCCTGGTGCGCATGGCGCGTCTGCACGCACTTCCCGCGCTCGACATCCCACCAGCGGAGCATACCGTCACTGCCCCCACTGATCAGCATCGTGCCGGTCGGACTCCACACCAGCGCATACACGACCTCGCTCAGCTCACTCAAGGCGTATAGAGGTTCTCCACTGTGGGCTCCGCTGCGGGCATCCCAGACGAAGAGCTCTCCACTGCCTCGACCCCCGCCACCACTGGCCAGGCGCGTCCCATCAGGGCTCCAGGCCACGCTCATGACCATGCCACGATGCCCTTGCAGGCGGGCCTGCTGCGTTCCGTTGGAGGCCTCCCACAGGATGACGCTGCCATCGTAGCCGCAACTGGCCAGGCGCGTTCCGTCTGGACTCCACGCCAACCGACGGATCGTGGTTGGCTGCCCATGACCAACCCACCGGCGGGTGCCTGTGCTCACTTCCCACACCTGCACCTCCTGCTGATAGCTCCCACCGGCCAGAAACCTGCCATCTGGACTCCACTCTATGCCGAAGAAGGAAGTGTCGGGGTGGTTGGGGTCGCGCAAGGTCTGCACACCGGCTTCTGTGGTCGCGTCCCACACCTGGACGGCATTGTCCAGCCCGCTACTGGCCAGCAGCCGCCCATCCGAACTCCATGCGACCCCATACGCCATCCAACTATGGCCGCGCAGCAGCCTGGGCGGAGTCCTGCCATCACTCTTCCAGATGGTCACCAGGGTATCGGAGCCTGCGCTAGCAAGCCAGGTACCATCAGGGTTCCAGGCCACGTCGTAGAGAGTGACCGCGTAGCCCTGGATCACACGCGCACACTGCCCGCGCTCCACATCCCACACCCGTAAGCTGCCATCTTCACTCCCACTGAGCAGGCTGCGGCCATCGGGCGTGAATGCCAGATCATACACAACGGCTGTATGCCCGTGGAGCGCCATACGATAGCTGCCCCGTTCGACATCCCAGAGCCAAATCATCTGGTCGCGGCTGCCACTGGCTAGCAGACTGCCATCCGGGCTCCAGGCCACCGCATTCACCGGGGCGGTGTGTCCCGCGAGTGTCTCACGTACCTCTAAACTTTCCACGTCCCACAGCTTGACGGTTCGATCAAAGCTCCCGCTCGCCAGGGTGCGTCCATCAGGTGCAAAGGCCACCGACCAGACGAGGCCGCTGTGTCCGGTGAAGATACGCGTGGCGGTGCCTGACTGAGCTGCCTGTATCCCCTGCATCTCCCACAGTTGAATACTTCCATCGAAGCTGCCACTGGCCAGTAGGCCTCCATCCGGACTCCAGGCCAGTGCATAGACCGCGCTGCTCTGACAGGAGAGCGTCTGGAGGTGCTTACCCGTGGAGACATCCCAGAGTCGGATAGCGGCATCATCTCCTCCACTGGCGAGTGTACGGCCATCAGGGGTAAAGACGAGACGATAGATGCTGCCGGTATGTTGTCCCAGCCAGAGCAAGGCACCGTTCTCCAGGTTCCACAGCTTGATGGTCCCATCCCAGCTCCCGGTGGCGAGCGTCTGCTCATCTGGACTGAAGGCGAGTGCCTGTACCGCGGCGGTATGCGCCTGCCAGGCAAGGTCCAGCATTTTCCCGTCGTCGCGCCACACGCGTGCTCCTCCGCGCCTGCTGCCCATAGCCCAGTAGTACCCATTGGAGCTCGTCGCCACCGACCAGGGAGGGTCAAAGGACTCGGTAAAGGCCGTCTCTTGCAGGGTAGCCCCGGAAAGTGTCGTATCTTGCATCTCGACCCCTTGAAGATAGACGCCTCGCAGTGAGAGCTGTGACAGGTCCAGGCCACGCAGGTGCCCACGAAGCTCTCGCAGCAGCGCAAGGAGATTCGCTGGCCCATACCCCTGAGCGTCGTCAGCCCGTTCGCGCTGCTCGTCCAGCAGCGCGAGCAGTTGCTCCTCTATCGCGGTTCGCAAAGGGTAGGAGCTGCGCAGGCCAGCCAGAATGGGGGCCACAATGAGGCGTTGTTGAGTCTGCCGCACATATTCCTTGCAGGGAGCCAGTTCCAAACCATGCTCGACCAGGCGCGAGCATCGGCCCTGCTTGATCTCGCTGGTCACCTCTGCAATGAGCCGTGTCGTCACATATTCCATCACGACCGATTGCAGCGTGAAGCTCCCCTGTCGCTGGGCCCGCTCAATGAGCGAGCGGCGGCGCAAGCCATCGATCGCTTCCAGCACCTGAGATCGCGGCAGCGGTACGCCGAGCACCGCCAGCAGCTCCTGCAGGTTCACTGGCTCGTGCAGGATCGCCAGCCACAGCAACACGCTCTGCTCGACCGCTGAGAGGCGGGCGTACTGCTCATCGAGCAGCGCGCGCACCCCGCCGAAGACCACTTCACCTTGCTCCAGGAATGGGACGATCTGGCCATCGAAGAGTTCCACGATGGTCCGCGCCACGATTTTGAGGGCCAGGGGATTGCCCGCGTAGGCCTCGACCAGCCGGAGTTGCTCAGCTACACTGCCTGCAACCCCCTTTTCGGCCAACAACTGCTGGCACGCCTCGGCATCCAGCCGGGCGAGGCGCAAGGCACGCACGGGAGCCCGGCTGCCTTCCAGCGGCACGAGGTCGCTCGGTTTCTCCCGACTGGTCAGCAGCAGGCAGCTCTGATGCTCGGTCTCGGCAATCCGGCGCAGCACCCGGATGAATCCCTCGTAGCCGGGACGTATGTGACCGCTGTCCTCTCCTTCCTCCAGAAACGATTCCAGGTTGTCATGCACCAGCAGAACACGTCTGCTGCGCAAGCATTCTAACAAGAGGTCCTGTCGTCTTTCGGGGCTAGCAGAGAAGTCGCTCAGCGCCTGGGGAGCAAGGACCTGGAGGCAGCTGTCGAGCAGCGCTTCGCAGGTTGGGACATCGCGCAAGGAGCGCCAGATGACCACCTCGAAGTCCTCCGCCACGCGGTGCATCACCTTCGTCGCCAGTGCCGACTTGCCAATGCCACCCTGGCCTAGCACGCTTACCACCCGACAGCGCTCCTGGACCACCCACTCAGAGAGCAGGTCCAGTTCCCACTCGCGCCCATAGAAGCTCGTGACGGCGAGTGCGTCGCCCCAATCGACGCGTGGCCCGCCCCTGGAAGGAGAAGCGAGAGCGTCGGGTGGTGGGGCAGTGACACTGGTCTCCTCTCCGGGCTGGGATGCCGGGGGAGCCTGTATGTGGGACAGCAGCCCACCAAGCCATGCTTCATCGAGGAGCACCTTCTGGCGGGCCGCTTGCCAGAGAGCACGAACCTCCTCTGCCTCACGCCCGAAAGGCCAGGCCTGGCGCTGGGTGGCGAGGGCCACGAACTGTTTCAGGTGGTCGGCCTTGGGATAGGTGAGGCCTCCCTCCCAATCGATCACGGCGCGGCGGGTGACACCAAGCAAATCAGCTAATTCGGTAGCATCACCTGCCCAAAGGCGTAGTCTCGCTCGCGGTACGAGGATCCCTTCATGGACGTCCCCTTTCCGTCTCCTTCTCACAAACGCTGCGATGTGAAGGAATGTGCAGTGCTAAAGTGACGCGATGTCCGGTGACTTCAAGTACGCTGCTTAGTATACTACAAAACAGAAGCATCCTCGCATAGTGGCGCAGGATGGTGGCGAGTAGCCTGTCGGCACCCGACCGCACCCATCAGGCTGCGGAGGTGTGAGGTGAATGGAATGAAGGCCATTTCGCCGGATACACGACGTGCGTTGTCATTCGTAATCGAGGAGCGAGACCAATGACCAACCGGATTCAGCTGGAACCCGAGGCGCAAGCCCTCGCAGAGGCGGCTACCAGGTCACCTTTGCTGTTCACTCTTGGCCCCGAAAAGGGACGGCTCGCCCTCGATGAGGCGCAATCTGGCTCGGTGAGCAAGCATCTGGTCGACATTGAAGACCTTACCATTGCAGACGGTCCCAGCGTGCAGCTGGCGCTTCGCATCCTGCGGCCCCAGAACGCGCGGACTCCGCTGCCGGTCATCGTGTATATCCACGGGGCCGAATGGGTGTTCGGCAGTCCGCAGACACATGACCGGCTGGTGCGCGAACTCGCAGTCGGAGCCGGGGCCGCCGTCGTGTTCCCGGTGTACCGTCTCTGCCCGGAGGTTAGCTACCCGACAGCCCTTGAGGAGTGCTACATGGCGGCGCGGTGGGTCGCCAGGCGCGGGCAGGAACATGGCCTGGACGCGCAACGACTGGCCGTGGCTGGCGACAGCGTTGGGGGCAACATGGCAGCGGCGGTCACGCTGCTGTCCAGGGAGCGTGGGGAACCAGACATCCGGCTCCAGTTGCTGTTCTACCCGGTGACCGATGCGGCCTTCGATACCGCATCCTACCACCAGTTCGCCGAAGGCTACCACCTGCGGCGCGACGCGATGATGTGGTTCTGGGAGCAGTACACGCGCCACCCGGGCGAGCGCAACGAGATCACCGCCTCGCCGCTACGAGCCAGCACCCAGCAGTTGCAAGGGCTTCCCCCGGCGCTCATCATCACTGCTGAGGCCGACGTGCTGCGCGATGAGGGGGAAGCCTATGCCAACAAGCTCCGGGAGGCGGGGGTGCGCGTCACGGCGGTAAGGTTCCAGGGGACCATCCATGACTTCGTCATGTTGAACGCCCTGGCGCACACTGCGGCGGCGCGGGGAGCGATTGCGCTTGCTACTGTCTGGCTGCGTGAGGGGCTCTCGACTCAATGCACATAGGCGCTTTGCACTACAAACACCGGATGGAGGTATTACAAGCAATGACACCCGAACAAATCAAACAAGTTATCCAAGATGGCCAGTGGATAAGTATCACCACTGAGCTGCGCCCAAGCACCAATAAATCGGCCACAGGGGAAATCCAACCCTTTTATTGTTCACGAGTGTTTACGTATTCACCCGGTGACAGATTTGCCTGTACCGTGATGAATTATGCCGATCCCAATGGCAAAGTGCCGTTGGTGAAAATTGTGATCAAGGGGCATAACGCCTGGCGGGGAGAGCACCCGATTGCACCAGGCGCGTACAACCTTGATTACATTGCCGATGAAGCGTATGAGGTGACTCCCCTGCATCAAGGATTTGCCGATGTCGCAAACAGATTTCCAGGTACTGGCCTCAACACGTGGGAAGTCAATGTCATGCAAGATGTCACAGGAAAAGCCTTTCCGTTGTTTAGTCTGGTCGAAGGACAAACCTATGTCGACTACGACCTCATCTATATCTACAACGACATGCTTTTTAATGGGAGTAAGAACGTTGACGGTCGCGCTTTTGACAAACCTGAAAACAGGCCCACCAATTTGCAAATCCCGTTGGTGAGACAGCAATAAAGGAGAACACTATGAGCACCACGTCGAACGAAGTCATGCAAGTTCGTTTCCGAACGGTAGACGGAATCACTATCCGTTACGCCGAGAGCGATGAGCGTCAGGACAACCCTATGTTGCTGACGAATCCCTGGCCGGAGAGCCTGTATGCGTTCCTGCCAATCTGGCAAACGCTTTCTCAACACTCATACCTGCTTGCCATTGACCTTCCGGGCTTCGGCCAGTCCGAGCGCCGGAACGACCTGCTATCGCCTCGGGCGATGGGTGAGTTCCTCATCCGACTCATCGACGAGTGGGGGCTGAACGCGCCACATATTGTGGCCCCGGACATCGGAACCCCGGCTGCACTGTTCGCCGCAGCGCTGCATCCCGGCAAACTGCGCAGCCTTGTGGTCGGAAGCGGCGGGACTGCCTACCCGCTCCAGGTGGGTGGTGTACTGAAGGATATCATTGACGCTCCCGATCTTGAGGCGTTCCGGGCCATCGATCCCCGGGTCACCCTCGGCGCTTCACTGGATAAGGGCCATGAGCATTACAGACTTCCCGCAGAGGTGCGCGAGGACTATCTCCAGTCCTACGAAGGAGATCGCTTCGCGGAGTCAACGAGGTATGTGCGCAGCTATCCTCAGGAACTCCCTGTCCTGGGAGAACTCTTACCGGGAATCCAGACGCCGGTCCAGCTTATCTTCAGCCGTCGCGACGACCTTGTGCCACCCATCAATGGCGAATACTTACACGAGCGGCTACCCAACAGCGAGCTTGACATCCTGGATACCGGCCATTACGCCTGGGAGGACGTTGCAGACCAGTACGCGGCGATCATCTTGGCCTGGGTCATGGGCGGCTACCGAAACACCAGAGTGTGAATGGGCTTTTGTTGGCTTGATGCGGTGTCAATGCACGAAGATTTGAACGTGTTCGAAGAAGACCTGGCCAGGGACCAGGTCTATGAATTTCTTTTTGTCTGCCAGTCACTCAAAATACAAGGCGCGACCGGCTCACCGATACGTCCCGTTGCCGTTGTGCCTCAGTGTGAAAGAAAGGATGGGTAAGAATGGAGCAAACAATTCTTGTCACTGGGAGTACCAGTGGCTTTGGCCGTCTGACTGTTGAAACCCTGGCGCGCCAGGGATACCGTGTTTTCGCGGGCATGCGTGCAGCGGCAGGAAAGAATGCCCCTGCGGCAGAAGAACTACGCGCGCTCGCGCAACGAGAACAGCTTGCCTTGCACCTCGTCGAAATTGATGTCACAGATGATGCTTCCGTGGAACAGGCCATCAAAGCGATTATCGGGGCGACCGATCGCCTTGATGTGGTGGTCAATAATGCCGGAGTATCGTACAGTGGTCCGCTCGAAGCGTTCACCCTTGAGCAAGTACAACAGCAATTTGCGACGAACGTCTTTAGCGTCTTGCGGGTGAACCGTGCGGTTCTGCCACAGATGCGTAAGCAAGGCAGTGGTTTGCTGCTGCAAATCGGGTCCATTACTGGACGGCTGGCCTTTCCTTTTCTTGGCCTCTATGGAGCGACGAAATTTGCCCTGGAGGGGCTCACCGAATCGTATCGCTATGAACTTGCGCCCTTTGGCATCGACGCCGCCATTATTGAGCCTGGGACCTATCCGACCACCATCTCTGCCAACCGCCAGGTCGCGGCAGAAGCCGAGCGGTTTGCCCTCTACCAGGCTGGTATAGATGCGTTTATGGTGCGGTTTTACGCAGAGAACCGATCCGCGATACCTCCTGATCCCCAGGAGGTGGCCAACGCGGTAGCACACATCATCGCCCAACCAGCGGGAGAGCGGCCATTGCGCACGGTTGTCGCGACCGTTGTCCAACGCCAGGCTCCCCAGGCGTTGAATGACGCTGCCACCCAGGCCATGCAATCCTTTCTCGAGGCACTCCATATTCCCGCCGCGACTCTTGCGATAAAGGGAGAGAAAGAGGAAGTGAGGAAACAAATATGAAAGCGATAGGAGTGATGACATTCGGCGGGCCAGAGGTCTTGCACGTCTTCGAGCTTCCCGAGCCGCATGCTGGTGCCGGAGAGGTGCGCATTCGCGTCCACGCAGCATCCGTCAATCCGACCGACACGCTCTTTCGTGCCGGTTCGCAGGCGGCTCGGTTCAGCGGACGCCCAGCCCCGTACGTACCAGGCATGGACGTTACGGGTGTGATTGATGAGCTTGGCGCTGATGCTGACAACCGCCTCAAGGTCGGAGATCGCGTCGTTGCCCTCGTCATCCCTGCCGGTCCACACGGTGGTGCATACGCTGAGTACGTGATTGTGCCAGCGGCCTCTGTCGTGCTCGCGCCAGCAGGCGTTGACTTCCCGGCGGCCTCCACGCTGCTCCTCAACGGTCTTACCGCGCGGCTTGCCCTCGATGCCCTCGCCCTCGATGCCGGGCAAACGTTGGCGATCACTGGAGCGGCTGGCGCATTCGGTGGCTATGTCATCCAACTCGCCAAAGCCGACGGCCTCACGGTCATCGCGGACGCCTCACGCTCCGACCAAACGCTCGTACGTTCCCTCGGGGCTGACTACGTCCTTGACCGAGGCGATACCTTCGCCAAACGTGTTCGCTCGATCGTCGCGGAAGGGGTTCCCGGCCTGGCCGATGGTGCAAGGCTCAATCACCTGGCGTTGCCCGCCATCGCCGACGGCGGCGCGATGGCCGTCATTCTCGGATGGGACGGACCGACCGAGCGTCACATCACCCTGCACAAAATCTCATCGACCGCCTTCGCGACCAACACGGCCCTGCTCAACCAGTTAGTCCGGCAGGTCGAGCAGGGCATTCTGACGCTGCGCGTCGCTGATGTTCTCCCCGCAGATCAGGCCGTTGACGCACATCGCCGCCTCGAAGCTGGCGGCGTACGTGGACGCTTGGTGCTAGACTTTACGACTTGAATCCCTCTTGTCCAGGCGCAAAACTGTACATTTGGGAATTCCATGGCTCATGGCGCGTCAGAGGTGGCGAAGTTAGGCTCTGGCACAATTCAGGTGAATGATGAGTTTATCCAATAGGAATCCTTATCTCTTTGAGCACAAACAGAATCATTTCTTCCATCTTACTCAAGAGCTTTCACCTGAATTGTGCCAGAGCCATTCTGCGGGCGGAATCTGCCTATCTCTTTGGGGTCAGCATATCCAATCCTGCTTTCTGTACGCTAAGCAACATGGGACGTCTCACTGATGTACTCATATGGCCCCACAAGCCGACTGATGAGAAAGGTAGTAAAGTTGGGAAGAGCCAGCAGGTCGTGGCGAGGTTTCCCTTGTGCACCCAAGTGCCGCTCTCCGGGGATTCGGGAAACCTGAGAGGCGGCCACAAGGATGTTGACAGATCATGGCTTCATCCTGTATACTCCGTTCAAAGCAATACGTTTGGCGATACAACGCTGAACGTACATCTAGTAGCTGGAGATATCGTGTATGAATACGCTCAATCTGGCTCTCCCCCACATTAAGTGTGTCTGCTTGCTTTCTTAGCCTCAGCTCAGCCTTTTCATAGGTTCAATTCAGACAGCAGCGATACACTCTGAAGAGAGGAGGGCTTAGACCACCTCCCACTGTTACAGAGGAGAGATGAAGAGCAGTTGCTCCTGACGGCAAGAGAGCCTCCTGCTCCACGTCTCATGGTGGGAGAGGAGCTTCGGCCTGAAACCTTGACGGTGGATCTCCAAGCAGACAGACGTGTCGTGGTCCTTTTCCTTGCCAAGCTGTGGAGGACTGCTCATACGCGACAACACTCCTCCAGAGGGGCAAGAGGTGGATGCGCACGAGAAAGGGGCTGCATATGATGCAAGCCACATTTCCTACCTCCCCACAGGGGCACTATGTGCAGGCCAACGGGGTGAACTTTCATTATCTGGAAGCAGGCGCAGGAGAGCCGCTGCTCCTGCTGCATGGCGGATCGATGTCAGCTCATTGGAATTGGGCTGACCATCTGCCCCTCTTTGCCCAGCATTTCCGGGTCCTCGCCCCCGACAGTCGGGGACACGGCAGAACCCTCAATCCCACGGGACAATATAGCTATCCCTTACTAGCCGATGACATGATGGCCTTCATTCAAGCACTGGGATTGCGTCAACCGTTCCTCTGCGGCTTCAGTGATGGGGGCATCATTGGCTCGCTCATCGCTATTCGGTCTGCTGGTGTGCTACGTGCCCTGGTCAACCATGCCGGCTACGATGTGTTTCAGCCAGCCAATTACCTGCGCTACAGAAAGCTCTTTGGCGGGAGCGAGGACGCGACGAGCGCGAATCCAGAGCATTTCCCACGAGAGTTTCCAGAATGGGTCCAAAAAATGCAAGAAGAGCATGATAGCGTCCAGGGAGCCGACTACTGGAAACGACTGCTCAGTGAGTGCTGGCCGATGTGGACGCAGCCCATAGCGTATACCGTGGAAGATTTCCCTACCATCGCGATCCCCACACTGATTTCGGTGGGCGACCGCGATTTCCTCTGCTCGGTCGAAGAAGGCGTTGCCGTCTACCGCTTACTGGCGCAGGGGGAGCTGAGCGTGCTTCCCAACCTCGAGCACGACTTTACCCCCCTGGCCGCTCAGATCGCCCTCGACTTTCTGCTGCGCCACCGCCAACACAGCGAGACCAGCTAGCAGGTGAGGGACCGGGCCACTCCTATTCAAAGCGTCATGCCTACTCGGCAGAGAAGAGGATAAAAATCGCCCTTCTCATGCATGAGCGGTAGCTGTAGGCGATTCTCGGAGGAAATCTCATGCCTCAAGCGGGGCACCACCAAGCAGGAAAATTTCTTTTCAGAAGAATCGGAGAATGGCACGCCCAATTTGGGGTTGGGTTCTCCCTCCATCTCGGTGAAGAGTGCCTACTTGTCCCAAGACCATACACGTAGCTCAAGGGAGAGGTGTGCTGGGGAGTAGAACAAGAGAAAAAGCATGGTGATAAAAGGGAGCACTACACAGCGTGTAAGACACGAAGCCGCAGCAAGTCGAACTGGGCTCGTCCGTACATTTGCCGCTTGTGCACCTTCAAGCGATTCACCTGCCCTTCCACTTGGCCGTTACTCCACGCAGAAGAGAAGGCGGCACGCACGGCCGCGTAGTCATGGCGAATGCGCTTCCGCAAAGCTTTTGAGTTCGGCAATGCCACTGTGTTGGGCTTGTTCAAGCCATGCCTCCAAGTCCGTGTCTCGACGTTCTGCGAGCATCAAGACAAAGGCTTGGTCTCTCGTTGGTAGGCGGTATCCAGATCAGAGTGTCCCTTGCGGATGTGTTCGACCTGCTGGCGTTGCTTCTCATCCAGCTGTGTTTGTTGCCTCACACACAGCCAAGAGGCGCGTGTGGGAGACAGACGGCGCATGAATTGCGGTGGTGGGGGAAGTTCAGCGGGAACAGCGACCATCGCACCAGAGGTCTCATGGATGAGAGGTGCTGCGCTGCCTGCTGCGTGCTGCTTTTTTCGCAAGTCTGTCATGAAGCGTCGCAGTAATGGGGCTGATCCCGGGTATCCACACTGCTTGATTTCAGCATAGAGCTGCGTTCCATTCCAACACCCCTCAGGCCCTCGCTTGAGAAGGTAGGGTTTGTAGGGATCGAGGAGACTGGCTTTTTTGAGAGGCTTGCTCCGCTCAGGGAAGGATTCGGCTCTGACGAACCGACGAACGGTTCCCCGCCCGATCTTGAGTCGCCGAGAGATTTCACGCAGACTGAAGCCCTGCTGTTGGAGCGCTCGAACGGCTTCATAGCGAGCATACCGATTGTCCCGGCGGATGTGTGGGGGCAACGCATCAGAGGTCATGCTGCGGGAAGACTGGCGCAGGTGAGGGGACATCATGCGGTAGCGTTTCTCTTGGGCGGTTTCCTGCTGTACTTCCAGATATTTGATTCCTTGAGCTCTTCCTCGTGCCTTGTGGGGAATGCCATCACAGACGTCCTCTTCGACTTCAGGCAAACAGGCTTGCTTACGTTCCATGAGTTTTTTGAGGCTATCTCGCAGGTTCAGAAGCAAATGGAAGCGGTCGGCGACCTGTTGGGCCTGGGGAGCGCCTTTCCTGGCCGCAGCAGCGTACCCCCCTCCGCGATCTCGGCTGATAATATCTATTTCTGGGTGGGTCCGAAGCCAGGCTTCCAGGGCCTCCTCACAACGATCGGGCAGCAGTTCAATCGGGCGACGTAATTCTAAGTCAACCAGGTTCGTGCCATAGGTCTGGCCTTTCTTCCAGGCAAAATCATCGACGCCAAGAACTCGTACCTTTCCAGCCCGGGCAACTGGCACGGCTCGTACCCGTCGCAGCAGCGTGCTTGGTGCCACCTGCATCCCTAGTCGTGGAGCAAGCCGTGAGGCGACTTCTCCACAGGTGGCCAACCCCAGCGCAACCAGCGCCTCACGTAAGCGAGTGGTCAGACGAGCATACGACGGCACTAACTCAGGGAATTGCTCGGCAAAAATTGTGCGTGGGCAGGTGGCTGTGGGACAAAAGAACTTACGGACCGTGAGCAGTAAGGTGACGTGCCGGCCTACACAGGGAAGATCAGCCACCTGTCGCGTGTAGCGACTATGGATACGCTCAGCCTGCGCACCACAGAGAGGACAGCATGCTTTGGGCGACGATGAGAGAACCTGGACCAGCAGTTCATTGGCAGAGACAGTCACTCGCCCGATGTGGAGTCCCTCGGACAGGGGCAGAAACGGCGACCCTTCCATCCTCATTCACCTCGTTCTTCATAAGAGTTTTTCTCTCTAGAACAATGGAGAACGAGATTTCCATCCACAAGCAGCAAGCAGGCACACTTAAAGTGGGGAAGAGCCCTCAATCTGGGCCGATTTTCTGACCCACCCATTCTCATCCTGGCAAGCTTGGCAGGCAGTCCCAAGCATGGGTATGCCATCATGGAGGATATCGAAGCTTTTGCAGGTGTCCACCTAGGACCGGGGACCCTCTATGGCGCTATCGCTCGCCTGGAAGCACAGGGGCTGATCGAGCCCCTGCCAACTGAAGAGCGGCGGCGCCCCTATCGTTTAACTGCCAGCGGGGTCGCATTCTTGCAAGAACAGCTCACCGGCCTGGAAATATTTGCGAGTATGGGTTTACAAAGGTTGGCAAGCATATGAAAATACAGCACTATCTGGTACTCCTCTATCCGCACGTCTGGCGTGAACGCTATGAGGATGAATTGCTGGCCATGCTGGAACAGCGCTCGCTCTCATTCACGGATGGAGTGAACCTCTTTTTCGGTGCTCTCGATGCCCATCTTCACCCGCACCTTGGAACCACAGGTATGTCGCTGTGCGAAAGGATGATACAGATGATCTCCACTTTACGCCGCTCACTGCTCACGATTTTCTGCGCCTATATCGGCTTTATTCTGGCTGGCTGGGCCTTTCAGAAAATGACAGAATACGACGATTTTGTTGAGGCGGCCCGGACGCACAGCATTGTCGGTCTCTCTTTTAACCTGGTCGTGATCGGTGCGGTCGTCGCACTCCTGGCGGTGCTGGCCGGCGGTCTGCCCATTGTCATCGCAGTGATCAGGTCCGCCCTTGTGCAGAAGCGGCGCGGTCCCTTGCTCCTACTGGCTGTCCCCTTCTTGGCTTTCGCGGTATTCCTGGGGACAACTTTTCTCCTGGAAGCCCTCGACCACCCGGGCAACCATCTTTCGCCAGTTTGGCACATATTTCTCTCAAGGGGCGTCTTTTTCGGTACGCTCATCTTAGCCGCCATCGTCAGCGTGGGCTCGGTGTGCATCGCAGTCGCTCGCAGCGAGATCTCTGAGAAGCTCTTGCGCTTCGCTGTGCTTCCGTCCATCCTGGTCACTATCGCGATGGCGCTGATATTGGCAGCGACCATCATCTGGGGGCTTGGCCTGCGAGATGCCGCACCGCAGCTCTTCGCAGGCAATGATGGGATTGTGAGGTCGAGTACCGCTGCCACGTGGCTTGGAATAGTCATTGCTATGGCTATTGCGACGATGCTGGCCGCTATCTCGCTCATCCGCGGCTTCTCGGCTCGTTCTGCCTTGCGCAACGCAGCAGCATAAACGAGACGCACCGTTACTATGCCTGTCGTGTGGTCTAGTTGCGAGAGTAAGCCAATAGGCGTCAAGTGAAGAAAAAAGGATGGGAAAAACGGTGTTTCTTCCCCCTTAACTTGACGCCTATTCCTGATTGCGAGAGCAGGCTACACCAGAGTAGCATCTTTGAGCTGAGCTAATGCTCACATTATACTGATGTCCTATTGGCAGGTCGTCATATCTGATTTCACAAAATGAGTGAAGGAAAAGAATGATGCCGAAACAATATAAAGTGAATGCCTGTCTAACCTTTGTGTTAGCTGTGTTGTTTTACCTGTTCTGGCAGATCAGTAAACACCAGCCTGCTTTGTCACAAGTGAATGCTTTTGCTGAGGACCCATACGACGCAGTGGGATCGTTTGGCACGCAGTTGGCAGTGTTTACGGCCTTGCTCTCAGTGGTACGCGCCTTTCGCCCCTATCAACCGAACAAGGTATTAGACGCTCAGAAAGTATACCTTGTGCGAGCCGAATGTATCACGTGTTTATCCGTAGCTGTGACGCTGGGTGCAGACACTGTTGCAATGCTCCGGTATCCTTCTGTGTGGATGGGTTTCCCAGCAGGACAAATACTTGCTGCGTTGGTGGTCGGGATGGCCCTTCTCGCGGCACTTGTTGGATGGCTAATCCACCACGCAACGCGCGAGAGCATGTTGCCATCCGCGCAAACTGGATGGACAAGAGCCATTGGTATTTCCGTTGTGGGTGTGATCATCCTTGCAGCGTATCCAGAAAATTGGCGCCAAAGTGTTCCAGGGGGAGAACTCTTGACGGTTGTAGTGGGTGCGACACTCTTTATTGCCTCGGTTTGGGCATGGGGAATGGCCATCTCTCCTTCTCTGGAAACGCATGGTGAGGATTTCATCGATGATCTTGTCTCGATGTATCGTTGGCTCAAAGCGCACACAGGCCATTTCAGCGTGTTACTTATCCCTTTTGAGAAGACGCTCGGCTCGTCCTTTCTCCGCCCAATAGTGAACTGGTTGAATCCACGGAGGCACAGCTGGAATGGCATTCTCTTGTTCGGGATTTTCACAGGGGTGGTATTGGCTCTCGCAGAAGCTATTGGCGAGGGAGGGCTGGGTCCACACCAAATTGGTCGATTTGCAGTCCTGGCTGCTGTTTTCGCCGGTTTGGAATGTTCAGGTGTAGTGTTGGGTTATGCATTCCTTGCGAAGCCTCTGGGGCTTTTTCGACACGATTCCGATGACAAAATAAGCAGGAACATGCTATTCAGGAGGGATGAGCAGATGATACGTGCGCAGGCCAAGGCAGTGGCAGAATGCTTGTGTGTAGCGATTGCTTGTGCTTGACGCTCACTTCATGGTAGAATCAATCCGGATAGTTTTCAGGTAGTTGTAGTACGCGCATGCAGGGGGTGCCGGGAAGACTGGTCGGCAGCAGGTATCTTTGTGTGTTCTTTCAAAGATGGCTGTTCATTATTGAACTATCAGCTGTAGCATGTAAAGGATGTCTCTGTCGATGTCTAGCACTGTCACTCTGTTCTTCAGTCTGCTGGTTGCTATCGTTGCACTCACCGCTGTGGCGACACGTCTCCGTCTTCCCTATGTCATCCTGCTCGTGCTAGGCGGTTTAGCACTCGGTTTCGTTCCCGGCCTGCCAGACATCAAACTGGATCCAGAGCTGGTGCTCTTTCTCTTTTTACCACCGCTCATCTACTCCTCCGCGTGGCTGACCTCGTGGCGCGAATTCCGTGCCAACCTTCGTCCGATCTTGCTGCTCTCTGTCGGCCTGGTGCTGGCTACCACAACGGTCGTTGCGGTGGTCGCACATGGTCTCATAGGACTCCCGTGGCCTGTTGCCTTCGTTCTGGGTGCATTGGTCTCACCGACTGACGCGGTGGCCGCCAGTGCGACCGCGAAGAACCTCGGACTCCCGCGGAGTATTGTAACGGTGATTGAGGCCGAGAGCATGGTCAACGATGCAACCGGACTGGTGGTCTATCGTTTTGCCGTGGCCGCCGTGGTCAGTGGGAGCTTCTCGCTGGCACAGGTAAGCCTGCAATTTGTGCTTGTCAGTGCGGGTGGGCTGATCATCGGACTGCTGGTTGGCTGGCCGCTGGCGTGGCTGCACCATCACCTGGACAATGCTCCGCTGGAGATCGCCATCACACTGCTAACACCCTTTGCGGCCTATCTCCTCGCGGAAGCCATCGGGGTGTCCGGTGTTCTGGCTGTCATGGCCGCTGGCCTCTATTTGAGCCGCCAATCGTCGCGCTTTTTCTCCTCCAACACCCGGCTACAAGCCGATGCCGTCTGGAATGTGCTCGTGTTTCTGCTCAACGGCTTCCTGTTTCTGCTCATCGGTTTGCAGTTGCACAGCATCCTGGGCACGGTTGCCAGTCGCACTCCGCTGATCCTGATCGGCGACGCGTTGATTCTCTGCCTCACGGTTATCGGTGTTCGCATCGCCTGGGTCATTATTTTCGACTTCCTCTCACCATTGCTCAGAGGACGCCTGCGCTCCGGGGAGTCATTACCTCACTTGCGCAACGTAGTGATTCTCGCCTGGATGGGCATGCGTGGAGGGCTCTCCCTGGCGGCGGCCCTGGCTCTACCCCTCACCATTATGGGTGGCAGCCAGTTTCCGGAGCGCGACCTGGTCATCTTTTTGACCTTCTGTGTCATTCTGGCGACCCTGGTGGGGCAAGGGCTGAGCCTGACCCCCTTGATCAAACTACTCCGCCTGCGGGAGGACGGATCACGCGAACGGGAACATTCCCTGGCTCACCTGGCAGCCGCACACGCTGCCCAGGATCGTCTAAACGAATTGGCTGAGGAGGAGTGGGTCCCAGAAGAGGATCTGACCCGCTTGCGCTCTAAATACGAAGACAAAATTGAGGCCTTAACCACACGTAAGGACGATAACGGGGTCACAGACGAACGGGACGGTGATCGCCCGGTGGCCAGGCGCCGTCTTCACCAGGAGTTGCTCAAGGCGGAGCGAAATGCCATTATTCACTTACGCGACCAGGGGCGCATCGATGATGAAGTGCAGCGACAGGTCGAGCGGGAACTCGACCTGGAAGAGCAACGATTTCAGGCAGACCTGTAAGCGGAGGATGCGTGCTATTGAGCGGTTGCGAGCTGAACCATGCGCTCTCCCAGCCGCAGCAGCGCTTCACGCAATTCTGGCGGATGATGGATGACGAACGGAAGGTTCAGTGACATCAGATAGCGCGCCATACTCTCGACATCATCGTACTGCTCTTGAAGCAGCACGCCTGTTGGCGTCTCCGTTAGCGTACCATAGAGCGTGGGAATCTTCTGTTGCACAGCTGACAACTCTCCTTGAAATTCGACTTCCATGTGCATACCAGCGGTATTATATTGCTCCTTCACATAGGCCTCAAAATCGAAATTCTCTGCTTTTTCGAAGGTTTCCGAGAGGATCTGCACCTGTTGGATGCGATCCAGCCGAAATGAACGATAATCCTGGCGCAGGCAGCAGTAGCCCCCCAGGTACCAGTGCCCTTTCCAGCCAGTGATGCCATAGGGCTCAACCTTGCGGTGGGTGACCTCGTTGTGAAGCGAGCGATAGTCGATTTCAATGCGCTGGGAAGCGTGGATAGCTCCGGAGAGATCGATGAGCAGCGAGGCATCAGGCCGCGCTTGCTGGTTGTGCGGAAAGAGGACCAGGTGGGAAGTAACGGCTTCCAGGCGTTCCCGCGCTCGCATTGGCAGGACCCGCGAGACTTTGGCCAGCGCTCCCTCAATAGCCACCGCTGACTGTCCGATCTCCAGCCACGTACTTGCCAGCAAGCCCAGCATGATCGCTGTGGCTTCCTCTTCCGTAAAGATCAGTGGGGGCAGTTTGAAGCCGGGGCGGAGCCGATAGCCACCGTATCGCCCGATGTTGGCCTCGACAGGAATTCCAACATCCTGGAGGTGCGTGATGTAGCGGCGCACCGTTCGTACATCCATCTCCAGCCGTTCGGCTAATTCTGGACCAGTAATGGACGGTCTGGACTGGATCAATTCAAGTACGGTGAGGACGCGACTGGTTGGATGGTACATTACAATACTCCGCTTTCAGCAATCTTCAACAATTCTCTCTCAAAGGAGGACGGATTTTGTCCTCCTTCCAGGATATACTTTCAGTATGAAACTTGTCAAGCGAAATGAAAGAGGAAATACCCGATGAACACCGCATCCATCACTGCCACGACAGATAGCAAGCCTCGCCTGCGAGGCTTCGCGCTCATCTCTGTGATCGCCGCTCTGATGTTGACACTCTTCTTAGAAGCGCTCGACCAGACGATTGTTGGCACCGCCTTGCCGCGCATCATCGAAGAGTTGCACGGCCTGGATCGCTATAGTTGGGTCGTGACGGCCTATAATCTTGCCACGATGACGATGATCCCTATTGTAGGTAAGCTTTCCGATCAGTTTGGTCGAAAATGGTTTTTGCTCTCAGGCGCCACGCTGTTCCTGCTGGGTTCTATACTGGCGGGCGCCTCCCAGAGCATGGATCAACTGATCATCTTCCGGGCTGTACAGGGGCTGGGATCAGGCATCGGCATAGCTTTGATTGCTACCGTCATGGCCGATCTCTTCCCGCCAGATCAGCGGGCGAAATGGAGCGGCCTCTTTGGCCTTGTTTATGGCGTCTCAAGCCTGCTCGGCCCAACCATAGGCGGGTGGCTCGCTGAGCATGGCCCGCTGATGGGGAATCTCGTCACCGAGACGACGCGCTGGCGCTGGGTCTTTTATATCAACTTGCCTGTGGGTCTGATTGCCGTCGTGGCGCTCCTGATCTTCCTGCCTGCCAATCTCTCGGTGCGCACCAGTACCTGGAACGGCTGGGAATCTCTGCGCCGCATCGATTTCCTGGGAGCCATCCTTTGTGCCGCTGCCACCATCTGTCTGATGCTGGGGCTAACCAGAGGCGGCGAGCAGATCTCGGCCTGGACTTCTCCGCAGGTGCTCAGTCTGCTCGCGGCTGGCATTCTGCTGCTCGTCCTGTTTCTCTTCGCCGAACGTAAAGCCCACGAGCCGATCCTGCCGCTGGATCTCTTCCGCAATATGATCTTCAGCGTCGGAGCGTTGCTCGCGCTGCTCCAGAATATGGTTCTGCTGGGTCTGGCGCTCTACCTGCCGCTCTTCTTCCAGGGCGTGCTGGCTATCTCGCCTACCAGCGCGGGGTTGGTAATGACTCCGTTCTCCGTGAGCATGGTGGTTGGCGCTGTCCTGAGTGGCCAGGCAATCGGTAGGCTCAATCGCTACCGCGTCGTTGGCATGGTGGCTGCGCTGCTCATGAGCGTTGGAACCTTCCTGGTCACGCTCATGACTCCGGGGATCGGCGTCGCGCTCGCCATCTCGATTCTGGTGCTGACCGGCATTGGAGTTGGCCCGTTCTTCTCCCTGCCGATGGTGGCGGTGCAGAACACCCTGCCAGAGAGTCGCCTGGGAGTGAGCACGGCTGCGCTGCGCTACCTGGGACAGCTGGGGGCATCTCTGGGTATCGCGATTGTGGGAACAGTCATCACCAGCTCGGTCTCTGGCGACCTGATGAATCATCTGCCGACCACCACGGCCTCCAAAATGGCGTTGTCCGCTGCCCTCCAGCACGGCTTTGTCGCTGTTCTGATCTTTGCCCTGATTGCTCTTGCGGCCACCTTCTTCCTGAAAGATGTGGCCCTTAGAGCGACACAGGAAAAGCTTGAGCCGGAGAGAGCGGCAGAGGCGGATGTGGAGTGCGATAATGAACTGGTCCATGTATGATAGACTAGTTTCAGTACCCTCAAGCGGGTCGTGACCAAACCCGAAAAGGTCAAGTGCAAATGCACTAGAGCCTAAAGGAGATAAAGAAGACCATGAACGACATGAGTAGGTGGCGTCGAGCGATTGCAGAGCGTCTCGCAGCCATCTACGCCCGCAATCCCCATATCGCTGCGGTTGTGCTGGGAGGCTCCACTGCGCGTGATCATGCTGATCAGTATTCGGATATCGAACTCGGCGTTTTCTGGAATCAGCCACCGACCGACAAAGAACGTAGGACAGTGATCGAGTTGGCGGGCGGGGATCTCATTCGCCTGTATCCCTACGAAGCTCAGGAAGAAGTGTGGGCAGATGATTTCATGATGGGGCGTGCTACTCCAGATCACCCGCAGAGCGGTGTGCTCATTGAGGTCGGTCATTACATGGTCGATTTCATGGACCGAACTTTTGAAAGCGTTCTCCAGCAATCTGATCCTGATGAACTGAAACAGAATCTTATTTCCGGCGTTGGTGATGCTGTTCCGCTTCATAACCAGGGGTTGATTCACCAATGGCAGCGACAGGCACACCTCTACCCAGATGCGCTAGCTGTTGCTGTCATAAATCGTCATGCCCTTATTGATCATTTCTGGCGTTGGGAAATGTTACTCCACCGACAGCAAAATTTGATGCTGCTCTACCATACTTTCAGTCAGGTACAAATGAAAGTGTTGCATGTTCTCCTGGGCATGAACCACGTCTACTTCTTTGGCTTCAAATGGTTAGATGTGGTCGAGCATCGATTGTCGATTGCTCCTGCTGGCCTTTCTGACCGGCTGAGGCAAGTGTATCAAATAGAGCCAGCCGCAGGAGCGCAACAGCTCGCTGCTCTCGTCGAAGAAACCTATAATCTCGTCGAGCAGCATGTGCCAGGTGTTGATGTTGACCGGTTGAGACGCATTTTTCGGTATCGTCGCCCGCTCTGGGAACAGTCTCCACCCGTCTAGCGCAGAGTTCAACATTGGCGCTATCATTCCCGCGTGGGAAACTAGAGGGTGTCAGGGACTGGATATCAAAAGAATGATAGAATATCTTTACAGGGACCAGGGCACCTCTCCATATGGAAGCGATGGGTAATGAAGAGATCATTTCCTCGTTGCCCTTGCTGCCTGAAAGTGAATGACTCTCTCCTGTCTTGTTCTTCTGGGAGAGCATATGAGCGACAAACCAGTCCTGTGTATACAGGTGAATGAAGAGACACAATTGCGCCTGCTTGAAGAGCGGCACGTTGAGGAATACTTTGCCCTCATTGAGCGGAATCAAGAGCATTTACATGAGTGGATCGCGGTGGAAGCCTATGAGGGATCAGTTGAGACACTCAGAGCCTACGTGAAGCAGCGACTGCTCCAATTCGTCAATGGCGAAGGCTATCACCTGGGGATCTGGTACCAGGACGCCCTGGTAGGGGTTCTGGACTATCGCCTGAATTGGCGGGGTCGCAAAGTCGAATTGGGCTATTGGCTCGACGCTGCAATGGAAGGAAAAGGCATGGTAACCCAGGCTTGTCGAACGATGGTGAGGCATGCGTTCGAGGAGCATGAGTTGCATAAAGTCGAGATCTCCTGTGCGACAGACAACACGCGCAGTCGCGCGGTCGCCGAGCGACTCGGCTTTAGCCAGGAAGGGATTCTCCGTCAGACGGATCGGCTTCATGACCGCTATGTGGATAGCGTCTTCTATGGCCTGCTCGTCGATGAGTGGAACGCAAGAGCTGAGCATGCGAAAGCCGCCAGATGAAGCCCAGCAAGGGTCGCAGGAAGTCGGGAATACGCGCGAGCGAGCCGCCGGAAACGCGCGGCCCAGGCAAAGGAGCGCTCGACATAGCTAAAAACCCGGCATAAAATGAGAGAGAAACGGCTGTAAGCATGTGTATGGAAAGGAGCATATTATGACGATTCTCTATGTTGCCATCGATAAGGCGGTGGCAGTGGTACGCCAGCGCAACGGCGGATGGGGAGTAAATCTTCACCTGGCGGGCGGCCAGCCGCAGTGCCTGGCTGTAGATCCACTCCACCAGGAGCACATCTACTGCGGCACCTTCGATCAGGGGCTGTGGCGGAGCAACGATGCAGGCGCCTCGTGGGAGCCTGCCAGCGAGGGTATTGCGCACGAGCAAGTGATGTCGGTCGCTGTGAGCGCCGCGGAGCAGGTGGGCGGCTCTGGCGTGGTCTACGCGGGGACCGAGCCAAGCGCGATCTTCCGCTCGGAGGACCAGGGGAAGTCGTGGAGGGAGCTTGCCGCGTTACGAGAGCTTCCTTCGGCGCGTACGTGGAGCTTTCCTCCCCGTCCGTGGACATCACATATCCGCTGGATTACACCTGATCCACTGATGCCCGGCCGCGTCTTCGCTGCAGCGGAGGCGGGCGCGCTGGTACGGAGCCTGGATGGAGGCCAAACCTGGGAGGATCGCAGGCCTGACGGACCATTCGATACACACACGCTGGTGATGCACCGGCTCGCGCCCAACAGGTTGTATTCGGCGGCAGGCGATGGTTTCATGAACCCGGGGAATGGCTTCGTGCAGAGCGACGACGGAGGCGACACGTGGTATCGACCTGATAACGGGCTCGACTACCATTATCTCTGGAGTGTGGCGGCTGACCCTGCCGACCCCAATACACTGGTCATCTCAGCCGCCCCCGGCCCACAGGAGGCCCACAGTCCGATGTCCGCCGAGTCGGCGATCTATCGACGGTCCGGTAACGGCCAGTGGCAGCGGGTGCGCGACGGATTGCCTGCTGCGCGTGGGTTGCTGGCATCAGTGCTGGCAGCAAACGAGGCGGAGCCAGGGGTCTTCTACGCGGGGAACAACAAGGGACTCTTCCGTTCGGCCGATGCAGGTTCGACCTGGGAGGAATTGCCCATTCCCTGGCCCGCCGGGATACGGATAGGGCGCGCAAACGCCCTTGTAGTGGTGCAGGATTAGCGCTTCATTTTTTGCGGGCCTTAACGGAAGGCGATGTCCCTGTCGCGCTCGCGCGGCAGCCGGTACCAGATATCATCACAGACGGCACGCATCTGCTCGTCCAGGACCAGGTCAACGGCGGGAAGCGTCTGATCGAGGTGCTCTGGTTTGCTAGCGCCGACAATCGCAGAAGTGATAGCCGGTTGGGCCAGAACCCAGGCGATGGCGAGCTGAGCGATGTCGATGTGATGTTCCTGACAAAACGCTTTCAGCTCCTCCACCGCCTGCATTTGTGGCTCTTGCCAGTAGCGCGCCTGGTAGAGCTTGCTAGCATTCTGCACGGTGAAACGCGAACCTTCCGCGGGAGCCTGGCCGGGCTGATAGCGACCGGTGAGCAAACCGCCTGCAAGCGGATTATAGCTGATGACGCCTATGCCTTGATCCATCGCCAGCGGGAGCAGCTCGGCTTCTATCTGGCGGAATAGCAGATTATAGCGCGGTTGCACACTATCAAAGCGCGCAAGCCCGAGTTTGTCGCTGGTCCATAGCGCCTTACACAATTCCCAGGCAGGGAAGTTCGAGCATCCGATATAGAGGACTTTGCCGCTATGGACAAGGTCATCGAGGGCACTCAGCGTTTCGTCGATGGGCGTTTCGTGGTCGGGAAAATGCATCTGGTAGAGGTCGATATAGTCCGTCTGCAAGCGGCGCAGACTGCCTTCAATGGCCTGTACAATGTGCTTGCGCGATCCGCCCTGGTCATTGGGGCCGCTGCCCACCTGGCCATAGAATTTTGTTGCCAGGACAACCTGGCTCCGGCGGCCCGGGTGACCCTGGAACCAGCGACCGATATACTCCTCGGTTCGGCCAACTGTCTCTAAGGTAGCGCCCAGCGGATAGGCATCTGCAGTATCGAAGAAGGTCACACCTGCGTCAAACGCCTTGCTCATAATGGCGTGTGAGGTCGGTTCATCGCATTGATTGCCAAAGGTCATGGTGCCCAGGCAGAGCTCGGTTACTTTCAGCCCGGTACGACCCAGACGTTTTATTTTCATGTTTGTTTTCTCCTATGATGAAGTTGTGGTCCCAGAAGGGATACCATTGATGGATCGTGCGGTCTGTCAAGGGTGAGCAGAGATGCACGTGAATTATCTATGCCTCAGGATGGAGTGTATCTCTCCTGTAGAATACGATAGCAGGGCTATCCTGGTTTGTCCAGTTCCTACAAAAAATTGTTGGAACAATTCCGTTAGCGTATTATACTCGAAGGGAGAAGATAGGAAGAGTTATCGGTGAAAGTTCATAACCGCGTGTCACCGGCATTCAACGCCGGTAACAAAGATCGGGATTTCCAGTGTTACTTCGGATTCGTGTCCTTGACAGGTCTCTTGCTGTATGTTACCTTCGAGTTGAGGAGTACAATAACCGCTTCGGAGGGAGAAATGACGGCTCCCACCATTTTTTGTAACGAGTGTGGCGCATCCAATCCGCTGCAAGCGACACTTTGCTTCGCTTGCAACAATGCTTTGCAACCTTTTGCAGCCTCACTTCTCTTACAAGCTCAAGCCGCTCCGACTAGCGCTGCCGTTCCGACAGGCAAGGTTAGAGGCCCGCTTGCCCAATCTTTTCTGCTCCACTCGCGTTATAGCATCGTCGGTCAGATCGGGATCGGTGGCTTCGGGGCCGTCTACCAGGCGAAAGATACACTTTTCAGCCATCGGCTGGTGGCGATCAAGGAAATGAACCAGGATGGTTTGAGTTCACAAGAACTGGCCGAGGCCACCGCTGCCTTTGAACATGAAGCGTTACTGCTGACGGGTCTCACCCACCCGAACCTGCCGCGCATTCACGATCATTTTAGCGAGCAGGGGCGCTCCTACGTGGTGATGGACTTTATCGCGGGCGATACCCTGGAAGACTACCTGGGCAAATACTCCCAGCTCCTCCCGGTTGAGATGGTTCTTGAAATCGGTATCCAACTGTGTACGGTGCTCGACTACCTGCATACCCACCAGCCGCCCATTATCTTTCGCGACCTCAAGCCTGCGAATATCATGCGCACCGCCGACAACCACGTGTACCTGATTGATTTTGGCATCGCGCGGCACTTCAAGCCGGGGAAGGCGAAGGATACCATTCCTCTCGGCTCAAAAGGCTACGCCGCACCCGAACAGTATGGCAAAGCGCAAACAACCTCGCAATCGGATATCTACGGCCTCGGCGCCACGCTGCACCAGCTTTTGACGGGCGATGATCCCTCGCTTGCCCTGTTTCATTTTAAACCTGTACCATCGAGCGGATCGCCCATCTTTGCTCAACTCAACACTCTCCTTGAGCAGATGCTGGAGATGGAGATGAGCAAACGACCGGCAAGTATGGCCATCGTCAAACAGGAATTACAGCGCATCCTTGCTCAAGTGTCGGCGCAAAAATCGGGCCATGTGGTCAAACGGAGAACCTTTTTGAGAGGCTGCCTCAGCCTGGTAGCAACGTGTAGCGCCGGTTTCGCTATCGCGACATTTATCGTTGAAAAGCCAAACGTGATAGACATGTTGTTAGCGCACCCGTTCACTGGAACGACCCCGGCGCATTCCCTTTCCCCTGCAACACCTGCCCAGGCCAAGCTTCTCAGCAAACCTCTTTACACGTATCACGGCCATGCAGGATCGGTGACAGCCGTCTCCTGGTCCCCCCACGGGCAGTACATCGCTTCCGCCGGCACATTCGATAGCTCGGTACAGGTCTGGGATGCGAACACAGGAATCCTTGTCATTGTCCCTGATCTTGCCATGTATCCGGCAGAGAAGAGACTTCTCTCTCGTGAAAGTGTGCCGGCTCTTTTTGCAACGAACGGCCAGAGAGTGGATGCCCTGGCATGGTCCTCAGATAACATACATCTTGCCGCAGCGCTGGGCAACGACACGGTAGACTCCTGGAGTATCGGAACAGGGGATGAGAGACTCTTTCGTTTTGGCTTCCCTGGCAATGTCAATGCCCTGGCCTGGTCGCCAGGGGGGAGCAGGATCGCTGCTGTTAGCGGGAACAGGGCTGTCGAGGTGCGTTCAGCAGCAACAGGAAAATTCATCTTCACGTACACCGACCATACTCAGACGGTGCTCACCCTGGCCTGGTCACCCGATGGGAAACACATCGCCTCGGGCGCAGCCGATGGTATCGTGAAGGTCTGGGATGCGAGCAGGGGACAAACTTCTGTAACCTATCGCGGTCATACTGCTGCGATCAATGCGGTCAGCTGGTCGCCCGATAGCAGTCAAATCGCCTCGGGCGGGACCGACGGAACCGTGCAAGTGTGGGATGCGGCGACGGGACGCTCCCTTTTTACCTATCGCGGCCACGCAGGTGCGGTCAATGCGGTCGCATGGCAGGTAGGAGCACGACTGCTCCCTGGACCCGAAGCGCGTATCGCCTCAGGCGGGGATGACCACACTGTACAGGTGTGGTCTATAGGCCCGGCCAGCAATCAAGCATGGGCTTTACAGGGCGAGATTCTGATGTATCGCGGCCATGCCGGCCAGGTGACGTCCGTGACGTGGTCACCGGAGGGACAATATATTGCCTCCGGCAGTGGAGATGGGACGGTGCAGATATGGCGAGCAGTGTAAACGCTAACGTTTCTACCTCGATATATTGTCAAGCGTGTGGCGCGATTAATCCGGCACAGGCCACGCATTGCTTTGCCTGTGGCCAGCCGCTCTCCCCAGTCACAGGAGGAACTGGCGCCACAACGAATCCACTCACCGGCCTGCTCCTCTCAGATGTCATCATTCATCAGCGCTATCGTATCCTTGAGGTGCTGAGCGCCGGTGAGGTAAGTACCGTGTACAAAGCGCAGGACATCCAGTTCGGCAATCGCGTGGTAGCGCTCAAGGAGATCGGCCAGAATCAGCAGAGCACGCAAGAGGTTCAAGATGCTGCGGAGTTGATTGAAGCCGGTAAGCGCGAGATGCTTCTCCTGGCAAGTCTGATCCATCCCAACCTTCCGCGCATCTACGAGTATTTTGTCGAAAATCAGCGCTGGTATTTCGTGATGGACTTCCTCGAGGGTGAGACGCTCGAAACCTACCTGGGGAAGAGGAAAAATCGAGCGCTTCCTGTCAAGGAAGTGCTCGATAGTGGCATCCAGCTCGCGACGGTGCTCGACTACCTGCACCTCAGCCAATCGCCTCTCGGCCTCAAGGATCTCAAGATTAGCTCTATCTGGCGCACGCCTGACGGGAAACTCTACCTGTTAGATACCGGGATGGTTCCCCCGGCAGCCGCCATGTCGCAGAGTCGATCCGTTTATAGCCTGGGGAGAATCCTGCGCCGGTTACAGGCAGGGAAAATGTCCTTACGCTCTCTCTTGCATATCGCTCTTCCAAAGCTGCGGAAGCGCTCCAGGCGCGCGCAGTCTTTGCCGCTCAAACGGTTAATCCGGCAGATGATCCACAAGGATGTACACAAAAGGCCATTCATGAGCCTGGTGATGATCAGACAGGAATTGCAACAGCAGGAACTGCAACTCCTCGCGACACAGCAAACTCCCACACCGCCCTTGAAGAAACGCCTCTTATCTCGCCGCTCGCTGTTGAAAGTGGGAGGACTCGCAGGGCTCGCGGCGGCCAGCGGTACCCTGGCATGGTTGGTGGAATCTCAGGTTCTTAATATAGTACCGCACCCGGTTTATAGTCCGAACATGGGAGGTACCATCTGCACCTATAATACCGGCCGTGGTGTCCTGGGAGTGGCGTGGTCCCCCGATGGGATGCGCCTTGTCATGGGAAACGCGAATGGTCACGTACAGGCATGGGATGCCAACACAGGGCTGCATGTCATCGACTTTCATGCTCCTCATCTCCGGCGGCGGATTGAGGACGTCATCTGGCTGCCTGAGGGCAATGCTATTGCTGCTGGCGGTGACGACTCCATCGTCTGGGTATGGAACGCGGCGACCGGGCAGCTCCAACGCACGTATGCTGGACATACCAACTGGGTGATTACGCTCGCCAGTTCGCCTGATGGCAAGTACATCGCCTCGGGGAGCTTCGATACGACCGTACAGGTCTGGGGGGTCGCCAGCGGGCAGCAGGCTGTTATCTATCGCGGACATACCGACAAAATATGTTCGGTCGCCTGGTCACCTGACAGCAGGTACATCGCCTCGGCAAGTTATGATGCGACCGTGCAAGTCTGGGAGGCTGCCACGGGACGCCCCGTCTATACCTATAGCGGGCACGCAGTCCCGGTCTATACGGTCGCGTGGTCACCCGATGGCAAGCACATCGCGTCAGGAGATGTAGGTGGTACAGCACAGGTCTGGTCTGTGGCCCTCTTCGAGAGCAACGGACAGCAACAACAGAATCCCCTGACGTATAACCAGCAAGGCGGCTATCAACATAGTCCAGTAGAAGCTGTGATATGGTCACCCGATAGCAGATACGTTGCTTCGATAAGCCATGATGTCCAGATCTGGAACAGCTTTACTGGAGAGCAGATCTTCATGTACACACATCACACCTTCGCAGTACAATCAGTTGCATGGTCTCCCAATGGCAAGTACATTGCCTCTGGTGGCATTGAAGGAACCGTGCAGGTGTGGAACGCCTTGATCGAGCAGGGCAAAGGATAATCCTATGGGGAACGGAAGTGACTCTATCAATACGCATGGCGGTATGCCGAACCTCTTTCAGAAGACAAAAGAGCAATGGCTCGCAGATGGCGAGGCTCACTACCAGGTGAAACGGTATGAGGATGCCCTTGAAGCCTATATACATGTGCTGCTCCTTGACCCGAGCGCCGCTGCTGTGTACAACCGTAAGGGCTTTACGCTCTTGAAGCTCAGGCGCAACGAGGAAGCCTTTGACGCTTTCTCCAAAGCAAGAGATGGCTGGGAGTTTCAAATTCACCTGCATCCCACTAATGCGGAGGCGTACACTGGCAAGGGTCTCGCCCTCCATGGCCTCAATCGTTCGCTCGAAGCGCTGATGGCCTTTGAGCATGCGCTTAAACTCGATCCCTCGCATGCAGCAGCCTACGATGGCATCGGACTGGTCCTCTCTACCTCCGGCCACGACAAAGAGGCCCTGGATGCCTTTGAACGAGCAATCCTGCGTGCTCCGACGCATGCCACTTACTATGTAGATAAGGGCTCTGCCCTCGTGAAACTGAAGCGGTATGCGGAAGCCCTTGGTCCCGCTGAGCGCGCCATTCAGCTCGCTCCTGCCTATGCAGAAGCGTACAGCGTGAAAGCCCATTCGCTCCGTAAACTCAAGTGCTATGCGGATGCCTTAGGAGTCTACGAAAAGCTGCTTGCGCTCAACCCCAACTTAGAGCAGGCCTGGATGAACAAAGCGGATGTGCTCAAGCATCTAGGAAGGTCAAAAGAAGCCCAGCAAGCCTATGCAACGGTGCGGCGACTGGCCCAACGGCGATGGATTGGGTGGTGATGACTGACATGCAACATCCAATTCAGCGAAGTAGCTGTTCTGAAATGAAGCCGCTAGCCTTTGTAGGTCAAGACTCTGCCCCAGAGGCTCTTGGTTCCCCAGAGGCCTGAGCGCAGGCACTCAAGCTGCACAATCTGGCTGTGATCCACAAAGAGGTTGACCTCTGAGCCGTAGTTTTTGATGTACCAGGCGAAGACCTCGGGGTCGGCGGCTTCGAACATCACCTTTTCCAGTCCCAATGTGCCGATGATCTTTGCCACAGTGTCGGTACGCCAGGTCTTCACGTTCTCGGTGATGCCCTCCGACTCAATCATAATCATGTAGGCGCCGGCATCCAGGAAGCGCCTGGCCTGGCTGATCGCCCACTCTACGTCGCGAGTGCCTTCGGCCGCGAGTTCCTCCGCACTGGTGGCCCCTCCGGCACCGAATTGAATGCCGACCTCCGGCTTGGCTTTGAGACCTGTCTTTTGTACCTTCTCTACCAGGCGCAGCCAGTCATCGACAGGTATGGTAATAAACCCGCTCGAGATTTCGAGAATGTCGAAGCCGACTTCATAGCATTCCTGGATGTAGCGGTTCACAACTTCGGGCCCGTGAGTGAGGACACGCTCGATAAATCCTCCTGTAGAGACCAATACATTGTGCTGGTGGGCCAGGTCGATGATTTCTCTGAGGGCATTGATGGGCATGAGCACGAAGGAGCCACCCGCGAATTTCAGGGAGTCCACGTATTCGCCCATCGTCTCCAGAACGTCCTCGAGGTAGCGTTTACCCATCGGGGTATAGTAGGGACCACGGATCTCGGTTATACCGCGGGTGCGAGGTTTCTCCCCGCGCGCGTTTCTAGGAATGAATGAAAATCCTCGTTCGCTCATGATTTGCTCCTTCTTACTTGTGCCAGAGGTTCCGTCAACTGCTGTATTTCCATGGCTTCCAGGCGTTCAACCGTGTCCTCGATGGATCGGCGAAGGTCGCTGTCAGTATAAGGGCTGGCAAGACGCTCGAACTTTTGCGTCGCCATCTCCCAGGACATCGGCCGGGTGTAAAATCCTTCGTAGTCGCGCTTTTGGCTACTGAGCGATTGACCATTTTTGAGCACAATGTGGATGCGAGAGGGCATCTCAGCAGGGAAGCGCTTGCTCATCTCGTCGTTGGGCCGAATGGTGACCTTGCGCAAGAGGGCCTGTACGTCCTGGCGCATAATCCGTTCAGGTGTATATTGCGCGGGGCTTACCTCGCCGTCCAGGAGAGCCACCGCCACCATATAGGGAAGACTGTGATCGGCTTCCTCTTTGGTGCGCACCAGCTGCTTATCTCCTTCCTCACCTCCGCCAATAATGTGAAATGCCACGTCAAAGATCTCGATCTCGATGGAATCAACATTTTGCGCTTCCACTTGATGGGACGCTCTGAGCTCAAGAATCCCCTCCAGGACAGATTGTGAGTGGAACTCGGCGTTGTACTTCTTGATGCTCGTGCGCGTGACGGCCTCTAGATTCTCCTGCTGCCAGTTGATCTCGAACTTCCCGGAGATGCTCTCCATGAAGCCCTTGTTGCCCTCGAACACCTCGAGTGGGCCGGTAATGCCGCGCATGGCAAGGAAAGCGACGTGGGTAGCATCGAATGCTGTGTTCGGATAGGCAAGCCCTTTCCAATGTGAAAGTCTCCCTGTACGTGTGACCCGCAAGGCATTGTAAGCGGTGCCGCCGATGGCCACGGCATTGGCGGTCTGATCCTGGTTGAGGTGCAGCGCTCTGGCCACACCCGCAGATGCGGCATAGGCTCCCTGGGTGGTATGATCGAAGCCTTTAGCGCGCACCGGTGCAACGTCAGATAGGCGGCATTGGACTTGATAGGCTACGGCCAGAGCGGTGAGGAAATCTTTGCCACTTCCCCCGGCATACTCGGTTGCAGCCAGCACTGCCCCCAGGTTGTCGCTGGGGTGGCAGGTCTCCCCTCTGGCAAGATAGCTGTCGTTGTAGTCCAGGTAGCGCACCAGGGCTGAATTGTAGAGCGCTGCTCGATCAGGAGCCGTCTTGCCTCCACCGATCAGACTAACGAGTGGATTTCCGCCAAAGTCCTCAAGCTGCGCATAGAGCATTTTGAGAGGGGGGCCTTCGACCGCGCCAATGGCACAGCCCAGGGCATCCAGGACGTGGATCTTGAGTGCCTGGCGTGCCTGCAGCGAAAGTTTTTCATATGTAGCCTGCGTGACGAAGGCTGCGAGTTGTTCAACGTATGTCATACTGGCCTCCTTACTTCCTTATCTTATACGTCATAAGAAAGAAATAGGCAGACAGACCCAATTCACCTGCTGCACAAAGCGTACAGCATTTTTCTCAGGAGGGCAAGCAAGCACGCGTGGTGTGAGGAAGATATGGAAGAGCACAATTCGCCATGACAGGTGGAGACACGTTACAATCTCTAATAGAATAGATTATGAAACCGCGCCGTAAAACCCTGGGCTTCCAGCCCCAGGGATATAAGGCGCGTTCCTTGTTTGGGGCTTGGGCGGGGTAGGATGCTTGACATTAAGTAGCGCGTTGCTGTATAACGTCCGGATGAACACAAAGATAGCCTACAAGTCCAACCGCAACGTCTACTACTCGTGCAAGTATCACGTCGTATGGTGTCCCAAGTACCGGCGTAAGGTGCTCGTTGAGGCCATAGCCTCACGCTTAGAGCAGATCATTCGCGAGGTATGCCAGGAACATGAGGCGGAGGTATAGAGCTTGGATGTTCAGCCCGATCATGTGCATCTGCTGGTTGAGTGTGACCCACAATTTGGCATTCATCGGTTGGTGAGGCTCATCAAAGGTCGATCTTCGCGGTTCTTGCGTCAGGAATTTCCCAGGCTCAAGACTCGGATGCCTACGCTGTGGACCAATAGCTACTTTGTTTCAACGGTGGGCGGTGCGCCACTCTTAGTCATTAAGCAGTACATCGAGGGCCAGAAGCATGTCTAAGCAAGCCTACAAGTTCAGATTGTATCCAACTCGCAAGCAGATCGCTCGCTTGCAAGAGACGCTTGATGCATGCCGCAACCTCTACAATGCTGCATTGACTGAGCGGCGTGATGCCTACAACTTTCATGTGAGACAGCATCCGAACTACTATGACGAGCCAACCCGCAAAGAGCGGAGCCGTGAGATAGGGATAAACTACTACAGCCAGGCTAACCAACTTCCTGAGATCAAAGAACTCCGAGAGGAATATCACACTATTCATAGCCAGGTCTTGCAAGATGTGCTCATGCGGGTCAAGAAAGCGTTTGACAATTTCTTCCGACGCTGCAAAAATGGTGAGGAACCAGGCTATCCCAGGTTTCAGGGCAAGAACCGCTATGAGAGCTTTTGCTATCCGCAAGGCGGCTACTCGCTCACCCACGATAATCGGGTGTGCCTCTCCAAGATTGGAAGTATCAAGGTCAAGCTCCATCGACAGATCAAAGGCACGATCAAAACCTGTACCATCAAACGAGAGGGAGACGCCTGGTACGTGGTGTTTGCCTGCGAGGTTGAGTCTGAACCGCTTGAGGCGAACAATGAGGCAGTTGGCATTGATTTAGGCTTGCTGCATTTCGCCACACTCTCTGATGGAAGCACGATAGAGAACCCACGCTACTATCGTAAGGCTGAGAAGAAACTTGAACGCCTACAGCAGTCTCTTGCACGAAAGAAACGCGGCTCTCCTCGACGCCGTAAGGGTGTCAAGCAGGTTGCTAAAGCTCATCGCAAAGTAGCCAACCAACGGAAAGATTTTCTCCACAAAGCTTCCAGGCAACTTGTAAATGCCTATGGGACAATTGTCTTTGAAGAGTTGCAGCCCGCCAATCTGAGTAAACGCCCGAAACACAAGCAGGATGAGCAAGGGAACTACGTTCCGAATGGAGCGGCTGCCAAAGGCGGGTTAAACAAAAGTATTGTCGATGCTGGTTGGGCGATGGTCCAACAGTTCTGTACCTACAAAGCTGCAAACGCTGGTAGGAAAGTGCTGCTTGTGAGCCCCAGGTACACCAGCCAGGTGTGTAGCGGCTGTGGCACGGTCAAGAAAAAGATGCTCGATGAACGTTGGCATTCATGTGACTGCGGAACGGAACTTGAGCGAGACCACAATGCTGCATTAAACATCCTTCGGCTCGGGCGGAGCCGTCAAGAGGCGCAAGCTTCCTGAGAAGCCCCGTGGCTTTAGCCCTGGGGAGTCGTCACCCAGGAATTCTTGGTGGAATTCCATGAAAGGATTGGTAATGCCAACGATGAATATAAGTATGCAGGGGAAGATATGTCTGGTGACCGGTGCAACTTCTGGTATCGGTAAGGCTACGGCGCTGGGGCTGGCACAGATGGGTGCAACTGTGGTTATGGTGGGTCGCGACCGCGAGAAGGGCGAGGCAGTACAGAGGGAGATCAAGACGAAAAGCGGGAATGAGGCTGTTGACCTGCTGCTGGCGGATTTGTCATCGCAAGAGTCCATACGGCAGCTCGCAGAGGACTTTTTGCAGCGATACACGAAACTGCACGTACTGATCAATAACGCGGGGTTGATCTCTCTGAGACGGCGAGAAACGGTGGACGGACTTGAGGTGACATTTGCAGTGAACCTGCTCGCGCCTTTCCTGCTGACGAATTTGCTGCTCGATGTGATCAAGGCCAGCGCGCCGTCACGAATTATCAATGTCAGTTCTGCCTCGCATGAAGCAGGCTACATCAATATGGATGATTTACAATTAGAGGGACATTACCGATACTTGCGTGCCTATGGACAATCGAAACTGGCTCTTGTGCTGTTTACCTACGAACTTGCGCGCAGGCTGCAAGGAACGGGTGTCACCGCTAATTGTCTTCACCCAGGCTTTGTTGCGTCGAATTTTGGGCAAAATGGCACAGGGCCTATTAGTCGCGTCGTGGTGAATTTGATCTTCTCCAACTTTGGCATTAGCCCGGAAGAGGGGGCGAAGACGTCAATCTTCCTGGCAACGTCACCTGAGGTGGAGGGCGTCACAGGAAAGTACTTTGTGAAGAGTATTCCCAAGCGGTCAGCGCCAATCACGTACGATGAGTCACTGCAGCGGCAATTGTGGGAGGAGAGCGCCAGGCTGGTAAAACTGCCTATGAAGGTGTGAGCGCGGCTGTTTTACATGAAAATTAGCAAACGGAACAAGATGGAGGATATTACAGCATGAAAACGATCACCATCGCAACAAAGAAGAAAGATCATATTGTAGATATAACGGAGACCGTGGAAGAGCACTTGCGGGACGCAAAAAACGGGGAGGGCATCTGCGCCATCTTCGTTGCCCATACCACCTGTGCTCTCACTACGGCAGACCTGGACCCGGGCACCGACCTCGATTTTTTGGATGCGCTGCGGCGACTGCTGCCACAGATGCGCTACCGGCACCCGCATGATCCATCTCACACGCCCGATCATATCATCTCATCGATTATTGGGCCGTCCCTTGCTGTGCCATACAGAAACCACCAACTGCTTTTGGGTACGTGGCAGCGCATTGTGCTGGTTGAATTGGATGGGCCGCGCCAGCGGACGGTACATATTTCATTTACTTGAGCCTGCAGGGCGAGCGTTACCTGAGCCTGCAGGGCGACCGCAAGGGATCGCCCCTACTATACTACGACGGCGCCGCTCAAGCGTGATCCTCGTGCTTGACCTCACGGGGAGTCGGTGTGGAGTCTGGTCTATCGGGTCCAGGTCCTAATCCCAGTTCGCCATGGGTTTCTCCCATGCAGCGGTTCATGATGACGGTGAGCCCGGCCGCTTCGGCCAGCTGACGGGCCTCTTCGGACTCGATTCCTATCTGGAGCCACAGCACTTTTGCTCCGATCGCAATGGCCTGGCGGGCGATTGCAGGCGCTTCCTGCGCGGGTCGGAAGACATCCACTACGTCCACTGGCACGTCGATGTCAGTGAGTGAGCGGAATACGGGTTCTCCGAGAACCTCGCCGCCGCGGGGATTTACCGGTATAATACGATATCCCTGGCTTTGCAGGTAGCGGGGTATCTGGTGTGCTGCCTTCGTCTCATCGGCTGACGCGCCTACTACGGCGATGGTTTTGGTTTCGGCATAGATCCGAAGCAGTTTCTCTTGCAATGATGCTTCCATGATTTCTGCGGCGCGGGGACCTCCGCCTTTCAGGCGGGGGAGGAAGCGCCGCCCTCCTTTCTTGCTGCAAATTGGTGCCAGATAAGCCAGCCGTGACTGGGACGTCTGAGCCGCCTGAGTTTGCCGGGAACCGCTTCGAGAAGCGTCTTGCTGGTAGCAAGATCCTTGATGACAAAGGCTCCTTTCAACCGTCTGCCGCCGATGTAGCCGACGTGCCCTTTTACCTCAACAACTTCATACAGTTTCCAGCCTTTCACTTTGCGCGGTGCCCAGACCCGGTGCTCGCTGTGCTTCCCGTTAAACAACTGGTACTGACCACGCGGCAGGCAGCGGATTTGGGAGAGGATTGGCAAGGGCTTGACCACCTCACTAAAGGAGCAGGCAATAGCCATCGCGTCATTGGTATGGGATTTGGGGAGATCCAGGGTCTGAATACGTTTGTATTTTGTTTCATAGCCGTAAGTGATCCTCACCCGGTCGGAGCCGAAGAGATCCTTGAGTTGTTGCACCACGGTTGTCTTCATACTGGACACGTGGGCCGCATCGTGGAGAGGTCTTCGCGCCTGAGCCTGGACTTGGGAGTAGCCAAACTCGGTTGCGGTTTGCTTCCCTTTTCGCAGATTGCAGGGTTCACAGGCGAGTGTCAGGTTGGAAGGGCGATCGGTTCCTCCTCGTGCCTTCGGAATGATGTGTTCCATCTGCAGGGGCACTCCCCTCGCCCCGCAATAGGCGCATCGATGCTGCCACTTGCGCAACACATACTCTCTGATCTGATATCCCTCAAGTTGTCCCTGCTGATATTCCAGGCCGGAAATCTCCGGATTTTGCATTTGCTGCGTGTTAAAGCTGCCCACCTCCACCTTGACCTGACACACGGGTAAAAAGGAGGCCACAAAGCGCACAGCTTTGACCGTTGCCTCGGCTTTGGAGCGGATGGAGGGAGAAAGCCACCCAGACGGCCGGCGTCGATTTCCCCAGCGCGCAGGACGGTAGCGGGTCTTCCGATGGCGGCGATTGCGGCGGTACTGACGACGCCGGGTCAATTTGAGACTGACGTCATTTCGCAGATGCACTTCAGCCTGATAGACCACCTCGCCGTTTGTGGCAGCAGCCAGCCCGACCGTTTGGGAGCCGGTATCCACCCCAACAGTCACTGGCTGAGTGCAGCCGGTGGTCTCAAAGCCCAGTTGAATGGTAAATGGTTCACGACTCACCACGCGTGCCTGTTTGGCTTTGAGCCATAGTCGCGCGCGTCTGGGCGTCGTTGGCATGAGCGGTTTCCCGCTCAGGGACAAGACAAAGACCTTCATCAGGTAAGGCTCCTTTCGGAGTAGAAGCTGATCCCCTCGACAAGGATACCACCCGGTACTTTCTTCTGACCACAGTGGCTGACCGCACCACAGGTTAGGCCAGAAGTTGGAGAGCCTGGAGCTGGGGCAACACTCCAGGGTCCGAACGGAAACGCTTGGTGGTATCGGAGCCTCTTCAGCACCTATCGAGACGCTCGCTTCCTCGGCTCGACGAGTTCAGAGGCTGAGTCTGGTCAATCCGGCTTGCACCTTTGGCTGCACGACTGCTGCCGCTGGACAAGCCTCCGCTCTGAGAGCGGAGGTCTCTTGACTGTAAGACCAACTCTTTCTTTAGCAGTTCAATAAGTACTATGTAAAAATAAGTGACTTGTGTTTTATTGCCTTCCACTGCTATGTATGTCGCATAGGGCTGCCTTTGTCAAGTGTTTGCGTAATGAAGTAACAATTGAGTTATAATCAGCAGTAGGCTAGCCATATGAGGCAGTTCGGTTTTGTATTTCTGAAGAGAGAGAAGGGAAGACTTTATGGCGTTTCAACTTCCAGACCCATCAACACCTTTTGGCGAGCGGATTGCTCGCAGGTTGCGCAATGAGCGCTTAATGTGGCTCACAACTGTCGACGCTAATGGCATGCCACAACCAACGCCTGTCTGGTTTCTGTGGGATGAAGCTACGTCGACAATTCTTATCTATAGCCGGTCAGATGCCAAACGCCTGGAGCATTTGCAACAGAACCCCAGGGTCGCCCTCAATTTTGATGGGAATGGGTCCGGAGGCGATATCATCGTCTTTACTGGTGTGGCGGAGGTGAGCACTGCTGATCCTCCCGCGGACCAGTTGCCCGCTTACGTTGAAAAATATCGCGATTTCATCGCCAGGCGTTATGACACGCCTGAGAAATTTGCGTCGATCTATTCCGTTGCCCTGCGCATGAAGCCCAGGAGGATACGGGGTCATTGAAGAAAACGTTGCCAAATGAGCGTGAAGGTTACTTGCGAAGAGAAAAAGGAACACATGAAACCCCGTCAATACGGACAATTACTCATTGTACTCGTACTGTTGCTCGTAGCGGCGTGTAGCAATGAAAGCAGCGCTGTTTCAGTGCGAAGAACTTCAACACCTACGAGACAAGCAACTCCAACCTCTACGCAGGTCGTACACGTCGCGCAGCAACCTCTGCCGAAGGGATTGTTGAATTCAGCATATCCGGTCATGGACTGGGTATTTAATATTACCTGTGGACAGGCAGTGAATTCGTATAACAACGGTCAGATGAAGGGGGCCATCGCCTATGACTCGGCTGCCTGGTTGTATCCAAGCGATGGGCATCTTGTTGAAGGAACACAGGATTGCGATAGGGCTGCTCTCCTTGGACAGGCGAGAAACCAGGGGTTGCCTACGCTCATCACAGTGGGGGTTGATAGTAGCTGGCCTGAACAGGAACTTGCGCAGTATATTGACCAGGCGGCCTCCCAGCCACAGGTTCCCTGCTCTGCACAAGCGACAACCTATATCTGTAATATTGTGAACTGGGCAGTTGATGGAGGGTATACAGGGGTCATCATTGACTTTGAGCTGGTCAATGGGAAGTACCCGAATATTCGTACGAAGTTTGCGACGTTTATGCAGGAACTCCAGGATGCTTTGCATCAAAAAGGGCTACTGTGCGGGATTGCGCTGATCCACAAAATCAGTGATAGGCCTGAAGAGGATCCTTCTTTTAAGGGTAACTTTTTTGAAGATTGGAGATTGCTCAGCAGATTGGATTTTCTTGTGGTCATGACGGTGGACCTTGATCTCTCATTGGGCAAACCAGGTCCGCTGGTATCGATTGACTGGGTTGAGAAACAACTGGATTACTTGTGGCAAACAATACCACAGGCATTGAGTAAGACGATTTTCGAGTTTCCATTATACGGTAGAAGCTGGCAACAAGATGCTCAGGGAAAATGGCATCCACTCGCAGACGAGACCTGCCCGCAGGTCAATGCTGAGAAAGACGCGCACCCCTCGTCGTCTCAAGTCAACACGGACGCTACAACCCCTGAGCTTGCCTGGACTGACGAGAGCGGCAGTCATCACGAATTATGGTACAATACGGCCTCGTCCCTGGTTGCGATTATGACGCAACTCCAGGAAAAGGCGAGAGGCTTGCTGAACAACCCTGATTACAGGCTCCCGACATCGTTCTGGTATCGTGGAGCAGAGTGCTCTGATTTCTTCGGGCAAGGCAATTCTCTCGAAGCGTTTTATCGCAAGTAGATGAGAACGGTTCAGGATGGGAAGGTTGTGCAGATGCAAGCCTATAGCGACCCTGAAGAGGCACGCAAAGCCGTTGGGCTTTCGCCCCACCACTGAACGTCCTCCTTTTTGATTTAGTAATGAACGCAAGCACCTCTGAGAAAGCGGAATCATGACACCTTTTCCCTTGATTTGGCGTATTCCTCATGAAGGAATTGCCTTCCAGTCTCTACTAAAGTAGTACGGAGTGATGCGAAAGAGAGTCCCTAGCAAAAGGAAACAAAAAAGAGACCGTTCAAAGAGTTGAATACGACTTCATTCTTAGGAGGAACGGTCTCAATGGATGCATCCACTGTATTATGGAAAAATATTGGACCTAACAAGTTAAGGAGTTGTTTCCAGAGGGAAAAGAACATGACAACGCAGCAACTGCTAGAGCTTATCAGGCAAGGGACAAATGCCTGGAATACATGGCGGCAACAAAACCCCAGCGAGGAGCCAGATCTGCATGAAGAAGACCTGAGCAATAGTAATCTAAGTGGTGCTAATCTAAGTCGAGTTAACCTGAGTGGTGCAACAATAAGTGGCGCGAACCTGAGTAAAGCAGACCTCAGTTGGTCCATCATGATTGGTGCGGACTTGAGAAAAGCCGATGTGAGCGAGGCCAACTTGACTAGTGCTGATCTCAGTGGAGCAGACGCTACGGAGGCTAATTTCACCAGGGCAAACTTCACCGATGCAGTCCTGATAGATACCAACTTCAACAATGCCGATCTTAGCGAGGCCAACTTCGCCGGTGCTGACCTGACAGGGGCATACCTCAAAGAGGCAAACCTCAGAGGAGCTTTTATTACACAAACACAACTGGATAAGGCTAGAGCACCTGAGGAGCTTCCTCCTCCTCGTTAATTGTGCAGGGTTTGTAACAAGCGCGGTAGCTCCCGGCGTAGGAGTTTTCCTGAGGATGTATGCGGGAGTTGATCGGTAAAGTAGATGGCGCGGGGCTGTTTATAGCGAGCCAGTTTTTGCGCGGTATAGCTGAGTAGCTCCTCGGTAGTGACCGTGCGGCCGGATTTGAGGACGACGAAGGCAATGGGCACCTGGCCCCATTGGGAATCGGCTTGTCCACAGACGCCGGCTTCTTCCACGGCGGGATGGGATCGCAGGATGGATTCGATCTCGGCCGGGTAGACATTCTCACCTCCGGAGATGATAAGGTCTGCGCGGCGGTCGAGGACATAGAGGTAGCCATCTGTATCAAGGTAGCCGATGTCACCTGTGGCGAACCAGCCATCTTGAAACGCCCGGGCTGTTGCCTCCGGTCTGCCGGCATAGCTCGGGGTGATGGTTGGGCCTTTCAGCAATATTTCGCCGGGCTCGCCAGGAGAAGCTGGCCTGTTATCATGCAGGATGCGCAGTTGGACAGGAAGGAGTGGACGACCGGCTGAACCTATCTTGCGCATTGCTTCTGACGGTGACAGTGTTACTGCCTGGGAACAAGATTCGGTGAGGCCGTAGGTCTGTACGACGGGAATGTCACGACGCATGCATGCTTCGAGGAGGGGATAGGGCGCGGGACCACCACCAAGCAGGATACAACGCAAGGTGGAAGGATAGCTGGTTCCCCGGCTGTTAGTGTCGAGGTCAGCGAGCATGCGTTGCAGCATCACAGCAACCACCGAGATGATGGTTATCTTGTCATCAAAGATGGCATGATTGATGCCAGTAGCATCAAATTTTTTGTGCACCACCACGCTGATGCCATAGATGACACTGCGCATCAAGATGGAGAGGCCGCCGATGTGGAAGAGCGGCAGGCAGGCGAGCCAGCGATCGCCGGGGTTATGGCCAAGATTGAGCGCCGAGCCAACGGCATTCCACCACTGCATGCCATAGGTGATGATGGCACCTTTCGGCTGACCGGTCGTGCCGGAGGTGTACATGATGGCCTGGGGAGCGTTAAGGTCGATGAGGGTGCGCAGGGGAACGTCGCTTTCAGGAAGATCGCTGATTACGGTTTCGCCGCTGTATGAAATGGTTGCCAGCGTCGCAAGAGGTAGTTGTGGCACTGCCTGTCGTCCTAACTCATGGGCAAGACTTGCATAGTCCGCATCACAGACGAGGAGGGAGGCATGCACGTCGCGAAGCTGCCAGCATAGCTCATGCGCGGTCAGGCGTAGATTAAGAGGCACGAGGATAGCCCCAAGGCGTGTCAGCGCGTGAACAAACGCGACGTAGGACTGACTGTTGGCAGCCAGCAGGGCGACACGATTTCCTTCCTGGACGCCGAGAGTAGCCAGCCGGCGCGCAAGCCTTGTTGCCTGGCGATCGAGCTCGGCAAAGCTCCATTGCTGCTGGTCATATTGTATCGCGAGGTGCTCTGGGCTGTTCTCGGCGCAACGAGTCAGCCAATCGGGTAGAAAGATGTCAGATGTACTCAAGCAAAACCTCTTACGCAATATCTATCCAATGCTTGCCGGTCAAGCTCAACACCTAAGCCGGGGCCTGGTGGAACCGGCAGGAAGCCAGCGCGGACGGGCAGTTCGTCGATGAGCAGGTCGTCGATCAACAGGTCAAGGGTTGCGAGACCACATGCAAGCGTTACGGCAGGTGACGCGGCGGCGAGGTGCAGCTCTGCTGCCAGGCCGATACCTGCCTCGAGCGAGCTTGTAATGACACTTTGTACACCTCGCTCCGTGGCTAGCTGGATCATCTGCTGACTAACGCGTAGTCCACCGGCAAGCAGGGGTTTGATCACGAGGATATCAGCTGCCTCGCTCTCAAGGACGAGGCGGGCGCTCTCGAGGCTGTGCACTGCTTCGTCAGCTGCAAGCGGGATGGGGATTGCCTGGCGGAGCGTGCGCATTCCCACGAGATCGTGGGCCTCCAGGGGCTGTTCGATGTACTGGATATCGTACGGGACGCATTGCGAGAGGATAGCGATAGCTTCTTCAAGGTGCCAGGCCTCATTGGCATCCAGACGGAGATGCATAGCTGGTCCAGTGGCATCACGCACGGAGGCTACGCGCTCAATCTCTTCGTGGGCACTCAGTCCCAGCCCTACTTTTAGTTTTATACAACGAAAGCCGTTCTTTTTGGCGTCCCGTGCGGCGGCAACTGCCGCCATGGTTGCTTTCGCGCTGATAACGGCGTTGACGGGCACGGCCGCCCGTGGGGTGGAGGCAAGTGGAGAGAGCAGTGTAGAGACGGCGCATCCTTCAGCTTTGCCAAGCGCATCAAGCAGCGCGATTTCCAGCCCGCAGAGGGTGGAGGCGGCCTTTGTTTGCTCCTGGGAATGCACGCAATCCAATGCTTCCTGCAGTGACTTGTGGCGAAGGCGCGCAGCCAGTGACGGGAGAAGCGTGTGGGTATGCACAAGGCTTTCTCCGGTGAACGCGGGAAGTGGCGCTATCTCTCCAAGGCCAGAGATGCCCTGGCTGGTCATCACCTGTACAATGATTCCTTCGCGCGCAGTCATTACGCTGTGAGCGGTGCTGAAGTTGTGAAGGAACGGCAGGCGATAGCTGCGCCACTGAACGTCGATGATTTCCATGCTTATGATGTTCCTGAGGTCTCTAGTTTCAGTACCCTCAGCGGGTCGTGAAAGGACATGGCCCCTGCCGCCCCCGAAGGGCAAGTAGACACACCAAACCCGAGAAGGTCAAGTGCAAATGCACTAGGGCAGGCGCGGGAACCTGGAGAAATCGGGCTTGCGCTTCTCCAGGAAGGCATTCTTGCCCTCCTGACCCTCTTCGGTCATGTAGTAGAGCATGGTGGCGTCGCCAGCCAGTTCTTGAATACCGGCCAGGCCGTCGGTGTCCGCATTGAAAGCCGCTTTGAGGAAGCGCAGGGCAAGCGGGCTTTTCTCCAGCATCTCGCGGGCCCATTGTATGGTCTCTTCTTCCAGGCGTTCCAGGGGCACGACGGTGTTGACCAATCCCATGTCGAGGGCCTCCTGGGCTGTGTACTGGCGGCAGAGATACCAGATCTCACGGGCTTTTTTATGTCCGACGACGCGTGCCATGTAGGTAGCACCCCAACCGGCGTCAAAGCTGCCAACCTTAGGACCGGTCTGCCCGAACCTGGCATTGTCAGCGGCAATCGTCAGGTCGCAGAGGAGGTGTAGCACGTGACCGCCGCCGATGGCATAGCCTGCAACCATGGCGATGACGGGTTTGGGAAGGTACTTGATGACTTTCTGTAAGTCGAGGGCGTTGAGGCGAGGCACGCCATCACTGCCGACGTAGCCGCCATGGCCGCGAACACGCTGGTCTCCGCCCGAGCAGAAGGCTTGATCGCCTGCACCTGTGAGGATGACCACGCCGATCCGCGGGTCTTCGCGGCAGTCGTTGAAGGCGTCTATCAATTCCGTTAGGGTTTCTGGCCGGAAGGCGTTGCGCACTTCAGGTCGATTGATGGTGATTTTGCCGATGCCCTCGGCTTTTTCAAAAATAATGTCTGTGTAGTCGCGGACTTTGTTCCATGCTACTGGCATATGTTTCTCCTTTTGTTTTTATTCATCAATGGGGCAGGCCCCGCATGTACATTTTATGAAATTCCCGACGAGGGAGGCGAATGCTTGTGGTCGTTCCAGGTGTACTGTGTGGCCGGCAGCGGGTATAATATGCAGTTGTGATTGTGGGAGCGCCTGGGCCATGTGCCGGGCGATGGTTGTGAATTTTGCATCAAGCTCGCCAGCAATCAACAGGACAGGTATGTTTAAGGTTGGCAGTTGAGCGTGCAGGGATGGTTGGACGCCTGTGCCCACGCCGCGCAAGCTCTGGGCCAGCCCGGTGGCGCTATTTTGCAGGCGCTGTTGATGCAACTTCTCCCTACAATCCAGGGGCAGTGTTTTCTGGCTGGCGAAGAGTGGCAGGTTTTCCCAACGCTCAATGAATGCCGGTACACCATCGCGTTCGATGCTGGCTGCCAGCGTTTCATCGCTGAGGCGCCGCTGTTCGCGCTCGCCAGGGTCTGCCAACCCTGGCGAGGCGCTTTCCAGGATGAGCGCGCGAAAGAAAGATGCAAATGCTGTGTAGAGCGCTATACGTCCACCCATCGAATAGCCAAGGAGGATGGCCTGGCCCTTGCTCACGCCAAGCTGCTGGAGCGCTGCCAGGATATCTTGCCGGCAATGCTCAATACTATAGCGCCGCGGGTCTTTGGGAGCATCGGATTGTCCATGGCCAGGCAGGTCAAGGGCGATGACGCGCAGGCCATAGGCGGCAAGTGTGTCCAGGTGAAGGCCCCAGCCCGCCGCACTGCCGGTAAAGCCGTGCAGCATGACTAGCGTTGGGGCGCTCTTTCTAGCTTCGCCGCGCTGTTCAACTCCTAGCCGTATACCATTCACCTGTACAATCATGCTTTTCATATGCAATTTCTCGTGCCTACGCCGCGTTTGTTGAGCGATTTCTCGATGGCCTCCCAGAGCTGGCGATGCATTTTGACGTTGCTTGCACGTTCAGTTGGGACCTCAATAACGTGTAGGCCGCCGGTATGAAGTCCGCGGATCACTGCTTTACGAAACTGCTCCCAGCTAGCAACCTTTTGAAACTGCCCGTCATACATCTCTACCGCGAGGCGGAAATCCAGGCCTGTTGGCGTGCCGAAAAGCTGTTCAAAATGCTCTGGATAAGCTGCCTGCGGCAGGAAGGAGAAGATACCGCCGCCGTCATTGTTGATGAGCACGATGGTCAGGTTGAGCTGGTGTAAACGGGCGGCGAGCAGTCCATTGAGGTCGTGGAAGAACGAGAGATCACCGAGCACCAGGACCGTCGGTTCATGCTGTGCGCCGGCGGCACTTGCACCAAGCGCGCTGGAGATGATGCCGTCTATGCCGTTCGCGCCGCGGTTACCCATGACGCGAATGCGCTGTTCGCTGGACCAGAAAAAAGTATCCAGGTCTCGCACCGGCATGCTGTTGCCGACGTAGAGCGTTGTACCCCCCGGCAGCAACCCGGCAAGTTCGGTAAAAACTCGTCCCTCGAAGAATTCACTGAAATCCTGGATAGCGTTCTGTAATGTTTGCCGAGTTACTTTTTCAGCTTCTTGCCACATGGTTACCCATGTTTGAGAGAGGGAGATCTTATCGGATTGTTCAAGAACGCTCAGGAGGCTCTGGCACAGGGCAGAGGGGTTGGCATGAATCAATGCGCTAGCGAGTTGCGTTGGCTCTTCCCAGCCGCCATTGCCATCGATGACCACCAGAGGGCAGGATGCATAGCGTTTCAGGTAGAGCAGCAAGGGCTTGGATGTTGGCATGGCGCCAAAACGGAGTATGAACTCGGGCTGTGCGCTTTCGATAAAGGAGTCGATGCGCAAGAATGCGTCGTAACTGGATAGCGCCATGCTTCGTTCATGATTCCCGTAGCGCAGTTGCGAGAGGGGATCGGCCAGGATAGGGTAGCCAAGGTAACGGGCCAGCAGCACGAGTGGCTCTACCAGCGCGGGATCATCGATTGGGCCAACAATAATGAGTCCACGCCTTACATCACGCACGGTATCCACTAATTTTCCTATAGTCATTAAATCAGGTACAGAAATAGGCGCTTCGCGAACTTCGATATAGGGAGAATTGTCTGGCCTACCCTGCCAGGCTGTAAGGTCACGCTGCGCGACTGGAGGCAGGGATTGACCGGAAATTGGTTCGGGCGTCAGTGGCTCGCGGAATGGGAAATTGAGATGCACCGGGCCGGCAGGGATAGCCTGAGTTGAGGCAGCCGCACGCGCTGCTATCGTACGAATATAGCGAAGGGCTGCGTCTGTTGCTTCGGGGAGGGCCAGCTCTACAAACCACTTTGTGTAGGTTCCGTAGAGCCGATTCTGGTCAATGCTCTGCAGCGCACCGTTATCACGCAGTTCATGTGGGCGATCTGCCGTCAGGACGAGTAGAGGCACGTGTGTTAATTTAGCCTCGACGAGCGCAGGCATAAAGTTTGCTGCTGCCGTTCCTGATGTGCACAGAAGTGCCACCGGTTGGCGCATATGCTTAGCCATGCCCAGACCGAAGAAGGCTGCTGAACGCTCGTCCGCGTGCATCCAGGTGCGAATAGCAGAGTGGGCAGCAAACGCCATGGCGAGAGGGGTCGAACGGGAACCCGGACAGATTACCACGTTGAGCACACCGACTCGTTGTAACTCATCCACAAACGCGCTTGCATAGACGTACGTTGGGTTTGCTGAGTCTCTATTCATGCTTGACACAATTTTCACCTTATTTGCTGCCGCCCAATCCACGCAGCATCACTTGAAATTTCAGATTAGACTCAGCATACTCGGCCTGAGGATCAGAGCTGGAGACGATGCCGCATCCCGCGAAGAGCGTGGCCTGTCCGCCATCGATCAGGCCGGAACGCAGCGCTACAGCGAACTCACCATGACCATTGGCGCCAATCCAGCCGAGTGGTCCCGCGTACCAGCCTCTATCTAGCTTCTCGGTTTCGCGAATCGCTGCAAGAGCCGCATGGCGAGGGAAGCCGCCGACAGCGGGTGTGGGGTGCAGATCGGCCAACACGTCAAGAATGCATCGTCCGGAGATGAGTTCACCGGCAAAGGGGGTCATCAGGTGTTGCAAGTTCTTCAGCTTGAGCAACTGCGGCGCGGCGGAGGTGTGCACACTCGTGCAGTGATTCTTCAGAGCTTCCCACACCATGGCTACGACGATGGCGTGTTCGTTATTATTCTTCTCACTCTGTAGAAGGTCGGCACCAAGCTGTGCATCTTCTGCCGTGGTTTCACCGCGCTGTGCTGACCCTGCCAATGCCATGGTATGTATCTGCCCGTCCTGGGCCTGGACGAGCCGCTCGGGAGTCGCGCCCATAAAGAAGCGCTCTCCACGCTGAATGGCGAAGACGTAAGCGGCCGGGTAGTTTTCGCGCAGCCGCTGGAGCGTGAGACTGATATCAAACACGGCCGAAGGATCATCCAGCTTGACCTGAATGTCACGGGCAAGCACGACCTTCTCAAAAGCGCCGTGCTGTATATTGTCTACTGTGTTCGCTACTGTTGCCATCCACTCAGAGGCTGATCGTTGTTCGTGTATTGAGAACTTGTTGGACGTCTCCTCTGTAGGAATGGTTCGAGTCTGTTCGATTGCGGCGTGTAGCTGTCTCACGCCGGATTCGATCTCCCACACGCACCGCTCTATATTCTCGGATGGCTGGAGCAGGCGGTTGATAGTGAGCGTGACCTGGTTGGCGGTGTAACTCAGGAGGGAGCGGGGTAAGATGAGCAGGCCAGCGGGAAAATCGGCCCAGAGTTGCGTACGCGGTGAAAGCGGATCGAAGGCAAATCCACCAAAGAGGACGGGGCCACTGCCAGGAGTGGGCAGCGTCGAGGGTGTAGAGGTGATAACCGCATGATTGAGTAGGGAACGCCAGGCAGAGGCCGAATCGATAAAACACGTGCTGCCCATTGTTTCTATGGCAGTGGTGGCACCTATACCTACGAGGGTATTCTGCTCGGCTGGCTGCTCCCAGAAGAAGCATTCCCCCAGCCCCGCCTGCCGGGCACCGTTAAAGGCCTGGATTGTATCATAGCGCTCAATGGGCTGGGTGTAGCTGGCAAGTACAGTTCGTTGTTGTTGGGAAGCGTGTGCTGAAGCCTCGCGCAAGGTGTTGAATAATAGGTCCTGGTCGCTAATAATGGGCGATTGCCCGGGTACGGTCGTGTCGTGTGCTGCGAACGGATTAGGAATTACTATTTTCATGCTTCTGTCTAACTCAAGATACTTAAAGAAATGGGCTGAGAAGATCTCTGGCCCAGAGACTGTTGTGTTCTGTCCATTACATATTGTAGCGGAGATGTAGGGGGATTGCCACTACTATTGTAGATTGGGCTACTCCACCTCTTGCCTCTGACCAGAGTCAGCGAACCGGCGCAAGACCCCTGCTAGTCCTGGCTCTTGTTCTGAGACCGGGAGAGTTCGAAGGCAATGTAGACCACGTTATCCCACGCGTTGTGGATGCCGATGAACAGGAGCAGCACCGTTGCCGCGGCGATGACGAACAGTGCCGGAGCCGGATGGCCTGGGAGCAGTATCGCCGCGACGAGGAGGGCAGTGTAGGAGACCAGGGGAAAGACCGTATGCCACAGCCAGTCTTCCAGCACCGGTTGATAGTCCGTCTGACGGCGCGCCCGCCGGAGCACGATGACCACGTATATCATCCCCCCGAGACCCGAGAGACCCAGCAGCAGGCCAGCATTCCAGAGCGCCTGCCAGGGTGCACTGAGAATCGCGGCGACCAGCAGCGCAGAGCGAAAATGCACGATGTTGGGTGTGTTGAATGTCGCAAACGCCTCAGTCGGCGACGACACGCGCACCCGTACCTGCGCGATCAAGGTTGCCACCACGAACAGCAATCCTGTCAGCGCCGCCGCAGCGGAGCCGATGATGACGTAAAAGTTTTGCCAGGTGCTCAGGAACGACACCCCAGCCTCTTGCATACTGGATCCTCCCCTCGATGTCCATGCAAATGTGAGACGGCTCATACGCCTCCTCCGCGAGACCGGATGAGGCACGATTGGACGAGTTGCATCAAAGAGCTACACCCGGCGTCGGTAGGGCTCACTCTGTGTTTCTGAGGAAGACATGTCCCTGCTTTTTATTCTATCACATCTCTCATTATCTGAGACTCCCCCGGCTAAAGCGCAGGGGGTTCTTGTCGACGGGTCAGCGCATCTCGGTTCCCTCGACAGGAGCGGAGCTCTTGCTGGTCGCCTACAAGACTTCTGGGCAGACGCGCTCGGGCTCTGGGTATGCCAAAGCTTTGGGGGAGAGCTTCCCCCCCGCTCTCGCACGTTCTTGTACGTCCTCTATTGCTGCCCGCAAGCGCGTCTCCGCACTCTCCCATTCCTCATGGGCAATAGAGGGAACCAATGTTCTGAGATTGAGATGAACTGCCAAGAAGGCCGAATACAGATCGCGCTGCACTGGCCCAACGCCACATTCGCAGTGATGCCAACGCTCAGAGAGCGGTTTCTTGACGTAGGAACCACAGCCATGACAGTATTGCGACAATTTGGTGGAGTGGGTAGGAACTTCATGCAGGATGCCGCCAGTTCTTGCAACCGTGCGTTTCAACCATTCGATGAACATCCCTGGAGCATGAGTCCCCACGCTCTTGCCATCCCGCTTCTGCCACGCTTTGTAAGACAATTTTTCGGTGATGATAGTCGTGCCCGTTCGGACAATCTCATGGACAAGCCGACCATGCAGACTCTTGCGATGGGCGGCCAGTTTACGCTCATGAGCAGCAAGACGCCTTCGGGTTAGTTTGTACCCCTTGCTGTCATGCCATCGCTTTTTGCCTTTTTTGATCCGTCCCTTGTGGTCATAGTTCTCTTGGTTATTGGCCCGTCGTTGTCGATCCAGCTTCCGTTGGAGACGGCGTTTCTTCTGTTGGTCACTTTTCAGTTCCCGGCAGAAGGAGAGCAAGCGTGCTTCTCCCTGTTCAGCAACCATGGCAAGGGTGGAAGGCCCCAGGTCAAGACCAACGGTAGCCTCCCCGACTTGGTGCTTGGGTTTCTGATAGGCAACGCCCTCCAAGGCCAGTTGAGCGTAGTAGCGATACCCCTCGCAATCGGCCCCTTGAGCCTGTGGGCTCGTGGCACGCCGACGCAGCAGACGCACAAACTTGATGGGATGGCGCAGGCCATGCTGGACAACAGGATCATGCCAGTCAATGAGAGCAGGAAGACGGTCTTGCTGGAAGATCAGAAAGCCCTCATTGCCTTCGGTGGGGTTGTGCAAGACAAAGTGAATGCCTTGCTTATTGGTCTTGCCCTCGATACTGTCCAGGCCACGACCACAGCTCTTGAAGCGAACTTTCTTGGCTTGGCCCAGGCAGACGCGATTGGCGGCTTGATAGGCACGGGTCGCGAGCTTCTGTGCGGTATTGCTATCAAGATGCTCGGCAATCCAGGCGGTTCTGGCTTTCGTCGCATAGGCATGGAGGGCATATTCGGAGAAGCCGTACTCCTGGCGAAGCTCCGAGAAGAGTGCGGACCGTTCCTGCTTGTGAACTTTCGGGATGCTTCGGGCTTGTTGCCATCTCTCATCCGCTCGCATCTGCTTCAAGCGTTTCATCGCTTCCCCAAGCAAGGCATTGTAGAGGCAGCGAGCCGCTTCAAAATGCGCTCGCAAGTGCTTCGCTTGCTGGCTGTCCACCCGCAAGGGCAGTTCCAGCAGGAACGTGGGCGTTTTGCTTCTCTTCATTTCGTCGTCACGCCCTCCATTTCAGCTAATCGCCTGAGCGCCAATTCGATGACCGCACTTTCGCTCAAGCCAAGCTTCTTGGCAAGGAGCTTGCGTAATTGCTGGCCTTCTTCACTCAGACGAATACTGGTGGGTTTGGTTTTCTTGTCCATGTATTACATTGTACATCATTTCATACTACATGTCAAGCCAGCCCGACCACCACCCCAAGCCCAAACAAGGAATGCACCATTCCTCCCCCGCATGAATGACGGGGGCTACCTGGCGCTTTTAGTTGTGTATCGCCAGATTCCCCGTTAACAGGGAATCTGGCGATACACAGGTGGTGACTCCAACTAGCTCGTCTGGTCCCATCCTCCAGGCGGCGTGTCACGATCGTAGATGGTAATAGCGTAACCATCAAGATCGACGAACGTAAACTGCCGGCCAAATCGCCCGTCTAAGGGCGCTTTCAGAATGGTAGCGCCCGCCTCGACCAGGGCGTCGTAAACCACCTGGCTGTCAGCTGTCTTGAACCAGACGGTTGGAGTCGTGATCGGACGGGGAATGCTGTCCAGGTCCACACCTGGAGGTGCTTGGATCAGCCCGAAGGGGACGGGATAGGTCAGGAAGCCGACACCCGTTGGGAAGACTTCAGGATCGCGCCTGAAGCCAAGCTTCTTCTCGTAGAAATCAGCTGAGGCTTTCACATCACGGACCAGAAGACCGACAAAGGCGGGACCGCTGACCTCAAAGTTCTTTGGCATAGCGAGAGATGACTCCTTTCAAAGCTGGGCTGCCGCGCCAGCAACAGTCGGCGCGGCACCCGGTTGCTCTCATACCAGCAGTATATCCTGCCTGAGTGACAACAGTATGTCAGCAGCACCACGACTTTTTGAACGACTCTCCTCTGTTCTGAAAGGCGCATCCGGTCTCCATCACCCAGAGTCACGGCCGTATTTCGGGGAGAACCCCCCCCCTGTGAAGCACAGGATGGCCATGAGGCACGATATGCTACAATACAAGAGTTGCGTTCTGCACCTGGGAGCGCGCAGAGGAGGGAATCGCTGTCACAATTGAGGAGGTATCTATGCGGTATGGAGTCTACGTCCCCAATTTTGGACCCTATGGAGATGCTCACATCCTTGCCGACCTGGCGTATGAGGCGGAAGAGGCGGGCTGGGACGGCTTCTTTCTTTGGGACCAGGTGTCGAAGTCGACCCTGACGCCGACCGTCGATCCCATGGTTGACCCATGGGTTGCGCTAACCGCGATCGCGCTCCGCACGAGCACGATTCGCCTGGGCACGCTCGTCACGCCCCTGCCACGTCGCCGCCCGTGGAAGGTGGCGCGGGAAACCGTGTCGCTGGATCACCTGTCCGCGGGGCGACTGATCTTCGGGGTAGGCTCGGGGGGCGGCTATTTCGACTTCGAGGCGCTGGGCGAAGCCTCGGACGCCAAAACGCTGGCGGCGTTGCTGGACGAGGGCCTTGAGGTGCTCACGGGGCTTTGGAGCGGCGAGCCGTACAGCCACGAAGGGACTGCTTATCATGTCAAGGAAGCGCAATTCCTGCCGCGCCCGGTCCAGTCTCCACGTATCCCCATCTGGATGGCGGGCATGTGGCCCGCGAAAGCGCCTTTTCGCCGTACGGCCCGCTGGGACGGCGTTATCCCCATCGGGCGCGACCTGCCCCTCACCGCGATGCTCACCCCGGAGCAGATGCATGAAATCGTCCGCTATGTCGCATCCCAGCCAGGATACACCACCCCGTTCGAGGTTGTTCATTCAGGTATAACAGGGGGCACGGACGAAGCCCACGATCGCGAAGTCGTTGCCACGTACCAGCAGGTAGGAGTCACATGGTGGGTGGAAAAAATCTTGCCCGAACGCTGGGGGAGCTGGACCGACTGGCCCCTTGAGGCGATGCGGGCGCGGATTCGACATGGGCCGCCGAGGTAGCCGAAACTAATAAATCACATATAACTTGTTAGCGACAAACTGGGATGGTATACTCAATCTTGGACTAATACCAGACAGGATTTACATATTTTTCGAGTCTATTTCGGCATGAATAGTGCCGGAATTATGCACTAAGGAAAGCATTCTATTAATGTCTTCACCTCTTGTAGGCATCATCGCCAACCCGGCATCCGGGCGCGATATTCGTCGATTGGTTGCTCATGGCACCGTTTTCGACAATAACGAAAAGGCGGCGATTGTACGGCGCGTGCTCCTGGGCCTTGAAGCTGTAGGTATACAGCGAGTGGCATATATGCCGGAACATGATTTCGGCATTTTGCCTCGCGCCCTCAACGAGTTGCATGGACACTCCCAACTACAGCAGACAGCTGGTCCCCTGGAGATGCCCGTGCTGGGCACTAGAGCAGATTCCACGCGTGCCGCTCAATTGCTAGTCGAGATGGGTGCTGGCTGCATCATCACGCTTGGTGGGGATGGCACCAACCGGGCAGTAGCCAGGGGGTGCGGAACTGTTCCAGTTATCCCCATCTCCACAGGCACCAACAATGTTTTTCCTACTTTCATAGAAGGTACCATCGCGGGAATGGCTGCCGGGCTTGTTGCCAGTGGTCGTGTAGGTGACGGTGCAATGCGACGCGCGCCCCGTTTAGTGGTTCTCATGAATGGCATGGAGAAAGAGAGCGCGCTGGTCGATGTGGTTGTTTCTTCAGTGCCTTTTGTGGGTTCGCGAGCTATCTGGGATCTTTCGACGGTACGTGAAGTGGTCCTGTCGCGAGTGGCCCCGGCCACAATTGGCCTCTCCGCGCTTGGCGGAGCGCTATTGGATCACGCAGCTGGCAGCGCTGAGCAAGCGGGTATGCACATTGTGTTAGGGGATGGTGGTCTACAGGTGCTGGTTGCGCTGGCGCCCGGCCTGATCGAATGGGTAGCGGTCACAGAGTACCAGCGATTGGCTATGAACGATGTCGTACGCTTCCCGCCTGGAGCTGGAACGGTGGCGCTGGATGGCGAACGTGAGATCGAAATCGCAGTGACATCATTGGTGGAAGTCCGGCTCTGCGCAGATGGTCCTTTTGTCGTAGATGTTCCTGCAGCCCTGAAAGGGGCAGCACTAGCTGGTCACTTGCATCGTTAGCAGGCTGACGGATGTCTCGTGGATATCTCTAGATGTTTCCAATCTACAGTCAGGAGGTTTACAGCTATGGTAACCAAAAAGGGTAGTGGTGTGAGCGGGCAAACATTGGATAAGTCTCAGCTGCTTCATCTGTACGAGCAGATGACGACGATCCGCGAATTTGAGGAGCGCGCCGGCAAAGAATTCGCCGCGGGGAAGGTCCCGGGTTTCGTGCACCTGTATGCGGGTGAAGAAGCGGTCGCTGTGGGTGTCTGCGCGCACCTGACCGATGATGACTACATTACCAGCCATCACCGCGGGCATGGTCATTGTATCGCTAAAGGCGTGAGCTTGCGCGAGATGGTGGCTGAACTGCTGGGCCGTGAAGCAGGAGCCTGCCGTGGCAAGGGCGGCTCAATGCATATCGCCGACGTCAACAAGGGGATGCTCGGGGCCAATGGCATTGTGGGTGGCGGCTTCCCCCTGGCGACGGGAGCAGGGCTCACCGCGAAGCACAATGGCCGAGGCCAGGTGGCCGTCTGTTTCTTTGGGGATGGCGCGGCCAATCAGGGCACCTTCCATGAAGGACTCAATCTTTCGGGTATCTGGAAACTGCCGGTGGTTTTCGTGGCCGAGAACAATGGCTATGCCGAAACGACACCTGTGACCTATCACATGAGCTGTCGCGATATTGCCGACCGCGCCGCCGGCTACGGGATGCCAGGCGTGACCGTCGATGGGCTGGATGTCTTCGCGGTCTACGAGGCGGCTGGCGAGGCCGTCGCACGCGCGCGGCGGGGTGAAGGCCCGAGTCTGATCGAGTGCAAGACCTATCGCTACCACGGGCATTTCGAGGGCGATACCATCCTGTATAGGACCAAAGAGGAGGAAGAGGCCTATCATGCCCGCGATCCAATTACGGCCCTGCGCCGCTCCATCATTGATCGTGGGATTGCTCAAGAAGCGGAACTGGATGCGATCGACAAACAGGTCCAGAATTCGATTGACCTTGCCTGGGAATTTGCTGAAGCCCAACCGTACCCAGCGCCAGAAGAGGCCCTGACCGATGTCTATGTAAAGTACCCATAAAGGAGGAGACCATGGCTGTCGCAATTCGTCAATTGACCTATGCACAAGCAATCAATGAAGCAATCCGTCTAGAAATGCGCCGCGATCCACGCGTTGTCTTAATGGGTGAGGATGTAGCAGGCGGAGCAAACATAGATCACCTGCAGGACGACGAAGCCTGGGGAGGTGTCCTGGGCGTCACGAAGGGCCTGGTGCAGGAGTTTGGACGCGATCGTGTCCTCGATACGCCCATCACTGAAGCGGGTTTCATTGGTGCGGCAGTGGGGGCTGCTTCTACCGGCATGCGTCCAATAGCTGAACTGATGTTTGTCGATTTCTTCGGCGTCTGCTGGGACCAGATCTTTGATCAGGGTGCCAAGCTGCGCTACATGTTTGGCGGCAAGGCAAACTGCCCGCTCGTGATCCGCACGATGATCGGCGCAGGCATGGGCGCGGCGGGTCAACACTCGGGGTGTCATTATTCAGTGTTCACGCACATGCCCGGTATTAAAACTGTGATCCCCTCCACCCCGGCAGATGCAAAGGGACTGCTGACTGCTGCGATCCGCGATGATGACCTGGTGGTGGTCTTCGAGAACAAGATGCTCTACTCGATGTCAGGCGAAGTTCCTGAGAACGAGTATGTCATCCCACTGGGCAAGGCCGATATCAAGCGCGAGGGCACCGATGTCACGATTGTGGCAATCTCGCGCATGGTGCACCAGGCACTGGCCGCGGCAGATGCGCTGCAAGCCGATGGCATTTCGGTAGAGATTGTCGATCCGCGCACGCTTTCTCCGTTGGACGAGGAAACTATTCTTAACTCGGTCGCCAAGACGCACCGTCTGGTGATCGTTGACGAGGACAATCCGCGCTGCAGCGCCGCTACAGACATTGCCGCGCTCGCTGCCGACAAAGCGTTCACCGAACTCGATGCGCCCATCAAGCTGGTAACGGCGCCTCATACGCCTGTGCCATTCAGCCCGCCGCTAGAACAGTTTTACATTCCCAGCGCTGGACGTATCGTTGCCACCATTCAGGACATGATGGGGTAGCGATGTCTTACATGGGTAGGATTTTGGAATGGAGGGGAATGGCATAACCGTAGGGCGGGAGTGGTGCGCAGTGGAGTGGGGACGCTTGCGTCGCCCTGGCAGGAGGAGGAAGGCGTTTACAGTGCCAGGACGAGGGCGACGCAGGCGTCCCCTCCCCGCACAACCCAACCCCCGCCCCTACGGTGACGAAGCGGCTCCCGAGGCGCAGCTACAAATATCTACTCCTGTAAAGCGGGAGTGGTGCGGAGAGGGCGACGCAAGCGTCCCCACTCCACTGCGCACCACTCCCGCCCCTACGGGGGTGTCACGCCATACCTCCCTCGTGGTCGTCCGCGTTCCTCTTTGCCCATGTTTGTGTGCTACATACGAAACAAATGAAACAAGTGAAACAAGTGAAACAAATGAAACTCGTTTCAACGAACCTACCCTTGAGAGGAGGCGGAGGGATACCGTTGCATAGAAAGCATGTTAAAGGGTGAAAAACAGAGAGGAGAGGCAGCGTGGCAACTATTTTAAGCATGCCTAAGTGGGGATTGGCGATGAAGACGGGGCTCGTTGTCGAATGGTTGAAACGTCCTGGCGACTCTGTCCAGGAGGGCGAGCCCATTGTGCAGATCGAGAGCGAGAAGGCTACGAACGAGGTGGAAGCGCCCGCAACGGGCCTTGTGCGCTGGCTGGGAGTACCGGAGGGGGAGGATGCGCCAGTAGGGGCAGCTCTTGCTGTGATTGTCGTGCCGGGCGAGGAACTGACCGATGAACAGGTGGCTGATTTGATACGCGAGGATGCCGAGATCAAGCGGCAGAAGGCTGAGATGCTGACCGGTCAGCGGAAAACAGCGGCAAGGGAAACGGCAAGCGGAACACGCGCGACGGTTAGAGCACCGAGTAGCACCGGCGGACGAGTGAATGCTTCGCCAGCGGCGCGAAGGCTGGCGCAGGAACTTGGTGTTGACCTGACAATAGTCGCTGGGACGGGACCTGGCGGAATGATCGGGCGCGAGGATGTGCTGCGTGCAGCCGAGGAAGCGAAAGCAGCGCCTTCTGAAGAGGCCGAGGAGCGGGATGTTGACGTTGGTGGTATAACGGTCCACTGCCTTATGGCGGGACCTGTCAACGCGCCACACGTGGTGTTTGTGCATGGATTGGGCGGCTCGCTGACCACCTGGTCTTTAAACCTGCCAGCCTTTGCCGAACAGTTCCGCATCTGCGCGCTTGATCTCGTTGGCGCAGGCAGCAGCGCCAAGCCGGCTACAGACTACAGTGTGCCCGCGCTGGCCGAGTTCCTGGCAAGCTTCCTCGATGCTCTTGGTCCAGATTGGCAGCGCGTGAGCATCGTTGGCCACTCTCTCGGAGGAGCAGTGGCTCTTGCCTTCGCCGGAAGCTATCCGCAGCGGGTAGAACGACTGGTACTGGTCGATAGCGCGGGCCTGGGGCCGGAGATTGATCGCACGGTGCTCGAGCTGATACATTCCGAGCCCAGCCCTGAGAACGTACGCGTGGAACTCACACACTTCTTCGCTCATACTGGTATGATTCAGCAGGAACTGGTAAACCAGCTCTACCAGCAGCGCATGCAACCAGGCGCGCACGAAGCGCTGGTCGCAACCGCCGATGCCGCATTCGATGATGGAAAGCAGCTCGTCGACCTGCGCGATACCCTGGCCAGGCTGAACGTTCCGGTGCTGGTCGCCTGGGGAGTTGCTGACGCGGTGATTCCTGCGACTCATGCACAGGAGGTTGAACGCACGTCCTCAGGCCGCCTGGAGGTGTTTGCTGACTGTGGGCATTGCCCGCATATTGAGCGTGCTGATGCGTTTAACCAGCTGACGTTGACGTTTCTTGTGGGGTGACTGGTTGGGTGTAAATTTCAAAATTCATGGGTAATTTCTTTCTCATTATCCGGGTGAGAGCAGAACAAGGGAGGTCTCTATCCAACCGGGTGGGGACTTTCTTCTACGATAGACTGCCTTAAGGAGATCAAGATGCCACAGCGGCAAATATCGTCCGAGAACATCGTCAGTCGACGTTCGTTTCTCAAGCAATCTCTGACGCTGCCGGGTGCCCTGCTCATCGTAGCCTGTGCGGGTCCTGTGAGCAATACAACATCATCGCCGCAGACTGCAACTACGGCGCAAGCAACGACATCTACCAGAGCCTGTAGTGGTACACCTACCCCATCCCAGACAGAAGGACCCTTTTACAAGCCCGGCTCACCTGAGCGTACTTCTTTACGAGAATCAGGTTTCGCGGGAACGCCTCTCACAGTCGCCGGATACGTGTTTTCTACCACATGCAAGCCAATTGCTCATGCGTGGCTGGACTTCTGGCATGCAGATAGTAACGGGAATTACGATAACACTGGCTTCAGGCTGCGTGGTCACCAGTACACAGATAAGCAGGGACGCTACTCCCTTGAAACCATTGTCCCTGGAGAATACCCTGGTCGAACGCGCCATATTCACATGAAAGTCCAGGCTCCTGGCCAGTCTGTTCTCACCACACAACTCTACTTTCCTGGAGAACCACGTAACGACAGCGACGGCATCTTTTCCCCCGAGCTACTTATTCATGTGCAAAATACGTCCAACGGTCAACTGGCAACGTTCAATTTCGTTCTCGCTCTTCAATGAGAAAGAAACGACATCTAACAGGAATACTCCTTGACTTCTAACCCGAAATTGATTATGCTGTTCCTATGGAAGAACGAATAGTTCAATATAGCGAACATTCTGATACTCGCGAAGAAACTGAAACGGCGGTAGCGCCTGCACCAATGGTAGAGCGGGCTTTTCGTTTGCTGGATCTTTTGAGCGATACCGAGGAGGGTTTGACTCTTTCGGACCTGGCGCGAGCGCTCAACATGAGTAAAGGGAGTATCCACGGGCTGCTCAAAACGTTGGAGAGCAATGGCGTGATCGAGCAGGCGGAGGATCGACGGTATGTAATGGGTCCCCGCATTTATGACCTTGCGCAAGCCTATGTCCAGCGTGCTGGCCTGCGTCATTATGCTTTGCCCGCTATGCGGCGCATAGCAGCAAGTACAGGGGAAACGGTGTTCCTTGGGAAGGTCGAGCAGAAGGGCGTGCGGATCATCGAAAGTATGGTGGACGAAGGAGCACAACCTGCTCTGCATATTTCCGCTCTGCGAGGGACGCGTGTGCACCTGCTGGCCGCAGCAACTGGCCCATTCGTGTTGGCGAGCTGGCCGCTGGCGCGGCGCGAGGCCTTCTTGCAGGCATACGCGCTACCGCGCTTCACAGAACACACGATAACAGATCCCCAGCAGTTTTTGGCACGTGTGGAAGAGGCTGTCCGCACAGGTGTCAGCTTCGACCACGAGGAGTACCTGGTCGGCGTCAACGCGGTTGGAGCACCTATTTATGGCACAGGAGGCTCATTGGTGGCCCTGCTGTGGGTTGTTGGTTTTGCCTCGCGCTTTAAGGGTGAAGCCCTGGAAGGTGCTGCCCAGCAATTACGGGCTGAAGTTGTGGCGGTTTCACAGGCACTGGGAGCAAGAAGATAGGGGGGGTTCGCGAAAGGAGGTTGCAATGCGCGAACTCATCACCTTGCATGTGAATGGCGAGCGCCACGAACTGGCAGTTTTTCCGCATCATACCTTACTTGAAGTCCTGCGTGAAGATATGGGTTTGACTGGAACCAAGCATGGCTGCGAATTGGGAGAATGTGGAGCGTGCACGGTCTTGATCGATGGCATGGACCCCTATATGAAGGCGCCGGATGAAATACTTACCGAGGTGATTTTACCGCCGGCTGATGGCTGGCGCAGCACCTACCTGAAATTGCGCCGTCGAGGCTCGTTCGACTTCCCACTGCTGGGGATAGCGGTGGCGCTGCGCTTTGCTGCTGACAGGACGGTAGCTGATGCGCGCATTACGCTGGGAGCCGTGGCATCTCACCCGGTAGAGGCGAGCGAGGCTGCCGCACAACTGGTCGGTCGGTCGCTCAGCCCTGAATTGATCGATGTGGTGGCGGTTGCTGCCTCCAGGCGCTCCAAGCCGCTGGACAATGCCGACCTGGCGATCAATTATCGCAAACAGGTCACGCCCGTTTTTGTGCGTCGTGCACTCAGCCAGCTTGCAACATCGTGAATATGTCTCAACCCGCGCATTACGTTTGGTAGCTGGCGGTCATGGGTGGAGGTGGCAAGATGGAAGATGATGATCTTGTAGCTATACAACATATCCTTCGTGTTGCAACAGCCAGCGCTTGCGCTCGATCCCTCCGCCGTAGCCGGTCAAGGAAGTGTCCGCGCCGATAACACGATGACATGGCAACACAATTGGAATGGGATTGAGAGCGTTCGCTCCACCGACGGCACGGTACGCGGCAGGCTTGCCAAGTTTCGCCGCAATTTCACCATAGTTGATCGTCGTTCCCGGTGGAATGGTGCGTAACGTGGACCAGACCTGCTGCTGGAAGGCCGTACCACCGGTGCTTACAGGGATTGCGTCCAGACAGCGATAGTCACCCGCGAAATAGTCACGAATGCGGCTGCTGAAGCCACAAGGGTCGATTATCTGCGCCAGGCGGATTGGTCCGTAGCGGCGCAGGAGCAATATCATCATGCGTTGTTCGTAGTCCGCAAAGTCAAGCGAACACAATTGCTCTCCATCAACGACGATTAGAATGGTGCCAATAGGAGAGTCTATATGGTCAAGCTGTAGTTCTTTCACCTGTAGTTCCTTCACATAGCAAACCTATACAAAATCTGCAGGGCCTTCTGGTCCCCAGAGGTTTACCCATCTTTTTTGCGAATCCCAGACTTTGGGTTCATACGTTGCATCATCCCAGATTTGCTGGATGTTGCTCATGAATTCGATCAAGTTGCTTTCGGGGTCTCTAAAGTACTCAAAATGATTTTCTCCGGGGCCGTGCCGACCAGGGCCATAGAGCAGTACATAGCCATTGTGCATGAGGTGATCAGCCTGGCGGGCAAGGTAGGAGAAGTCCTTCAACTCGAAGGCGAAATGATGCATCTTGATAGTACCAGTTTTGGCAAACGCCAGGCCATGATGATCAGGATTGCAGCGCATCCAGAGGAAGATATCATCTACCCAGTCGGAGACGCGGAAGCCCAGTACCTCGCTATAGAACTCAGCGCTGCGTTTGCAATCATCCACGAGTAAGGTGATGTGGCCCAGTTTGCGGGGTTGGACTGCCCGTGGGCCATAGGTTGGGGCGACTTGCGCCATCTCGCCGATTAACTCGACGACATAATCGTCAGGGTCGCGCAAACGCAATGAAGTTCCCTGGCCAAGTTCAGCTGGCCCTTCTGTTTTGAAGGGAATGCCAGCTTTTGACAATGCCCCGGCGGCAGCCTCCAGAGCTGCTGGACTGCCCACGTCGAGCGCATAGTGGTCGAACCCTGTCTCAGAGGAGGGAATGAGCACAACCGAGTGGTGGTTTGTATTGCAGCGCAGGTAGACCTGATCGGCGTTATCGCGCTCTGTCTCACCAAGACCCACCATCTGAGTATAAAAGTATGTTTGTTGCTCTACGTTGCGCGTCTTCAAAGCGATGTGCGAGATACTTCTGACATCCACGACAGGCATGAGGAATCTCCTTATCCTTTCTTAGGAAGATTAACGCTTATACCTCCAACAATCACAATTCGTGTGCTCTGCTACATCTTTTGCTAGAGCAGCTCTCATGATTCAAGAGCGCTCTGACCTTCACAAACCCATCCATCCTAAAATCTCTGCGGGATGCTGGTTGGTCATCTGCCCATAGGAGCCTGCATAGAACAACAATGGGCTGCCATGACCAACGTGCAAGTACTCGACCTCTCCAAGAAAGAGCGTATGGTCGCCTGCTTGACGCACGTCTACTACGCGAGCAACAATGTGAGCAATGGCCCCCTTCAGGAGTGGGACACCCTTCTCCATGATAAAGGCGATCTCAAGTCTGTCCATTGGGCGACCGCCAAAGTGACGGCTCAACCCCTCCTGGTCGTCAGAGAGCATACTGATGCCAAAGCGAGCGTCAAGGGCAAGCAGATTGTACATCTGGGCATTTTGCCCGACGGAGATCAACACCAACGGTGGATGTAACGAGACCGACATGAAGGCATTCGCGGTCATACCATGTACGTGTTCCTCGTGAGCAACGGTGATTACGGTCACACCGGTGGCGAAACGACCGCTCGCCCCTCGATAAATCGCGGGTCTACTGGTGCCGGAGTAAGCCTCCCGCTTATTTGTTCAACTGTGCCAGCACGTAATTCACATCCACAGGGTTGATCAGATCAGGGGCAGTCCAGCCGTCAATGTTATACTCCGCCATGCAGGTGTCGGCAAGGCCCTTCATCCGGTCGCTCAACCCGGAAGCAGAGGCGACATTGAGTGCGATGAGGCGGTTTTCTTCGGTCGAACCGGCATAATTGATTTCGTAGAGTTCGTGGCGACTGCCGAACTCGGAGCCAATGGAGTCCCAGAGCAGCTTCATCAGTTTGATGCGGTCCTCTGCACTGTACCCGTTCGAGCCACGGACATACTTATCAAGATATGGACGGAGTTCGGGATTCTTGAAGTCGACGGCACTGGAGTTGAGGTAGATCATGCTGCTCGCCAGGGTTTGTTCGATGAGGTTCTTAACGATGGGGTAGAAGGTCGATCCAAACACCTGGTAAGCCGAGGCTGCCTCCATATTGGGCAGAACGGCCCCATTCGTCCACGGCTCAGCGTTACGCGCCATCGCCTCTGTCAGGCTCCAGAACAGGTTGCGATAGGAAATGATTTCCCCAACGCGAGTCTGCACGCCGCGGTAATCCTTCGTGCCGGTCGCTTCAACGGCCTTGAGCACGAGCCCTGCGATAAACTCAAGCTTGATGGCCAGGCGAGTGCATCCTTGCAGGAGCGCTCGTGGCAGGAAGCCGGTCTTGGGGAAAAAGTTGTTGGCCCTTTCGATGTCGCCGCAGACGAACACATCCTCCCATGGGATGAACGCGTTGTCGAGCACAAATATGGCATCGTTCTCGTCGAGGCGACTCGACAGGGGGTAGTCGAACGGGCTCCCCATCACGGCCGCGGTATTCTCGTATGATGCACGTGAAATCAACTTGACACCTGGTGTGTTCATCGGCACCATGAAGACGACGGCGTAGCGGCGGTCCTGCACCGGGATCAGTCCGTGATGCGCCACAAACGTGGCATTCGTGAGCGCTGAGCCTGTGGCAACCACCTTCGCGCCACTGACGTAGATACCGCCATCGGTTTCTTTCTCGATATGGACGGTTACCTCGGCTCGTTCATGGATCCCGCGATCACGGTCAACGGGGGGATGGATGATAGCGTGGTTGAGATATAGTACCCGCTCCTGCGCTTTTTTGTACCACGCGCGCGCGTTCGCCTCGTACGGCTGGTAAAATTCGGCGTTGGCGCCGAGCGTTGCGAGGAACGAGGCTTTATAGTCAGGTGAGCGGCCCAGCCAGCCGTACGTCAGGCGTGCCCAGGCGGCAATTGCGTCGCGAGCTGCGAGCTGCTCTTCCCAGCTTTTTGGCGCCCTGAAATACCTGTGGGTACGACCACCTGAGCCGGTGTCAGTCTCTATGGTCAGGACGTCCTGCAACGCCGGGTTGTACAGAGCATCGTATAAACGAGCGATCATGCGAGCGGTGTTACGGAAGCCTGGATGGGTGGTCACGTCTTTGACGCGCTCTCCGTAGATCCAAATCTCTCGTCCATCACGCAGGCTTTCCAGGTATTCCTTGCCGGTCATGGGATGCGTCGTCGCTCCCTGGGGGTCTACAGCATCGATAGTCATGGTTTTCTCCTGTTCTCGGGTCTCCATGTTGTCAACAGGATGCTTTTCAGAAAAGGTGTACACAATTAAACATCTGGAAAGCAAACTGTATACAGGACTTATCCTTGAGCCAGTATACACGATATAAATGAGTTTTTTCAATGCTCATCACCGTAAGTGAGCTGAGACAGAAATTTCTGAAAGTCATATAATGTGATCAGAAATGCTGTTGATATACGACCGGAGGAGAGAAACTCGACATGCTACAAGGCTCTGTTAATCTTCGAGACTATACAGAGCGATGTAATAGAGGCAGAAGCTTGTATTGGAAATTATCAAGAAAAGGAGCATAGAGTTTGGCAACACAGTTACCTACGCAGCAAGATATTCTGGATTCCCTTCAGGACGATCACGAATGCTATCTGAAGCTGATCAATCGGCTGAATGATGAGGAGCAACAGACACCTTTCACGCCCGAAGGTTGGTCGGTCAAGGATTTCCTGTCACACATGAGCTATTATAAGGCGGCGACACGGATGTTAATTGTCGCCTATACGCATGATCAGCCACTGCCACCCGTTATGCTGTCGGGGGACGAGGGCAATGAAGAGGCGCGCGAAATGGATAAAGGCCTTTCACTGCCGCAGGTGCGCAACTACTGGGAAGAGACCCACATGCACCTGACTCACGTGGTCGCCGACGAGCTCGATGACGAGACACTCAAGGAAGAAGTGCGTACGCCGTGGGACGAAGACATTACTGAGCCGCTCTGTACAATCGTTGCCTCAATCTGCGAACACGACGCGGAACATTTTGAGTTGATCGATCAGTACTTCGAGGTTGGCAAATGAAGATATTGGTCGCCGGGGTGGGTTCAGGTGGCTTCGCTTTTGCTGCTTATCAATAGAGAGATGGGCTTGCTGTAACCATCGTTGAAAAAATGCGGCACATCCTCCCCCTATTAAAGAAGGGGAGGATGTGCCGTGTGTTTAAGCTTTCGATATGCCTCTCACGCGAAGTGATGAGGTCATTGGGAAGCACGAATGCTATTGCTGGCTCGGTCCACTTGAAGACTCCAGCCGCTCGCGCATCTGATCGAATGTTGTGGCATCGATCTCGCCACGCGCATAACGCTGCCGGAGGATCTCCATCGCCGAGTGTTGAGTTGGCGGCGTACCAGGATGCATGCCTGGATTGTAGAAAGGCTCCTGCCTGTAGTATGCCCATGGTCTCCTTGAACTGAACCGGCGTATCAAGGCCCAGATGAGCAGTCCCAGAATGATTAGCCAAAAGAATTTGCCTAGTAGAAACAAAGGCATCAGTAGCCATAAACCGTGAAAGCCCCAAAACATGGGAATTCCTTCTTTCTTTCCTAATGTATTACTTTTATTACCATTGTCGTGGAAATATCTTTGCTCCTCCACCGACAATGTTTTCTCTCTTCGCATGGTGCCTTTTTCCAGGTCACCATTGCTCATTTCCATATGTATATACGGAGACCTTGTGATCAGGGTTGTACGTGTTAGAGTGTCCTTCTCCTGCCTCTTCCCGTACGACTTGCGGAAACAGATGGGGTCGTGAGGATCGAAAGCCATACAGTTCGAACCAATGAAGCTTTTGCTGGCGTATGATGTATAGACGAGAGAAAAACAGTATCAAGTATCAAGCAAAGGAGAAAGAGAATAGATGAGCGAACAGATTGGGTTTATTGGCCTTGGTAATATGGGACAGCCAATGGCAGGCAGCCTTCTTAAGGCGGGCTACACGCTCACGGTCTATAATCGTACTGCGAGCAAAGCGGAGCCACTTATAGCGAAGGGAGCGAAACTGGCGCGCCAGCCAAGCGAGGCCGTTCAGCCTGGAGGTATCGTGGTGAGCATGGTGGCGAACGACCAGGCTCTTGAAGAGATCGTTATGAGCCCGGGCTTTCTCGAGCGTTTGGGGCCAAACGGCATTCATCTCTCGATGAGCACGGTGTCGCCTTTCACATCGCGCAAGCTGGCGGAACTGCATGCGCAACACGGCAGTATCTATCTCGCGGCCCCTGTTTTCGGGCGACCCGAGGCGGCAGCCGCTCAAAAGCTGTGGATCTGCGTTGCAGGGCCTCTGGCTGGCAAAGAGCGTGTGCGTCCTGTACTCGAGGCTATGGGACAGGGCATCTTCGACTTTGGTGATGATCCCGGCGCGGCCAATATCGTCAAGCTCTGTGGCAACTTCATGATCGTTTCGGCGATGGAGGCCATGGCCGAGGCGTTGACCCTGGCGGAGAAAAGTGGCCTTGATCGTTCAGCCGTGATCGAGATGTTCACACAAACCATGTTCGCGGCTCCCATCTACCAGAACTATGGCAAGATGATTGCCGAGAAACGCTACACTCCTGTCGGGTTTCAGCAGAAATTAGGCTTAAAGGATGTCAACCTGGTCAGGGAGGTGGCGGAATATGCTATCATGCCAATGCCCCTGGCAAGCTTAATGCACGACCGCTTGCTTGCAGGTGTGGCGAAAGGAAGGGGTGAGATGGATTGGACGGCGCTCTCGCTCGATGTGTTGGAGAACGCAGGGCTGGAGCTTCCGCACAATTCAAAACCGTAGGATTAAAGCTCGATCAGGAATTTCCCACGCCTCTTGACTCATTCTGTTTGCTATGCGAGACTTCCTCATAGAAGAAAAATAGAAAGCTGAGGAGGAAGTATTGTGATGCAGAATGGGCAACGCTTCAAAGACAAGGTGGTGATTGTCACAGGCGCTGCAAAGGGCATAGGGCGTGCTATAGCTCTACGTTTCGGCAGCGAAGGCGCACATGTCATCGTTAATGATGTCGACACTGTGAGCGCGGAGGCTACCACGCAGAGCATCATCGCCAACGGTGGGTCGGCTCTGGCTGGCATTGCCGATGTTTCGGACAAGAGCCAGGTCGACCGCTTATTCGATACCACGCTCGAGCGATTTGGGACGATGGATGTGCTGGTGAATAACGCGAGTTTAACCAACACCGCGCGCCACTTTCTCGAAGCCGATGAGACCTGGTGGGACAAAATCTTGGCAGTGAACCTCAAGGCTGCCTTCCTCTGCTCACAGCGAGCAGCGCAGGTGATGGCCCGTCGTCGCAAGGGCGTCATTATCAACCTTTCTAGCGGTGGCGCGTCCCACGCTCACCGGGGTAATGCCGCTTATGATACGGCAAAAGGCGGGGTGGAGGCCTTGACTAGAGCGATGGCACTTGACCTCGCCCCTTACGGGATTCGCGTCAACGCGCTTGTTCCTGGCTCAATCGATTCGAAAGGAATGAGCGCGGAAACGAAACGGGAGCGAGGCGAAGGTATACCGCTTGGGCGAGTGGGCGAGACCGAAGAGGTAGCTGGACCTGCGGCTTTTCTCGCATCGGATGATGCCAGTTATATCACCGGGCATATGCTGGTAGTCGACGGGGGGCTGCTCTCGCAGCAACGTTCGCCTCAAGTAGATACCTTCCCCTTGAGCCGCTTCCCCAAACTGGAGTCCGAATGATGCAACATCTCCCTGGGCATTACCGGCTAGGAGTGGATATAGGGGGTACTTTCACCGATCTCATCGTGTTCAACGACGCCACCGGCAGTTTCACGGTCGGCAAAGCGCTCACCACGCCGAGTGACCCCTCACAAGCTATCGAAACAGTCTTGCTGGAAACGCTTGAGCGGGATGGAGTTGCAGCAAGCGACGTGCACCAGCTCATACATGGTACAACCCTGGTTACGAATGCCATCATCGAGCGCAAAGGAGCACCTACAGCACTTCTTGCCACACAGGGGTTCCGCGATTCGATTGAGATCAGACGGGAAAACCGCTACGAACTCTACGATCTTATGCTGGAGATGCCACAACCACTTGTGCCGCGCTACCTACGCTTTGGCGTACCACAGCGCGCGCTGGCCGATGGCACAACCCTACAGGAACTCGATGGCGCTTTTGTCGAGCGACTGACGCGCGAATTGGTTGCTAACGGGATTGAGGCTATCGCGATTGCCTTTTTGAATAGTTTCGCCAACCCCGCTGCCGAACAAGAGGCGCGAGCCATCGTCCAGCGCAGCGCACCAGGCATGCGAGTTTCAATCTCGTCGGAGGTCGTGCCTGAAATACGGGAGTTCGAGCGTACCTCAACGACGATCGCAAATGTGTACGTGCAGAGCAGTGTTGAAAGTTATCTCATTGAGTTGCAAGCGCGCCTGGCTCGCCCCAGTTTCAAGGGTAATCTCCTCATGATGCTTTCCAGCGGCGGCATTGTCACGTTAGATACTGCGATTCGCTTTCCTATACGCCTGCTTGAGTCAGGCCCTGCGGCAGGAGCACTGGCGGCGGCCAGCTTTGGCGCAGCATGTGGGTATGCCGATCTGCTCTCATTCGATATGGGCGGGACGACCGCCAAGTTCTGTGTGATCGACCGGGGACAGCCACTGATTGCTTACGAATTTGAAGTAGACCGCCGGTATCGATTCAAAAAAGGGTCGGGGCTGCCCATCAAAGTGCCGGTGATCGAAATGATCGAGATTGGCGCCGGGGGCGGCTCGATTGCGAGGATAGATCCACTGGGACTGTTGAAGGTCGGGCCAGAATCGGCGGGAGCTGAACCGGGCCCGGTCTGCTATGGGCGCGGTGGCACTGAACCAACGGTTACGGATGCTGACCTGGTACTTGGCTACCTTGACCCGGACTACTTTCTTGGAGGTCGCATCAAGTTAGACCTTGCTGCCGCGCGCGAGGCTGTCAAGGGGCGTGTCGCAGACCGGTTAGGTATCCCGGTTGAAGAAGCGGCCTGGGGCATTCATCAGATTGTGAACGAGAGCATGGCGAATGCAGCCCGCATCCACACGCTGGAGCGAGGCAAAGACCCACATCGTCTCCCCGTGTTTGCCTTCGGCGGAGCCGGGCCTGTGCATGGTTTTCGCATTGCCAAAGCCCTGGGATCACCGATCGTAGTCGTGCCATTTGGAGCGGGGGTAATCAGCGCGGTTGGTTTTCTCACTGCGCCGCTCGCCTTCGACTTCGTACGTTCCTGGCCTGGCCAGATTGATAGCCTGGACTGGCAGAAGGCCAATATGTTACTGGCTGAAATGGAAGCTGAAGGCCGGGCGCTCCTTATGGCATCGGGTGTGGCGGCGGAGCACATTAGCCACCGGCGCGAGGCCGATATACGCTATGTCGGTCAAGGCCACGAGGTAAGAGTCCCTCTCCCGGCTAATCAGCTTGATAGCGCCAGCGTCTCGACTATCGTTACTTCTTTTGAAGAGGTCTACCGTCGTCTCTACGAACGACTTAGCCCATCCGTGCCGATTGAAATTATCTCATGGCGGGTCATATCATCTGGTCCAAAACCTGAAGTGCGCTTGCAATTACCACAGACTGAGAAAACTGCTCAAGCGGCTCTGAAGGGGAGGCGGAAGGCGTACTTCCCTGAATTGGGGGGCTATTCGGCTATACCGGTCTATGACCGCTATCACCTGTTCCCGGGCGAGAGCTTCAGCGGGCCAGCTATCGTTGAAGAGCGCGAGTCGACGGTGATTGTAGGGCCAGATAGCGGTTTCCGTATTGACGAGCAGTGGAACCTTATGATTGAACTGTAATCTACCTTGTAAGGATACCCGGCAATGGCGGAAAAAATCGACCCGATAACGTTGGAAGTACTCTGGAACCGCCTGCTCTCGGTAGTGAACGAGCAGCAGGTAACGCTGATGCGTACAGCTTTTAGCACCGTTGTGCGCGAGTCGCAGGACCTGGCCTGTGGTGTCTTTGATACTCGTGGTTATATGGTTGCGCAGTCGCTCACTGGCACACCCGGTCACATCAATGCCATGGCAACGGGAGTACGTCATTTTTTGAAAGCATATCCGGCGGAAACGCTCGAGCCGGGGGATGTGCTGATTACTAACGATCCCTGGCAAACAGCAGGGCAGATCAACGATATGACGGTACTTTCCCCAGTCTTCCTTGATGGTCGGGTGATTGGCTACTTTGCCAGTACCTGCCACTCGCCCGATATTGGAGGGCGGATTTATTCGGCGGAGGCACGGGAGGTCTACGAGGAAGGTATGCGCATTCCAATTACCAAACTGTTTAGCAGAGATGAACCCAACCACGAGCTTTTCAAGCTCATTCGTGCGAATGTACGCACCCCTGACGAAACCATTGGTGACCTTTACGCCCAGCGGTCGTCAAACGCGGTTGGCGCACGCGAACTGCTCCATTTCATGGGCGAGTATGAGTTAGACACCATTGACCCACTTGCCGATGAAATCATTACTCGTTCGGAACGAGCGCTGCGCGAGGCCATCGGTGAGTTGCCAGATGGACGCTACGAAAACGATGCCTGGAGCGACGGTTTTGACGAGCCAATTCATATCAAAGTAGCCATCACCATTGAGGGTGAGGATATACTCATCGACTTCGCCGGTTCGTCACCTCAAAGCCCCAGGGGGATCAACGTGGTACTTAACTACACGCATGCTTACGCCTCATTCGCGATAAAGGCCGCAGTCAGTCCTGAGGTACCACACAATGAAGGGTCGTTTCGTCCAGTGCATGTGACGGCACCAGCAGGCTCAATTCTGAATTGCCTTGAGCCGGCGGCAGTAGCTTCACGCCATATCATTGGGCATTTCCTGCCTGGCGTTATCTTTGGGGCACTGTCCCAGGCAATGCCGGAGCAACTCATGGCAGGAGGAGCTGACCCGATCTGGATTGAAGTCTGGCGGGGGAAATGGCCAGCGTCGAATGAAACCTTCACCTTTAGCTTATTTCAATGTGGAGGTACCGGGGCGCGAGCAACGAAAGATGGCCTGAACACGACCGGCTTCCCAAGCGGAGTTGCCGGGGTACCAGCGGAAGTGATGGAGAGCCTGACCCCACTTATTCAATACCGGCGCGAGTTGCGCACTGATTCAGGTGGACCGGGATTCTATCGAGGAGGGCTGGGACAGTGGACGGAGACAGGTTATCGCGGCGATGCGTCCTGGGCGGTTTCAGCGATGATTGATCGCACGCGCTTCCCTGCAATGGGGCTGAAAGGCGGTAAACCCGGCGCATTGGGTGAATTTCTGGTGAATGGTACTTCCCATCCACAACCTAAAGCCCTGGTTACCCTTGCGCCGGGTGCCCGTGTGCAACTTAACCTGCCGGGTGGTGGTGGCTATGGCGACCCATTCCAACGCCCTGTAGCACTGGTGCTCGATGATGTCGTCAATGGCTACGTGTCGCTGGAGGCGGCGGAACGCGACTATGGAGTGGTCATTCGCTACCTGGGAAACCAGGATCAGCTTGTGCGGCCGCCTGAACTGTATTTGGTCGATGAGGAAGCAACGAGAGTTCGGCGGGCAATTACTCATGATTGATGGAAATTGACATGTTGGCAGTAGGGCCGTTTAAGGTTCCTTTTGCCGGGTCCGCTTTGAGCAAATAATGTTCATATTGAAAAAGGGGCTCATATGTCGCAAAGCGTAAAGGTTGACGCGTTGATCATCGGGGCGGGAATTATGGGCGCTTCCTGTGCCTATCGCCTGAGCGAGCGGGGAATGAGCGTAGCGGTGCTGGAGGCACAAACATCACCTGCTATGGGGTCAACCGGCTACAGTGTCGCCGGTGTACGAGTACAATTTACCGAAGAGGTCAATATTCGTATCTCCTGGGAGAGCATCCAGGAATATCAACACTTCCAGGACTTATACGGGGAGGATGCCGGTTATCGCCCAATTGGCTATCTGTTCCTTGTTCCTCCTGAACGCTGGGCAGTGCATATGGACGGCGTGCGTTTACAGGAGCGTATAGGTGCGCCGGTGAGAGTGCTTACTGTTGAAGAAGCTCAAAGCCTGGTGCAATTTGATCCTGCAGGCATTGTCGGCACCACGCATGGGTTAGCTGACGGGGTCGTTGATCCCCACAGTGTTACTTTCACCTATCTCAGACTGGCAAAAGAAAGAGGGGCTACAATTTACCTGGAAACCCCTCTGATGAAGGCCAACCGCGCAGGTAATTGCTGGCAGGTGGAAACGCCAAATGGTATCTTTGAGGCCGATTATCTTGTCAACGCCGCTGGGTCGTGGGCCGGTGAAGTAGCCAGGCGAGCTGGCCTGGAAGTACCCGTTCAGCCGGTAAGACGCATAGTTTATGCGACCACTGCGACTGCCTGGCAGCATATCTACCCCCTCACTATCGATTTGACGAGTGGTTTCTACTTACGGAGCGAGGGTAATCGCATACTTTTTGGTCGTTCAAATGCGGACGAACCGCCTGGATTTACGGAGGGCCTGGATTGGGATTGGTTCGAGTCGACGATAAGCGTGGGGATGGAACGCTTTCCCTGGTTGGCTGATGTAGGGCTGGATCAGCAGGCCTGCTGGTGGGGATACTATGAAGTCACGCCTGATCACAATCCGATTCTTGGCCGGATGCCGGGCGCAGAGAACTGGGTCAATGTTGCCGGTTTTTCAGGGCATGGTGTGCAACAGGCTCCAGCCGTAGGGCGGCTGATCGCTGAGGAGATCATGTCTGGGAAGGCACAATCAATCAATATTGATCCTTTGCGGATCAGCCGCTTTTCATCGAACCACATACACAGGGAACAGAACATCGTCTAGGCTCAATTGTATATGCCTGGCAAAGCACACCCATTCAGGCCTGTGTTGCTGGTGCTCCCTCTTCCTCCAATTGGAACATGCCACGATCCTCTTGAAAGGTGAAGAGTTCCGCGTAGCGTCCCCAGTTAATGGCCGTCTCTAATTGCGCTTGCGCCTCTTCCTCACCAAAATGGGTTTCAAGTAATTGTAAGAAATGCTCCTCTGGCAGCACATGACGCGGAGCGGCTTGCAACGCTTGTACGATCTTGCGTAGGATGCTGACATGGGCGAGGGCTTGCTCGCGGAAGATTTGCTTTTCTTCGAGCACGCCAGCCTCGGCAAAGCGCTTTCCCTCCTCGGTCAACACCAGGTCACCCTCCACTGTATCCGCCAGGCCAAGTAGATCGGTTGCCTCTACCAGTGGGAGCAAATCGTCGAGTTCCAACTGGAGATGCCGCCCAAGCCAGTACAGGTCTTCACGCCCTCCTCGTGAATGAACCAGCTCGATCAGCCCCGTCACATCGCCGATGGAGACATGCGGCAAGACCTGGTAAGGATGTGGCGCAGTGGGCGTAAGCGGCCCAGTTTTGGCCACTTGCGCATAGGTGGGCAACAACGTGGCGATATCCTCCTGGGGGCTGGTCATGATGCGATAGATGAGATCCACCAGATTTGTATGCGCCTCGCTCTGCATCGTGCGCTGCGCAAGGGGCAGGCCAGGCAACTCGACGCGGATGCGCCCAGGGTTGGCTCCCATCACCAGAATACGGTCTGCCATACTCACCGCTTCATCGATGTTATGCGTCACCATTAAGATAGCTCGCGTGGGCATATTTTGCTCTCGCCACAAACCCAGCAGTTCTTTGCGCAGGTTTGCAGCAGTCAATACGTCGAGCGCGCTAAAGGGCTCGTCCATAAAGAGCAATTCCGGTTCGACCACCAGGGCACGGGCAAAACCCACGCGCTGACGCATTCCGCCCGAGAGTTCCTTCGGATAGGCATCCTCAAAGCCGTCCAGACCAATCAGGTCGATGGCGGAAAGCGCGCGCTTGAGCCGCTGGGTTGGTGCGAGCGGCTGCGCCTCCAGGCCCAGCTCTACGTTCTGCAGCACAGTTAGCCAGGGAAAGAGCGCAAAGGATTGGAACACGATGGCGACATGCGGATTGGGTCCCTGCTGAGGTACCCCCTTGAAGAGCACCTGTCCACTCGTTGGCGTTAGCAAGCCCGCGAGGATGCGTAACAGCGTGGATTTGCCGGACCCAGACGGTCCAAGCAAGGCCACAAATTCGCCCTCGTGAATCTGGAACTGGATTTTGTCCAGCACCAGCATCGGCTGTGCCCCTGTTTGGTGTTTGCCTTCCGTCTCAAAGACCTTGCTGCACAACCTCGCCTCCAGCAGTACTGCTGCTGCTGTCGAGGTTGCTCCATCTTGCCCTGGGCGAGGCTGATCAAACTGCGACATCATAAGTTCCTCCTATCCTAACGTATAGCGGCGCTCAGCAAGGGCATACAGCCGCTTCCAGGCGAGACGATTGAGAATAACAACAAAGGCGGCCATCAGCACTGTTGCGGCCAGGAGCACGGGGAAGTTAGCTGCCGCTGCCGCCGAAGCGATACTGGCTCCCAGGCCGAACGTGCTCGTGATGTGGCCCTGGAATTGGACGTACTCCGAGACGATACTGGCATTCCAGGCCCCACCGCTTGCTGTGAGCATACCGGTCACCAGGTAGGGAAAAATGGCGGGGAGAATGAGCGTGCGCCAGCGCCGCCAGCCCGACACATGGTAGACGGTGGTGGCTTCGCGTAGATCGCTGGGAATCGCCATTGCACCGGCGATCACATTGAAGAGAATGTACCACTGGGTTCCCAGCAGCATCAGCAGGACGGCTGCCCACGAGAGTCCACCTGGCAGGCCTACCAGGGCCAGTAGCAGCACCGGAAAGACCGCGGTGGCCGGAATGGAGGCAATCACCTGCACTACCGGTTGCAGGCGGCGAGACCACTTTGGCGAGAGGCCAATGGCGACCCCAGCCGGAACTGTCCAGGCGACACCAATCAGCAAGGCGGCCAGGGTGCGCAGCCAGGTGGCAAAGGCTGCCAGCAGCAACGTGCCCCAGGTTCCCAGATTAACCTGTACGAGCAACTGCACCATGGACCACAGGCCGAAGAGGGCCAGCACACCCAACAAGAACACGAAGACCCAACTGGCAACCTTGCGAACAGGCGGGAAACGAGATGCCTGTGCCGGAAAGGGCTCTGGAGAACTGGCGCCTGGCAATGGTTGCAAACGATCCAGGAGGCTCGCCAACAATCGCCCAAGAGGACGGAACACCTTGCGGTTGACAAGCGCGATGAGCGCGGAGCGCCGCAGAGCATCGAGTACAGGTGAATGCGGTGTATCTGCCCCGCTACTCAACTCAACCTTGAATTTGTCGGCCCAGGCCACCAATGGGCGCCAGAAAAGGAGATCGAGCAGGACGATGAGCGCGACGAGCGCGGCAAGTCCAAGCAATATGGCCCCGGTATTGCCTGCGTTGGCAGCAGCCTGCAAGTAGGAACCAAGCCCCGGCAGTTGGAAAGAACGGCCCCCTATTGTGAGTTGCTCGGATGCCATCAGGAAGAACCATCCTCCGGCCCAACTCATCATACTGTTCCAGATCAGGCCAATCATCGAGGACGGCAGTTCCAGGACGAGGAAGCGCCGCCATGGCCGTAGGCGTGTGATAGTCGAGACTTCTTGCAGATCGGTAGGAAGGGTACGCTCCGAGTGATAAAAGCTGAAGGTCATATTCCAGGCTTGACTGGTAAAAATCAGGATCACGCTGGCGAGTTCAAGTCCGATATTCGAGTGTGGAAAGGCAGCTACCAGTGCCAGGGTGACAGCTGGCAAGAATGAGAGAATGGGAATGCTTTGCAGGATATCGAGCAGCGGTACCATGACCACTTCTGCCCTGCGGTTGGTGGCTGCGATTCGCCCGTAGATCAGCGTAAAGACCATGCAATGCTATTCCGACTTGCCGAACTTACCGTCAACTTCGTGATGAATTGGCTTCCATATTGGAAGGAGTAGCGGCATAGCAATGTTGAAAGGAGCTTTTCTATGTCTAACAAACCCATCGCTTATTGTCTCAAGTGCAAACAGAAGCGCGAAATGAGAAACACGGAACGTGTCACTCTGAAAAGCAACAGGCTTGCGGATCGGGGAACGTGTGTCACCTGTGGTAGCACCATGTTCCATCTCGTTGGAAGCGCAAAGAAGGAGGTGAAGGCATAATAGCGTAGGTTACGGCTCGTGGTGCATTCCAATACCCACGAGCCTCACCCATTGGTCCCAGTCAAAGGGCCACTACATATTGTAACACCACGGCACTGGTAAGGGGGAAACCAGGAGCCAAGAAAGGAACACAAACACATGGCAAAGTTTCAAATTCAGCGAAAGCATAGCAATGGGGGTCTGTTTACTATCTTTGCGCTTGCCTACCTTGGGCTGCTTGTCCTTTTTGCTTGGCAAACGTGGGGACTGGTGAACTTCTTGTTCCCTGATGACCAGATACTTATGAAGTTACTGACACTGTTCTCATTCGATATCATGGCGTTTCTGTGGGGATGCGGGCACTTGTTCTACCGCTTCGCTCACCCAACGTCGAAAACAGCAGTCAAATGGGGGTGGGGTGTTACGAATGCGTTATCATTGATGGCTACAGTGCTGTACATGGTCATTCAATACATGTTCCGCTTTCATGTTGTCATTGACAATAATCTTGTGAGTATTGGAGACGGCATAAGCATTGCTGCACTCGTATTTAACATCGGGATATTGACGGTGTTTCTCTACTACGAGATTTCTACACGCTTCCCCAACGAAGACGAGTTCGAGTTTGTGGAGCAGCAAAAAAACACTGTTAGCCCGCTCAAGCTGTATTCACCTGGGAAGGACAAGGACGAGCAGCATGCTGTACCCACTGAGGAACTACACCCCACTGTGGAAAATACTGGCAACGGTCATCAACCACAGTCAGAAGAGGTTTTTCGGGACGGTCAGAACCATTAGTCCCCACGTCTGACCTGCAAGAAACGGGGACTGAAAAATTTGAAAAATGGGAAAAATTCGGTGATGGTGTCGAACAGCCTGTAGAGCCTGAACAAGACACGCAAAATGAAGAGAGTTACCGAATTAAAAATTCGGTAAGCCCATCGGTTAAAAATTCGGTAGAACCTGCAAACATCCTGGCCTTTGTGCGGACGAAAAAGCGACGTGGACGCCAGAGGGCCAAAGATAGAAATACCCCCGATGATGGCGTGCGACAACTCTTCGAGTTGTGGTGGGACGAGGGCGGTGGGCAGTCATTTACCGAATTTTTCCAGGGCGATCTTTCAGACGATATGTGTGCAGAAGGATGGGGCTGGTATCCCAAAAACTTTATTGCTGTAGGAGGAAAAAGTCATGGCGAGTACCTTGGTTGGCGACGTGAGTGGCGTGGAAAATTCGGTAAGCCCGACGGTTCGTCTGAGGCTCACGTCGCTAAAATTACACAAATTAGGTGAGAGTGATATCACCGCACGGCACGCGACACATACCGAATTTTCTACTTGGGCACAGTCGATTGTGCCAATAGAGGCAGAGGAGGGTATTGACCTTGAGACATGGACCGTTGAGGAGCGGCGCGACTTCATCAATTGGTGTTTGGAGCGTAACTTTATCACAGCAGAGAACGGGCGGCTTATTCCTTTGGTCTGCCCTCTGCCTCCACTGTGTTTGCTGCCGATGGTATGCCAAATGAAAGCTACCAAACGATGGATATCAGGTGTAGCGTCACGCCGTCGTGTCAGGAGAACTATCCTGCGGAAACGGTATCATCGCCGCCGTCTCCACAGAAGAGATCACCATGGCATTCTTCTATAAAGCCTATTGCCCGCGCTGTGGTCGCATGACCGCACACGACATTGTTACGCGTGCCTGTAGAAAATGTGGCTGCGTTAAAAAGTAATAGGATTGCCACAATCCAATTTAGTAAGGGTATAATCAAAGGGTGAAATTGTGACAATAGAAGGAGAACAGGCATATGGCACCGAGGAAATTAATATTCCACGTGGTCGTAAACAATGACATGGATGACTCGATGTCCATCACAGCGGTGGATGATTTTCCTGACGATCTGGGTGAGTACAGGGAATCAATCTTCGCGCAGATGAATGGGAAGGACTACTATAAGTCACAGCTTGTGCTGATGCAGGGGGAAGACTTTATCACCTATGACTTCTATTCAGACAGGGCGTGGATTGACGCGGTGAAGCAGCAGGCAGTCGAGCCCTATCAAGAACGAGAGCGTGAGGAAGCGAAACTACAGGAACAAGAGTACTGGAAGCAGGAAGGGGTCAGGGAGTCACGAGTAGCAAGAGGGGCAGAGTTCTCATTCATCTACCATGTTGTTGACCGTGAGACAGCGCATCCGGTCTACGTTGGAAGGAGCGTAAATGTTGATACAAGGATACAGCAACACCTCAACAATTCGCGAACGCTGAGTGGAATACCGAAATTGTATGGCTATCTTTCCAAGATACTTGAAGAAGGGCGTGATGTGCCTATAGTACGGGTTGTGGACAGAGTACCAAGGGCACTTGCCGAAAGAGAAGAGAACGCAGAAATTTTCAGACTCATCAGAGAGGGCGTACTGCTATTCAACAAAGAGTCGGTGCGGGCAACCACGCGGGCACGCGCCTTGATGAACATATCTATCCCTACCGAGTGGCGTATAGAAGCGTAAGGAGGACATATGAGCAATGTGAATGAACAGAGTGAGGTACTATGGGCTGTCATAGAAGATGACTGGGACAATATAGCTATGTGCTTCAAATACCAAGATAACATCTATATTGTTCCTGCATTTTTTAATCCGACGTTTGGCGAATCTGCTGCACAGTCGATTTGGCGAGATATCCAGAATGGTGAAACTGGTCAAACTCTTGAGGAGTATCTTGCTGACGACGCAGCATTTGAGGACGGAGAGGAACCAGGGTGGAAGGTACTAACATAAGCATCAGCATCAGTGAAGCCGTGGTTATTGATCATTTCGAGTTTCATCTGGTTGGCGGCTGTCTGTTCATCACGAAAGAAAGCGATCCCGACGTGCAAATACAACTGACGGCAGAGGAGACGCTTGCCCTGCTCGACTACCTTAGAGACCACAAAATAGAGATTGTGGAGACAATCATGAGAGACCATTATCTATGAGAAGGCCAAGGGATGGTCTGAAAATAGGGGGCTGGTACTTCACTAGTTCAGGGGTCATAAAACTGTCAGGTGTCAACTACGTGGCTAAGTAGCCACACTCAGCATCGTCACTCAGTATCATCATCTGGTATTATTTCATAGAGGTCTGTTACATCAACCTTTAGCGCCTTTGCTATCTTCTCCAGCGTCGTCACAGCCACATCCCTGTTGGGTTTTTCGTAAATTGCCCGTATTGTACCGTAATTGAGGTCGGCCATACGGGACAGTTTCGCCATTTTGATGTGCTTAGACTCGGCAACCTCTTTAACCTTCAAACGAATCATTCTGTGTGCTCTCGTCAACTCTTTTCCCCCATTATAGCTACATTAGCATTGACATACAAGACTGCTCAGTGTACACTCTCAATAGTATCACTCAGTAACCATTCTTAGCAACTACACTGAGTAGTCACGTCAAGCAACTGGAAGGAAAGGAGCACCAGATGCACGACCTTTGGGAAGAAGAAACCCAACCTCAACCGAAAAAACGTTCCGTATCGCGTCAGTCTGCTATTTCCGTGACCTCCGTAGATTGTCAGTATTTTGGGCATGCCTGGATGTCAGCAGGCATGCAAGGCGAAAAATTGTGCAGCGCGTGTGGCGCAAAAGGCTTCTGTCCTGTCTGCAACCCATTCCACAGGGGAGATGCACTACCTTTTCTATGCACACGGCATAGTATAGGGGAGGTGCAGGCATGAACAGGCAGTACACGCGAAATGCCATCCCTCGTCGGGCAGGGCTAGCGCAGCCCGCTCGCGTCCCAGTTTACAGCGATGATGTAGTAGACTCCGACGACTATAGCGATGATGACAGTATGTACGACGATGCATGGCCGACCAGGACGCCACGAAGCGCAATCAGGTACACGGAGCCCTCTGCGCCCGTGATTGTGGCTGGTGGTCGTCGGTATGTTCTCCACGCCAACACACCACAACAAGTCACCAGGCAAAGCATCCCGCAACCGCGCCCACCATCACGCCCGCAACCACAAGTGCAACCACGCCCACAACCTAGACCACAACTGCAAGCACCACCGCAATATGATGATGAAGTAGACGAGATACCTGCGCGTCAGCGACCTCATCGTCGCCTGCACCCGATGTTCATCCTGGGTGTTGGTATGATCATCATGTTGCTCCTGTGGGTAGTAGGAAGTGCAGTCATCGGTTGGTGGAACACGACGCAAGATGACTGGCATTATGGCAGACCTCGCACGTTCCAGGTTGATGCAGTGGTAGGCCATCACGACTCAGCAAGCAATCCAAGCCATTTCATCGCTTTGAACTTTCATGCCCATGTTCAAATCATTGAGTTCCCAGGCGGTGATACAACGAAGTCCAGGTTATATCCTGGTCCATCTATTTCCGGTACCGGACAAGATTTAGATCCCGTGACACTTGAATTTCACGACGTGAACGGCGACGGAAAGCCTGATATGATCATCATTGTGGCAAACACACACCTTGTACTCCTCAATGATGGCACATCATTTCGTATGCTCAAGCCAGGTGAGACGGTAGAGCCATACTAGAACAGGAAGGGGAGATCTATGGAGCCAAAATTGAACGACGAAATAGAAGAGTTTCTACGAAACCTCCAAAGCACGGAGGAGGCAACAGACCAGGACGAGATGGAAACCGTTGATGTCTTTTTTGTCCCACGGCAGAAAATAGCATCAGAGGATGCCATTGTAGATGCTACCCCTGTCCCTATCCAGAGTACACAAGGGCCATCTGCCTTGTTTACCTCTGCAACTATCTTTTTCTGCGTTGGCATCCTTTTCTCGTCAATTGCGCTCCAGGTATTTCTGGCTGTCAATCCGCCAGTCGCAACCATTACCATCATTCCAGATGCGAGAACAGTGTCGTTTAGCAGCATGCTTCCTCTTGGCAGGCTGACGCACGCTGTCACGTTGTACCAGACGCAAACAGTTTCAACCACAGGGGAGGGACATCAGGACGCACGCGCAGCTATCGGAGCCCTGACCTTTTATAACGCCTCGTTCTCTGCCCAAACAGTTAGCGCGGGGAGTGTGTTTGTGGGCACAGACGGGACACAAGTACAGATCGACACAACAATTGTCGTACCCGCTAACAATCCACCGCAGGACGGCATAGCAAGTGTCGCAGCCCACGCCGTTACTCCTGGTCGCCAGGGGAACATACAGGCACTTGATATCAACAGTGCCGCTTCAAGCAGTCTCTTCGTCAAAAACCTTGCTCCCTTCACTGGCGGACAGGATGCAAGAGACTTTCAAGTCGTTGCGAAACGTGACATTGATACAACTGTGGCACCAATGAAGCCTATCCTTGCACACAGTATGCTAGGTGCGCTACAAGGAGAGTTGAGACAGGGGGAAGAGTTGTTGCAGCTCCCATGTTTGCCCACGGTAGAAAGTAATCACCAACCAGGAGACGAGGCAAGCCAGGTTCAAGTTACGGTGTCCCAGACGTGTAACGGTGTCGCCTATGACGATCAGGCGCTTCATACAGAAGCAACGCAGCTTCTTACAGCTCAAGCTCTAAAGAGGCTTGGTCCAGGGTATA
>WNGK01000051.1_pt1 | contig 101841 bp, 96 predicted proteins | sample 5400601 | NCBI WGS metagenome assembly WNGK01 (sample SAMN13153376, study PRJNA577476) | soil metagenome | isolation source: 60 cm soil or saprolite under Garry oak tree replicate 1 | place: USA:California | collected 2016-06-15 | reverse complement strand
TCCGTGCAGGATTCGGAACGTACTATACGCTGATAGACAATCTCGCGTTTCTGCTCAACGCGCTTCCTCCCTACAATGGCTCCGTCTCATTTTCGGGCCCTGTGTCTTCGTTTGTGCCGATTGCGAAAGGCGTGCAGCCGCCACCTGGCAGTATCTTCGCACCTCAAGGGGTGGAGGCCGCGGCGAAAACTCCGGCGGTTCAGGAGTGGAATTTCGCGATCGAGCAACAACTCAGCTCCAACCTGGCTGTTCGCGTCGCCTATGTCGGATCGTTTGGATACCATGGCCTGCTCAGCGTCGACCCTAACAGCATCCCAGCGCAGATTTGCTCGAATGCGAGCGGCTGCACAACGGGTGGCGCCGGCGCGGCGAGGGGCGCCGTGCCTCAAAACGCGCAGTATATTCCGGTCGGAATGCGCCCGAATCCGAATCTGTCGGGCGGGTTCTTCTGGTTTACGGAAGGCAACAGCAGTTACAACGCGCTGCAGGTCGAAGTGAATCGCCGCCTGAGCCAGGGCTTGCAATTCCGGGGCAACTACACGTGGTCGAAAAACCTCGACATGAACTCGGGATTAACGGGCGCTCAGGCCAACAATCAGGCACAAATGGTACTGGATCGGAATGATCTGCGAAGAGACTGGGGACCATCTGCATTAACGCCTACCAGTCAGTCCAGCATTTCGGCTCACTATGAATTGCCGTTCGGTGATGGCAAACGATGGTTGGCCAATGCCAGCGGGTTCGGAAAGATCATCACGGGGTGGCAGTTGAATGGAATCACGACCCTGCTGAGCGGTTTCCCATTCACTCCGCAAGCCGGGTCGAACAGATCCGGGGACGGAGATACTCGAAATCCGGATCGCCCGTCTGTGAATCCCACCTTCAGTGGGCCTGTCGTGCTCAAGCGGCAGACGCAATGGTTTGATCCAAATGCTTTCATTCTGCCGATCGCCGGCACCTATGGGAATTTAGGCAGAGGCACTCTGCGCGGCCCAGGCTTGGCAAACGTCGATCTGTCCTTGCTGAAGAACACCGCCATATCCGAGCGGTTCGGCTTGCAATTCAGAGCCGAATTCTTCAACGCGCTTAACCATACGAACCTGGCAGCACCGAACCCAATCGTTTTCTCTGGTACCGGGTTCAGTCCGTCGGCGGGGTTGATCACCACCACGACGACGACATCCAGGCAGATTCAATTCGGACTGAAGCTGATCTACTAGTTGTTGATCAGCCAAGAACTCAACAGCGGTCACGATTACAGCAGCGACATCGGGTCCACATCGACAATGACTCGAGTGGCCCCGATCTTCCTTTCCTCCAGATGCGCCCGAAGCTGCTCGAGCATGCGATGGAGCACGCCTCGCGATGACGACTTAATCAGGAGCTGGTGGCGGTGAACCTGTTTGATCCGCTCCAGTGGCGCCGGCGCCGGACCGAGGATTCTTACCGCGGTTGACCGGAGCGAATCGAGGAATTCTCCGATTTCGCGCGCCAACTTCGCTGCGCGTCCGGCATCGCGATCCATCACCATAATTCCCGCCAACGCTGTGAAAGGAGGATAGAACATCGCCTTGCGGTAGCGGGACTCGCGGGCATAAAAATCTTCGAATCGTTGGGTGCAGGCCAGTTGAAACGTGTAATGGTCCGGAAAGTAACTCTGAATCACAACCTCCCCCGGCTGGTCGCCACGCCCCGACCGGCCTGCAACCTGGGTGAGTAGCTGAAAAGTCCGCTCCGCGGCCCGGAAGTCCGGTAAGGAGAGCGCGGCATCGGCGCTGACAACGCCAACGAGCGTGACGCGGGGGAAGTCGTGGCCCTTGGCGATCATCTGCGTGCCCACGAGAATGTCGATCTTACCTGACGCAAACCCACCGAGCACGCGCTCATAATCACGCATGTGGCGCATCGTGTCGCGATCGATGCGTCCCATGCGCGCGTCCGGGAAGAGGCTCTTCAGCTCCGACTCCAGCCGTTCGGTGCCTTCACCGACATAGTAGATGTATTCGCTGTCACACTCAGGACATCGCGCCGGCGGCCGTCGGGCAAGACCGCAGTAATGGCAGAGCAGCTTGTCGATGCTGCGATGATACGTCATCGCAACGCTGCAGGAGGTGCATTGAAACGTAAAGCCACAATGGCGGCATAGAAGGAACGCCGCATAACCGCGCCGGTTGAGGAGGATCATCGTCTGCTCGCGGCGCTCGAGACGGGCAGCGACGGCCTGGAGGAGCCGTCGTGAGAAGACGACCTGCTTGCTTTCAGCCGTATACTCCTCACGCATGTTCACGATTTCGACCTCAGGCAGCGGACGATCTTCTACCCGGCTCGCGAGGCCAACGTATTCGTACTTTTTGGATTCTGCGTTGCGGAAGGACTCCATGGAGGGAGTCGCCGAACCGAGTACCACGACCGAACACGACAGCTTTGCGCGCATGATGGCTGTGTCGCGAGCGTGGTAGCGAGGAACTTCCTCCTGCTTGTAGCTGGATTCATGTTCTTCATCGACAACAATGAGGCCAAGGTTCTGTAGTGGGGCGAAGACAGCAGATCGCGTCCCGATGACGATGGGAGCCTTGCCGCAGTAAATGCGCAGCCACTCGTCGATGCGCTGCCGTTTGGAGAGGGAACTGTGGAGGACCGCCGTTAGACCCGGGAATCGTTGGGTGAAGCGATCGGTAAGCTGCGGTGTGAGGCCGATTTCAGGAACAAGGATAAGTGACGTTTTGCCGGCCGCAAGGAAGTGCTCCGCAGCACGCATATAGATTTCCGACTTGCCGCTACCGGTGACACCGTGGAGGAGAAGGGTATGGAAACCGTTGCATGATCGGATGGCATCGAAGGCCCCAAGTTGATGTTCAGTTAACGTGAGGCCTGGGACAAAGGCCGGGGATTTCTGATTTCGGATTTCGGATTTCGGATTTGGGGAGCCAGGCGTAGGAGGCGCGGGTTCCCTCAATCCGAAATCCGAAATCCGAAATCCGAAATCCCCGGTCCCTAACCCGCTTTCCACATGCTTTGCGGAGATGCCGGGCGGAAGCGAAGACTTTAATACCTCGCCGAGTGGTGCAATGTAATACCGCGAAATCCAACGGCACAGTTCGAAGATATCGGGACGGATCAGAGGCGAGCGATCGATAATTGTGGCGACCGGCAGGACTTCAACATCTTTGGGCGCTTCCGTTCGAACCCCAACGATGAACCCCTCCACTTCGCGCTTCCGGAACGGCACCATTACCCGGCTTCCAGCCTCGACAAGTTCTGTGAGTTCGTAGACGAAGGTCCGTGTCAGGGGCAGGCAAACGGCGACATCGGCATACATGTGCTAGGAACGGAGGCGGAACAGCTCGGTGCGAATCTGCTTCATATCTTCCCAGACTTCGCGCTTCTTATCAGGAGATCGCAACAAGTAGGCCGGATGGAACGTGGCGATAACGCGCATTCCATCCAAGTCGAAAAACTTGCCGCGCAGCTTGGAAATGGACGAGGCTGTCTGAAGAACAGTTTGGGCGGCAAATGTGCCGAGGCAGCAGACAATCTTCGGACGGATGGAGGCGAGCTGTCTCCTTAGAAACGGGTTACAGGCAGCGACTTCATCGGGCTCCGGGTTCCGATTTTCCGGAGGCCTGCATTTGAGGACGTTACAAATGTAGACGTCTTCGCGCTTGAGATTAATCGATTCGATGATCTTGGTTAGAAGCTGTCCGGCCCGCCCGACGAATGGCAGTCCCTGCTGGTCCTCGTCATAGCCTGGAGCTTCGCCAACAAAGACGAGCTCGGCGTTAGGGTTGCCGGAGCCGAAGACGATGTGCGTGCGCGCCGGCGCGAGCTTACAGCGCTGGCAGTCACCGATATCGGCACGGATGCCGTCGAGGTCCTGCAGGGGCGCTCTATGAGCGCCCGGGCGGTCACAGACCGCCCCTACAGCCAAAGAGTCCACACCTATATCTCTGAAGAATTCGAGCTGGGCGGCGATTTCGTCGGAATTCATTTCAGCAATTGCACCACGCGATCGAGGATTTTGTCCGCCATAATTTCCTTGCTCACAGATGGAATCTCTTCGGTCTTGCCGGACTTGTCTATGATTGTCGCGTGATTCATATCGCTATCGAAGGCCGAATCAGGACCACTTGCAGGATTAATAACGATCAAATCCAGATTTTTCGCCTTTAATTTTTCCAGACCATGCTTCAGGTGATTTTCAGTCTCGGCGGCAAAACCGACAAGCACTTTACCATTCTTGTGGCTGCCCAGCTCTTTGAGAATATCGGCCGTGGGTTCGAGATCCAGTACGAGGTTCGCGGTCTTCTTTTTGATTTTCTGCGCGGCGACAGATTTTGGACGGAAGTCCAGGGGAGCGGCGGCCTTGATCACCGCGTCCGCGTCCGCTACGTTCTCCAAGACGGCACGCCGCATTTCTTCGGTGGTTCGAACACGAATCGTATTCGGAAAATCGAGTTCGGTCGGACCGGAAACCAACACGACTTGAGCCCCGCGGTTTCGTGCTGCATGGGCAATCGCGAAACCCATCTTGCCTGAAGAACGGTTGCTGATATATCGAACGGGATCGATATCTTCAATCGTAGGTCCGGCAGTAACGAGCACTTTTCGGCCTTCAAGGTCCCGCGGCCGTTCGAGGAGCGCCATCACGTAGTCCACGATTTCCGCGACCGGCGCCAGCCGGCCCGGGCCATAGGTTCGGCAGGCCATCTGCCCGACTTCCGGGTCGATGATGCGAACACCGCGGCCAACAAGTGTCTTGAGATTTTCCTGTACCGACGCATGCTCCCACATCCGAGTGTTCATTGCCGGAGCGACAACGATCGGAGCGGTGACGGCTAAATGAAATGTGGTGAGGAAATCGTCGGCCAGACCCGCCGCAAGCCGCGCAATACAGTCGGCCGTCGCAGGCGCGATCAGAAAAAGATGGATGGACTGCGCGAGGAGAATATGGTCGAAAGCGCCCTCGAAATCGCTGCCGGAGCTGGGACCTTCGAAAAGATCGAGGTAAACTTTATTTCCGGAGAGCGCTCGAAACGTCAGGGGGGTTACAAATTGCGTGGCGCCTTTCGTCATAAGAACGACAACATCCACCCCGCGATCCTGCAGCCGGCGAACAATCTCCGCCGACTTATAACATGCAATTCCGCCGCTGACGCCGAGAGCTATTTTCATTCTTCCTTCTCTTCCCGCTGCTCTTCTTCCTGCTGATCGCTGTCCTGATCGGGAATTCGGAACTTGACGAGCCCCTGCAAAATCTCTTTTTGTGCGACTTGTGTCGCTTTGTGGCGGGACTCCTTCAGCATAGGCATGCTGCCGGCCTGGATCTGCCGCGCTCGCAACGCGGAAAGGATCACAAAGCGATACTTGCTGTCGATATTGTCAGGAATGGTGATCAAGCGATACCTCCGAAGGAAGCGATAATCTCCTCGATGCGGCTCTGCTGGCGCCACGGAGCGGCTCTGCCACTGCGCACGATGGACTCAAGAAGAAGTATGGAATTTTCGAGGACATCGTTAATGATGATGTAGTCGTAATCCCGATAAAAAAGAATTTCACTTTTTGCGATTTCAAGCCGGCGGCGGATGACATCATCAGGCTCCAGCATGCGCGCCTTCAAGCGTCGTTCCAACTCAGCAAACGACGGCGGTAATACGAAAATGGCAACGGCCTCTTTGATTTTGGACTTCACTTGCCGGGCGCCCTGCACATCGATGTCCAGGATCACGTCTCTCCCACTGTCGAGGTGCGTCTCGACAAAGGAGCGCGCCGTGCCATAGAGATGGCCGTTGAACTCGGCCCACTCAAGGAAATCGCCCCGGTCGACCATGCTCAAAAACGTCGGCCGATCCGTAAAGAAATAATCAGCGCCGCTTTGCTCTCCGGCTCGGGCCTTCCGGGTCGTAAACGAAACCGAAAATTTCAGGTCCTTGAAACTTCGAAGTAAGTGCTGGAGTAACGTGGTCTTCCCGGATCCCGACGGGGCCGAGACAATGTACAGATTTCCGCGCATTCCGGGTCGCTTCTAAAAAAGCACCTCAGTTTACCACAGGGGCGAAAATGGGGACGTAGCCCTCTGTCCCCAGTTTTCTAAACCGGCTGCGGGCACTCTTCAGCAGATGCCTTTGGTCGGCCGGGCCGTCGGCGCAGGATAGTTTGGCCCAGCTTCTGTTCCAGCTCGCGGATAAACTCATCAGACTCATGGGAAGCGGAGAAAAATCGGGACAGTGGCTACGTCCCCATTTTTAGAGCGGGAGTGCCCCCTCGCCCCCCTATTCAATATTTTGGACCTGTTCGCGGAGTTTTTCGATCTCGACTTTAGTTTCGATGGCGGCTTGGCCGATGCCAACGCCGAGTTCATTGAGACCGGAAGTTTTGGATAGGATGGTGGTGACCTCGCGGTTCATTTCCTGGAGGATGAAGTCCATTCGCTTGCCCGCTTCGTCCTGAAGGGTTTTCAGGCCGGCAAACTGGTCGAGATGACTGCGGAGCCGGGTGGTTTCTTCGGCAATGTCACTGCGTTCAGCATAAAGCAGTGCTTCAGTTTCCAGGCGGTGGCCACTGTCGGCGGCAAGCTGAGGCGCGAGTTCCGTGACACGGGCCATCAGTTGCTGTCTATAATGTTCCACAAAGTCTCTGGCACCCGCGAGGATGGTTTCCAGGTGCCGTCCAATATTGGCAATCCGCCGATCAATATCGTCCATCAGCGACTGCCCTTCGGTAAGCCGCATCTGTTTGACTTGCGTCACGGCCGCGTCCGTCGCTTCGCCAAGCTTTTGGCCGATTAGCTCCATTTCCTCAGAATTGAGATCGCTGCTTGAGACCGTCACAAGCCCGGGCAACCTGGTGATCATCTCCAACGTGAGCTCACCTTGAACCGGATACGCATTCTTAAGACCCGACATCATGTCCACGTAGGCGCGGATCAGGTTGTGATTCACGTCGAGCTTGATGTTCTCCCGCTGGTAATCGATCCGGACAAATACGTCCAACCGTCCTCGTTTGAAAGCAGCAGAGATTCTTTGACGGATGATGTTCTCAAAATTCTGAAACTCGCCGGAAATCTTCACGTGAACATCCAGGTACCGATGATTTACACTTTTGATTTCGACCAGCGCGGTCAAATTCGGGGCTTCAGTTCGTGCAGATCCAAAACCCGTCATGCTGTAGATCATGGAATCACGCCTCCTGGATTGGCATTGGCCGGTCCCCCCATGTCTTCTTAAACATCGGGCCCACCGGCCAGCCCTGTCGGTACACCGCCTTCGGCGGCCTCCTGGATTGGCGTTGGCCGGTCCCCCCATGTCTGGAATTGCAGATTATAGAGCTTCCAATAGAGACCATGGCGGACGACGAGTTCTTCGTGGGTACCGGACTCCTTGATGCGGCCATCGGCGAGCACGATAATACGGTCCGCACGACGAACGGTAGAGAGCCGATGGGCAATGACGATCGTCGTCCGGCCTTCCATCAAGTTTTGCAGAGCCTGCTGAACGAGCGCTTCCGACTCGGTATCCAGCGACGAAGTCGCCTCATCGAGTATCAGTATCGGGGCATCTTTCAAAAGCGCTCTTGCGATCGAGAGCCGTTGCCGCTCGCCACCCGAAAGCCGCAAACCGCGCTCCCCAACTCGAGTGTCAAAGCTGGTCACGAACTCGTCGACCAGAGCCGCCTTGGCGGCGCGAAGGATTGCGTCCTCACCGGCCGCCGGTTCACCGTAGGCGATGTTGGCCCGTATCGCGTCATTGAAAAGGATGACGTCCTGGGTCACGATCGCGATTTGTTTCCGCAACGACTGCAACTTGAAGTCCCGGACATTCCTGCCGTCGATCAAAATGCGTCCCTGCGTGACATCATAGAAACGCGGCAGGAGGTTCACGAGCGTCGTTTTACCCGCTCCGCTCGGACCCACGATCGCCAGCACTTCGCCGAGCCCTACCCTGAATGAAATTCCATCGAGAACCGAAACTCCAGGCTCGTACGCAAAGTGGACGTCATCAAACTCTATGCAGTCGCTGAATCGAGCCAATGTTGCTTGGCCTGAGTCCTTCTCGGTCTCGAGCGCCAGAATCTCGAAAATGCGTCCGGAGGCGCCGAACGCCTGCTGGAAAGTGTTGGTGATGCCGCTCATCCGGCGGACCGGATCATATAGCTTGATGAGGGCGATGATGAAAGCGACGAACAAACCGACGGTCATTCGCTGATTGATGATTTGCGAGCGAGCATACAACAGAAAGGATGCGACGACGAGGACTCCCAGAACCTCCATGAGAGGCGACGATAGCGAATGTGTCATCCTCTGGCGGAGATTCAACTTGAAGATGCGTTCCGTCACCTTGCGGAATCGCCCCGCCTCGGCTTTCTCCATCGAGAAGGCTTTTACAATTCGATTTCCCGCCAGGGTTTCATAAAGAATGTTGGCCATCTCGGCCATTTCCTGCTGATTGGATCTGCTTAGCAGGCGAAGCGTCTTTCCGAACCACACTGCTGGATAAAATACGAGGGGCGCTAATACCAATGATCCTGCAGCCAACTTCCAATCGATCGCAAAAATGGTTATCACCAGAAAAACGAGAATTGCTGCTTGCTTGAGAAATTCAGCCAGCGTCTCGGATGCCGCCGTCTGGATTCGCTCGACGTCCGCGGTAACACGAGAAATCAGCTCGCCCGTTGGGTTGAAGTGGAAGAAATGGAGTGGCTGGAGGAGGATTCTCTCGAACAGATCGTTCCTGAGATCACGGACGACGGCTTGCCCAAGATAGGCCGTGACATTAATAGATCCGAATTCCGCAACAGCTTTGACTGCCGTCACGATAATCAAAAGCACCAGGAAGATCCTTCCATCTGACGCGGACACGTTGAACTGAAGATTGACGAAAGGAATCGCGATGGTTGGCGTAGCGGAAGCTCTGAGGAGCGTGTCGAAAATGAGCCCGATGAGGAAGGGCGTGGCTGCCTCGAGCAGTCCCACAACCGCGACCAGACACAATGAGACCACAAGCATCCAGACGTGAGGTTGGACGTAGGCCCAAAGGCGCGATGGAAGCGGTTTCATGAGCGATAAACCGTTCGGCGGACGATTTCCTCGGCGTCTTTAGGCTTTTGCATCTTGAGTATCTGGCCGGCCAGCTCTCGCAATTGTCCAAATGAAACCGAACGAATCATTCTTTTGATTCTGGGATATGCCACAAGGCTTACCGAAAGGGACGTGAAACCCAATCCCAGCAGGATTGCCGCCGATGGCGGATCCGCCGCCATCTCGCCACATACCGTGACAGGTTTGCCGGTCGGTTGGAGCAAACTGTACACCTGATGCAGGCAGCGGAGGATGGCGGGATGAAAGGGACTGTAAAGATGGGCAACCGATTGATCGGACCGGTCAATCACGAGGTAATACTGGATAAGGTCATTTGTCCCAAGACAAAAAAAGTCCACGCGCGAAGCCATCAAGTCGCAGGTTTGCGCCGCGGCTGGGGTCTCGATCATAACGCCGACTGGGACCTTCGGATCGTAAGGCTGGCGGCGAAAATCGAGGTCACTCCGCACTTCGGCGATAATCTCATGCGCCGCATCCAGATCATCGATGGTGGAGACGAACGGCAAGAGAATGCGCGTGGGGCCGTTAACGGAAGCGCGGTAGAGACCCCGCAACTGCTTCTTAAACAAATCCGTATTTTCCAGACAGAAGCGCAGGCCGCGGACCCCGAGATTCATGTTCACGCCATCCCAGCTCTTTTGATCGATGCCCACATCAATAGTGCGGAATGTGACTGGAGCGCCCTTTGCGGACTTCAATACCAGCGAGTAGTCGCCCACCAGTGATTCTTCGTCCGGCTGCTTACCTTCGCGGAAGAAATCGAATTCGGTGCGATACAGCCCGATCGACTCGCATCCGCTCGCGATCGCCGCCGTTACTTCTTCGCTGAAGTTGATATTGGCGCCGAGCGAGATTCGCACGCCGTCCTCTGTCACTGGAGCGGCCGTCGAGACGCTGGATTTTCTCCTGAGCTTCTTGTCTTCCCGCGCGCGGCTTCTGTACTCCTGGAGTGTTTCGTCGGATGGCAGGCTGATGACCACGCCACGATCGCCATCGACGATGAGCAACACGCCTGAAGACACATCCGCCAATTCCGGCGCACCCATTACGGCCGGTATTCCCAACGATCTCGCCATAATGGCCGTATGTGATAGAGGGCTTCCCGTCTCGGTCGCCAGGCCGACGATACGTTGGGACCGTAGCTCAAACAAGGTCGAAGGCGGCACTGCCTTGCCGATCAAGATCGCATCGTACGGCAGCTTCCTGAAAGATGGCAGCGGCTTTGACTGAAGATTGTGCAGGAGCCGGCGGACAATATCCTCGAGATCACCACGGCGTTCACGCAAATAGTCGTCATTGAGGCGATCGTATGCCTGGAACAGATCGTCACTGACCTGCTGAATGGCCCATTCGGGATTGATGTGGTCGGTCTCGATCTTCTCGATGATCCGATCCACAAACAGGCGATCCTGCAAGACCAGCAGGTGCGCATCGATAAGAAACGACGGTTCCGGTCCGGTCTTGCGCTTCAGCTCAGCCTGCACGCGCTTGAGCTGTTCACGCGATTTTTCTACCGAGGCGTGGAACCGTTCGACTTCCCTGCGGGCCTGTTCTGGCCGGATCTTGAAGTTGAACGGAATGAAGAGCGGATCGACGGCGCGAACCGCTCTGCCGATCGCGGCGCCGGCCGAAGCCACTACACCGTGGATTATTCGTTGAGACCCAATCATGGCTGCGTAAGCCGGAAGCCGGAATGGCTAGACATGATTCGAATCCATATTCGCTGTAGCCATCCGCCGTTGCCATTCTGGCTTCTGGTCTCCTCTCATGTCACCCTGCGAGATAGTTACAAATGATTTCTATCGCCTGATCTTCATCCACACCGTCAGCGCGAACACTCACTTTCGACCCGAAGCCGGCCGAAAGCAAAAGGATACTGAGAATACTGCGTGCGTCGGCCTCGAGCGGGTTGCCGGTGTCGTATCGAAACAAGGCAATATTGGACTGAAATTTCGTCGAAAGTTGCACCAGCCTCGCGGCCGCTCGAGCATGCAAGCCCAGACGATGCCCAATGACGATTTCCCGCTCTTTCATCGTTGTTGCCTGGGCGCTAGTAGCTGGCTGGCGATGTAAATGCTGCTCTGGGCCTGGTCCCGCACAAGATTTGCGGCCAAAGCCAGAGTTTGTCCTTCCTCCATCTGCGCCAGTTTGATCAGCATGGGTAGGTTTACGCCGGTAACCACTTCGACGTTTCCAGGATCAAGGAAAGTCGAGGCGATGTTTGTGGGCGTGCCGCCAAACATATCGGTCAAAATCAAGACGCCGTCTGGACTCTTTACCCGCTCGATGGCCTTTTCGATCATACTCGTCGCCATGGCGACGTCATCGTGCCAACCCAGAGAAACCGCCGTAATGTGGTGGATCTCCCCAATGATCATCTCGGCAGCGTTGAGAAGCTCAATAGCCAACCGGCCATGCGTCACAATGAGCCCGCCAATCATGAGTTAATGTTAACGCATCCTAGCCCTTCTTCTCCACGTCACGGTGTGAAACCTTGACGCGGTATTTGCGGCCTTCGATGTGTTGGGCTATGGCATTGGCAATCATGACGGAGCGATGGCGGCCGCCGGTGCAACCGATGGAAATGGTGACGTAAGATTTGCCCTCCTTCTCGAATTGGGGCAGAAGAAAGTCGATGAAGCTGTAGACGTGGTCCAGAAACTTGCGCGTCGCTTCGTGTGAGTTCATGTATTCGACGACATTAGCATCGGCGCCGGTATAGGCTTTGAGGTGGGGCACAAAGTTCGGATTGGGAAGAAATCGAACGTCAAAGACCAGGTCGGAATCGATTGGCACGCCATACTTGAAACCAAAACTCACAAGCGAGACGAGAAGGTGCTGGGCTTGTCTCTCTTCAAACAGCCGGACAGCGTGTTGACGCAATTCATGGATCGTGAACTGCGAGGTATCCAGAACAACATCGCTCATTGCCCGGATTGGAGCAAGCCGTTCGCGCTCGAGCGCTACGGCTTCCAGTACGGGCAGATTCGGGTCTAGAGGATGCGGCCTTCGCGTCTCGCTGAACCGGCGGACCAGTACCGCCTCGGAGGCTTCCAGAAACCATAATGAGATCTCTAGAGCGCCTTCTTTCCTCATCTCTTCGAGAATGGCTGGAAATTCGCCCAATGTCTCACCTTCGCGGACATCGATTACAAGCGCGGCTTTGGCAGACGCGTGGTCGGATTTGAGGATCAGTTCGTAGAACTTGCTGAGAAGACCGACCGGAAGGTTATCCACACAGAAATATCCCCGGTCTTCAAGCGCCCGCAGGAATGTCCCTTTTCCAGAGCCGCTCAGGCCGGTGATGATAATGAACGAGCAGGGTTTCACTTCGACATCAGGCTTCGGGCTCGATCCATCCGATGTTCCCGTCTTTTCGCTTGTAGACGACGTTCAGGCGCTCGGTCTCCGCATTTCGAAAGACCAGAAATTCGCGGTCCGAGCCGCCGATCTCGATCGCGGCATCGTCCACACTCATCGGTTTGGCTGCAATTTCGTGTGTGCGGATGATGCGCGGCAGCCTTTCCCCAAGCACTTCTTCGACTTCAAGGACGGAGGTTGTGGTGATGACTTCGGGCTCCTGGTGATTGGTGCGCCGCTTGCGCGTCACGTTTCGTCCCTTGTCCTTCAGGATCTGTTTCTCAACCTTGTCGAGGACGGCTGCAATTGACGTATACATGTCGGTGCAAACTTCCTCCCCGTGGTAAAAATCACGGCGGGTTTTGATGTTCACTTCAGCAATGTGACGCTGGTGCTTTTCAACCGTGAGGATGAAATGCGCCTCCAGGACCTCGTCAATAATTCCTCTTAGCCGCTCCAAGCGGTCGGTGGCAAACTTCCGCAGGGGCTCCGTAATTTCGATGTGGCGACCCGTGATATCCAGACTCATCGGCTACCTCCATCTTCAGGATCTGACGCGACGTTGGTGGGTGCTAGGTATTCGTAAATCCTCCCGATATTTGGTGATGCTGCGCCGCGTGACAGAGATGCCCTCTTCTTTCAACATCTGGGCGATTTTCTCATCGGTAAGAGGACTCCGCGGATCTTCGTTCTCGATAAACCTCTTCACTTTCCGCTTCACAATGAGCAACGACGTTCCGTTACCCATGGGACCATTCACGGCTTCCGAGAAAAAATACCGCAACTCAAAAACGCCTTGCGCCGTGTGGGCAAATTTGTTTGCGACTGCCCGGCTGACGGTGGATGGATGGACGCCGACCTCTTCAGCCACATCTTTGATCATCATCGGCTTGAGCTGATCGATACCCTTGTCCAGGAACTCGGACTGGCGCCGTATGATGGCTTCGCAAACTTTGACGATGATGTGTTTCCGTTGCTCGATGTTTTTCAGCAGTTGTACGGCTGACTTGAAGCAGTCCTTGACGTAGTTTTTTACGTCTTTGTTCAGAGCATCGCGCTCGAGCATGTGGCGATAGGTGGGACTCAGGCGAAGCTGTGGAACTTCGTCTTCATTGGTCACGACCGTGTACTGGCCGCCCACCTTGACGATAAATACGTCGGGTTCAATCAAGCGCGGCTGCGCCTTGTTGTATTTCTGGCCGGGGCGGGGATCGAGATGCTTGACGATCTCCAGAGCATCCATGATGACATTTAGCGGTTTGTTGAGCGCCTTAGCAATTTCTTTGAACTGCTTGTTCTGAAGTTTGTGCAGATGGTCGCGTACAACCTCGACCGCAACGGAGTCTTCTTCACCCAAAATCTGCAATTGGATCAGCAGGCATTCACGCAGATCACTTGCGGCTATGCCGGGCGGATCGAAGTGTTGGACGACCTCGAGCGCCTTTTGAACGTCCTCAAGAGTGTGCTCTCCGCTTTCGGCAATCTCTTCGAGCGTGATGGGGATTTCGCGTCCGTTCTCGTCAACTGCCCACAGGTAGCCATCTTCGTTGAGATTTCCGATGATCGAGTGGCAGGCGAGCCGGACATTTTCATCAACCGTGGACAAACCCAACTGCCATTCGAGGTGATCCGTCAGAGTGGGCGGTTTCGCCAGAAAGTTTTCGAAGGACGGCTTCTCGAAAACCTCGGTCTCACGCGGGCGCGACGCGCCGTCGTTGAGATAATTGTCGAAACTCTGGAAATCAATGTCGGCGTACGGATCATCCATCGGCTCAGGCTCGGCCGGAGCGGCGACGTCGACGGCACCTTCGGCGGTGGGTTCGGGCTCGGTAACACAGTGGTCCCGCGCTGCAGCTTCCGTTAATGCCTCGTACTCCGCATCGGTTCCGTCTGCATCCGCAGTCTGCGCTTGCTCCGGCGCTTCCCGGGCGGCATCCAGCTCAGGCGCGTTCTCGGTGCTTTCGACGATTTCAGTGCCCTCCTCCAACACCGGATTCTGAACGAGCTCCTGCTGAATCATTTCAGTGAGCTCGAGCTTGTTGAGGGTAAGCAGGCTTACCATCTGAACCAGACCGGGTGTAAGAACCTGCTTTTGCGTGGCTTTAACGACTAACTTTGGTTCCAAATAAGCCATAACTGCAATCTACTCTTAATTTAAGCTGAAGCGCTCCCCGAGATAAACCCTTTTGACCTCACTGTCACTGCCCAGCTCTCTTGGAGTACCAGACCTAAAAATCGATCCGTTGTTGATGATATAAGCGCGGTCGGTGACCTGCAAGGTCTCTCTGACATTGTGGTCCGTGATAAGAACCCCGATGCGCTTGGTTTTGAGATGGTTAATGATTCTTTGAATCTCGAGCACCGTAATCGGATCGATGCCGGAAAACGGTTCATCCAGCAGGATGAACTTCGGTGAAATGACGAGCGATCTCGCGATCTCGACGCGGCGCCTCTCGCCTCCCGAAAGGGTATCCGCCAGGCTTTTTCTCACGTGGGCGATGCCGAACTCCTCAAGCAAGCTTTCCATCCGATCGCGGCGCTCCTGGCTCGACAGCGGCAGCGTCTCCAGGATCGCCATAATGTTGGCTTCCACGGTTAGCTTACGGAACACCGATGCTTCCTGCGGCAGATAGCCAATTCCATTTTTCGCCCGCAGATACATCGGCAGATCCGTAATGTCGTGCTCGCCAAGCAGCACAGATCCCGAATCGGGCCGGGTCAAGCCAACAATAATATAGAACGAGGTCGTCTTGCCGGCACCATTCGGTCCCAGCAATCCGACGACCTCGCCTTGCCCCACAACCAGACTTACGTCTCGAACGACTTTCCGCCCTTTGTAGGATTTCGAAACATCTATTGTCGTGAGCGAAATCATCTCTAGGACGATTTCGGATTGAGGCAACCCGCGCTTCCAACGCCTGGTTCGTCAAATCCGAAATCCGAAATCCGAAATCCGAAATGCATTATTTCACCGTATGCTTCGTGACTGTTCGTTTACCGGGTCCGCTCTCTACCACGACGGTCTCGCCGTCGGCCTTCATGACTAGCCGAGCACCCTCAACGGTACCATGCTGCCTATCCTGAACCTCCGCATTCTTTCCGGTAAGGGTGATGGTATCTGCTGCCGCGTCGTACACGGCCTGCTCGCCGGTTCCCCGCTGCTCGCCCCGGGTGACTACAACCCCCCCGATGGCGACAACCTCGGCAACATCCTTTTCGCGTCGTTTCACTGTCATGTCATTGGTCTCCAAGACCATACCCTGCTTTTGCGCCCGCACCATCCCCACATAATGCGCTATGCCCAGACCATCGTCGTAATCGAGCTTGTCTGAAACGGCCCTAATTCCGTCGAAGTTCGACTGAGTGCGACCCTGGGCATGAAGTCCATTGTCCTTATTTGAAATTTCCAACCGTCCGGCTTTGATATAAGCAGAGCCACGCCACAATTGGACATTGTCTGTATAGACGATCGTGTCCTCGGCGCCCTCGGCTCGGGCCGCTTTCACCAAGACCGGCTCATCTGTCTTCTTTGTCAGCGTATTTACGTTTCTCAACGCTATGAAGGAATTGTTGCTTTGGTTGAGCCGAATCTGGCCGGCATCCAGACGCATCTGAGAACTCGTGACAACGGGCGACCCATCAAGCGTAACGACGCTTCCGCCCTCTTCGAAACGGGCCTTTTGAGCGACTCCTTCAAACTGTTCGTCCCGAAACTGAAAGTTCCCAGTCTGAACCAACTCCAGCAGAGTATTCGTCCGGCCATCGAAGCGCGCTTCCGTTCGATCGGCCGAGGACTGCCGCTCGCCTGATCTCAGATTGGCGCGGCGAGTGGTGCTGAACGTGACGATGTCCCCCCGTTGGATGTAAAAATCCCGTCCTTCAACGGTCGAGTCCCCTATTTGCAACACCGAGTCATCGGCCGTTTCCACGGAACCGGCAAGCGTGGTCCGGATCCGGTTCGAGCGCAGCGTTTGATCGGCGCCGAGAATCATTTGCGCATCCTGGCGTGCTTCAAGGAAGTCCACCTTTCCGGCTGCATCAAGAGTGGCGTCAATTTCATCGCCCGACAGGACCTGGCGCGAATCGCCGAGGAGCCTGTCGAGTTCGACTTTTCCCCGTGCTTTCACGCGTTCCGGCTTACTGGCCGGAGAAATCGACGCCTCAACTCGGGCGGCATGCATTTTCCAGGCATCTTGAGCATTCTGGGCCTTGGACTCGCCCGTGACGTCTCCGTCGAGGACGATAGTTTTTGGTTTGTACGTTTGCGGTTCAAGGTCTGCACGGCCGCTCGAGCCGCGAATCCAGCCCGTCTCCGATTTGAGGAACACACCACCGCGCAGGGTCGCCCAATTCTCGTTTCGTTGAAACACGGCCGACCCGGTCTCCAGCCGGGTGTTCGCCGCGGTCTGAAGATGCACGTTGCCGTCGAGTTTCAACAAACCCGTGTTCATTTCATAGTCCAGCCGATCTGCCTCCCCCGTTATGGACCCAGGCTGCTCAATGAATGTTCTTTGCGATGAGGTAACGGTGCGATCCCTATGGTTATAACTGAGCTCCTGCGTGTGTCCCTGAGTCTTCTCGTCGAATTGGAATTCGACGTCTCCAGCGAATCGGATATCGCCGCTTTCCTGATCGTAGCTGCAACTTTTGGCTCGGATCCGTCTGGCAGATTCGTTCTCGGTCGTGCCATACACAGTCACATCGACGTCCTCGCCCATGTACTTGTTGTCTTTGAATCCGAAGTTGGTCCTGGCGTGAATCGTAAAAAGTGTCTTGCCGCCTTCGGTCCGAGAGAACGTAAAACCTTCCGTTCGCGTCGCGAGATTGTTGGGGAGCTCCTCGGCCCGCTGAAGTTGAGACTTCTGTCCGCGTCGAGAAACATAATTCCACGCAGGTATGGCGATGAACGCCGCCAGTAAGATCGGAATAGCAACGCGCAGCAGACGAATCAGCCGATGTATGAAAATCCGCTCAAGAGGCATAATCAAGAAACACTTTATTAGACTGCCTTTTCCATCTATCCGTCTTTACATGGTTAGCATACAATACGTGGCCGTTCCTCCGAACTTCATGCAATCAGCGAGGAGAAGCACGTATGCACGTGAAAATCAGAATTAATGGAAAGCCTTACGAAAAGGACATCGAGCCGCGCCTTCTGCTCACGCATTTCATCCGGGATCTGGCGGGCCTGACCGGCACGCATATCGGGTGCGAAACCAGCATATGCGGCGCCTGTACAGTTCTGGCAAATGGGCTGGCCGTGAAATCCTGCACGATGTTCGCAGTTCAAGCGGACGGCGTAGACGTCGTCACCATCGAGGGTATGGCGCGAGACGGCCAACTCCATCCGCTTCAGGAGAGCTTCTGGGAAGAACACGGACTACAATGCGGATACTGCACTCCAGGCATGATCATGTGCGCGCACCAACTGCTCGCGCGCAACACGGCACCAACCGATACGGAAATTCGCGACGCACTCGGCGGCAATCTGTGCCGTTGCACCGGATATCAAAACATCGTCGCTGCCGTCCGTTCCGCTGCGGGCAAGTTGAAGCGAGAACCCAAGATCGCCGCCGGTGACTAATTCAATGCGCACAGCGTGGGGGGACCGGCCAATGCCCTTCAAAGAGGCCGCCGAAGGCGGTGTACCAACTAAGGCTGGCCGGTGGGCCCGACGCTAATAATGGGCGTGGGGGGACCGGCCAATGCCCTCCAAAGAGGCCGGTGGGCCCGACGCTAATAAGACGGAGGTGAAATCATGACACAACGGTACGTCGGTCAGGCTATGAAGCGAAAGGAAGACCCACGCCTGGTATCGGGAACGTCGTCCTATGTCGACGACATCTCGATGCCCGGCATGCTGCACATGGCCATCACGCGCAGCATTCACGCGCATGCGCGCATCAAGAGAATTGACATTTCGAAAGCGCAAAGGCTTCCCGGAGTACACGCGGTCATCACCAGCGAGGAAGTTGCTGCCAACTGCGGCCCGGTTCCGTCGGCCGGCGAGATCCCGAACATGAAGAGGCCTCAACGCTATCTGCTGGCTGTCGGTAAGGTTCGATTTGTCGGAGAGCCCATTGCGGCTGTTGTGGCGGCGGATAAATACATCGCGCGAGATGCCGCCGACTTGATCGAAATCGAATACGAGCCCCTTCCGGCGGTCGTTAATCCCGAAAAGGCGATGCAGCGCGGCAGTCCGCGTCTCTACGACGAATTCTCAGACAACGTTTCGTACAACTTTGGCTTTGAGAGCGGCAACACGGAAGAAGCATTCAAAAGCGCCGATGTGGTCGTGAAAGAGCGATTCATCAATCAGCGGCTTGCACCGATCGCGATGGAGACACGCGGCGCCGTCGCCACCTTGCAGATGCCTGACAATGAGCTGGTCATTTGGTCTTCCACACAGATTCCACATCTGCTCCGAACGCAGCTCGCCTTGATGGTCCGTGTCCCTGAAAACCGCATGCGCGTGATCGCGCCCGAAGTCGGTGGCGGATTCGGTTCCAAGCTGAACGTGTATGCCGAGGAAGGGCTCGTCGCATATCTCGCAAAGAAGACCGGTCATCCCGTAAAATGGATTGAAAGCCGGCGCGAGAACATCGCGGCCACGATTCACGGACGAGATCAGATTGATGACGTCGAACTGGCCTTGAAGAAAGACGGCACGATTCTCGGAATGCGCGTCAAATCCATTGCGGACTTGGGTGCGTACTTCCAGCTTCTGACACCGATTATTCCGACGCTCACAGGACTGCTCGCCCCCGGGGCATACAAGGTACCCGCGCTCAAGTTTGATCAGGTCGGCGTCCTGACCAATAAGATGGCCACAGACGCATATCGTGGCGCCGGCCGTCCCGAAGCGACTTACTTAATCGAGCGCATCATGGATGTAGCCGCGCAGAAGCTCAAGCTGGATCCCGCTGAACTCCGAAGGCGTAATTTCCCGCGACCGAATGAGTTTCCGTACAAGACCTCAGGCGGCGTCATTTATGACAGTGCCAATTACGAAAAAGCGCTCGACCGCGCGTTGGAATTGGCCGACTACAAAGGGTTGCGCCTGAAGCAGGCTGAGCTTTGGCAGCAAGGCAAGTACATGGGAATCGGACTTTCATCCTATGTCGAAATTTGCGCCATGGGACCTTCAACGGCGATGCCGGCGGGAGGATGGGAAAGCGGCACAGTTCGCATTGAACCCACCGGCCAAGTGACGGTCCTCACCGGCGCTTCGCCGCACGGGCAGGGTCAGGAAACCAGTTTTGCTCAGATTGCTGCCGACGAACTGGGGATCACCCCGGATGATGTCGTGGTGATTCACGGAGACACAGCGCGCATCCCCTACGGGATCGGAACGTTTGGAAGCCGTGCGACTGCAGTTGGTGGGACCGCCATGTTTCTCGCCATCCAGGATCTAAAGGAGAAGATGAAAAAGATTGCGGCGCACCTGTTGGAGACGACGCCGGACAAGCTTGAGTTCTCGCCGGGCAAACTTCTCGTCAAGGGTGGGTCCGGCCGCTCAATCGACTATACCGAGGTTGTTGGCGCCGCATACATGGCCAGAAACCTTCCTCCGGGAGTAGAGCCTGGACTGGAGGCGACACGCTTCTTCGAGCCCTCGAATTTCACGTTCCCATTCGGCACGCACGTTTGTGTGGTGGAACTGGATTGGGAAACCGGTGAGCCAAAGATAACCAAATACGTCGCTGTGGACGACTGCGGAAACGTCATCAACCCGTTGCTGGTCGAAGGGCAGGTACACGGGGGCATCGTGCAAGGTGTCGCTCAGGCTCTGCATGAGGAAGTGGTCTACGACGAGAATGGTCAGCTTCTGACCGGCTCGCTCATGGACTACGCGCTGCCTCGGGCCCACGACTTCCCCGAGTTTGAATTGGATCGTACCGTTACACCATCTCCTGTAAATCCGCTGGGCGTTAAAGGCGTCGGGGAGGCGGGGACGATTGGTTCAACGCCTGCCGTGGTGAACGCGGTTGTGGACGCGTTGGCTCCATTCGGCGTCACGCATATTGATATGCCGGTGCGTTCCGAGAAGGTCTGGAAAATCCTGAAAGGGAGGAAAGCATCATGATTGCGCATAACTTCGAGTACACGGTTGCAACATCGCTGGGCGAAGCCGTCAACCTCCTTCAGAAGCACGGCGGCCGCGCCAAGATTGTTGCGGGCGGCCACAGCCTGATTCCCATGATGAAGCTGCGCCTCGCAGCGCCGGAGTTCTTGATCGACATCGGCCGGATTCCGGAGCTCTCCTATGTGAATAAGGAAAATGGAAAGATCCGCGTCGGCGCGTTGACTACGCACTACGTGATTGAGACATCGGATGCCGTCGCGCGTGGGTGCCACGCGCTTGCGGACGCGGCGGGTTTGATCGGGGACGTGCAGGTACGGAACAAGGGCACGATCGGTGGCAGTCTTTCACATGCGGATCCCGCAGCGGATTACCCGGCCAGCATCCTCGCTCTAGACGCAACCATCGTCGCGCTGGGGCCGAAAGGGGAACGCCAGATTCCAGCATCGAAGTTCTTCGTGGACATGCTAACGACCGCACTGGAACCGCATGAAATCGTTCGAGAGATTCAGATTTCTTTGAGGTCCGGACGAACCGGAAGCGCGTATTTGAAGATGGCGCAGAAGGCCTCCGGCTTTGCGATTTGTGGCGCCGCGGCCGTCGTGGAACTGGATGGATCAGGCAGGCTGTCCAATGTGGGCATCGGCATCACGGGTGTTGGCAATCACGCGTTCCGGGCAACCGAGACCGAGAAAGCTCTGAAGGGACAGAAACCCACGCCGGACCTGCTTAAAAAGGCATGCGAGAGTGCGGGCAAAGGTGTCATCGCGCTGGACGACATTCATGCGTCGGCCAACTATCGGCTAGACCTGGCGCGCGTCTTTTCGCGGCGTGCCCTGGAAGCGGCCATCGAGCGCGCCGGATGATGCAATGCGGATCGAAGGGCAATTCCTGTTCGATGAAATTCCGTCGGAAGCCGTCTGGGCGTTTTTAACCGACGCGAACAGAATCGCTGAATGCCTTGCGGGCTGCGAAAAGCTGGTCGAGACCGGCGATGGAACATACGAGATGCAGATGAAGATCGGCGTCGGCGCCATCAGTGGAACGTTTACCGGTAGAATCCGTTTGCATGACCTGGCCCCCCCATCGGAATATCAGATGACCGTAAACGGAAGTGGAACGCCGGGATTTGTTAATGGCGAAGGAAAGATTCAGTTGACCTCAAACGGAACCGGTACTGTACTTCAGTACTCTGGCGACGTGAGCGCCGGCGGCGCCATCGCCAGCCTCGGTCAGCGAATGATTGGCGGGGCCGCGCGCATGGTGATTGATCAGTTCTTCAAGTGCGTGGCAGGGAAGCTGGACACGAACGCGGGCTAAAGCCCGCGACTACATATTGCGACAACGTTTCGGCTAAGCATGTAGTCGCGGGCTTCAGCCCGCGTTTACGCATCTTCAACTGCTTCGCTGTCCACCTTTTCGGTGGCCACCGCGCCCGCGGCAAACTCAGTCTCCAATCACAAAGGTGTCATTGTCCTCGCCAAGCTCGCGAGCTGACGGCGTGATGATTGTCTTCTTGCCGATCACGATCCTTGAATTCGATTGAATGGCCGATCGGACGTCTTCCTCGCACACGAAGGCTACGGGTTTCGAATCTTGCTTCTCGATGTTTTGCCTGGCAGGCTCGGGTTCAAGTTCCCGGAACGAAGAAAGTGGAGGCGCAACGGCCGGGGTCTGAACCTGTGTTACGCCGGGAGGCTTCGCACCGAGCCACTGATCCACTACACGCTCAATCACCGCACGGCTTGGCGCGGCAACAGCGGCTGTCGTCATCGTAGAGAACTGCGCGGGCGCCACCACATCGCGCACGCCGTAGGCCACGCGCTTCAGGTTAATCAGGTGCAGAGGCGAGATGTTGTCCGATGTGATATTTCCGCCCGCGGCACCGCAACCTAATGTCATCGAGGGGAATAGATTCGTAGTGTATCCAACCGCGCCCAAAGCTGCCGGTGTGTTGACGCAAATGCGAAACGCCGGCTTGTACAACCCGAACTGCCGTACCACTTCATCGTCTCGCGTATGCAAGCCGAGCGTATGTCCGAGTCCACCGAAATTCAGAATCTCGATGCATTTCGTGCAGCCTTCTTTCCAGTCTTTGACAACGTAGAAGGCCAACGTTGGTGAGAGTTTCTCCATCGAGATCGGATACTCCGGTCCAACGCTGTCTGCATGAGCAACTAGGGCACGTGTTCCGGAGGGCACGCTGAAGCCGGCCAATTCGGCGATCTTCGACGCGGTCTTGCCGACAATTTTCGTGTTCAGGGTCCGTCTGGAGGTTTGAATGGTTTTCTCCAGCTTATCCTTCTCGGCGGCAGAGCAGATGTGAGCTCCCTGCTTTCTCAATTCCTCGAGCACCGCGTCTTTGACCGCTTCATCACAGATGAGCGCCTGCTCAGACGAGCACAGCGTGCCGTTATCGAAACATTTTCCGGTAAGGATATCCGCGACAGCCTTTGCGACATCGGCGGTCTTTTCGATGTAGGCTGGGACGTTGCCGGGCCCGACACCGAACGCCGGTTTTCCAGCGCTGTAGGCGGCTTTGACGAGACCGGGACCGCCCGTAGCGAGGATCAGCGATGTCAGCTCGTTTTTCATCAATTCCTGTGTGCCTTCCATAGTTGGCAACTTCATGCAGGAAATCACGCCTGTGGGCGCGCCGGAGCGCTCCGCGGCGTCCGCCATCAGACGGCTGGTTTCGTTGATGCATCGGGCGGCCGATGGGTGAGGGCTGAAGACAATAACGTTTCGCCCCTTAAGTGCGATTAGTGCTTTATAGATGGTCGTTGATGTCGGATTCGTCGACGGGATGACGGCCGCAACTACGCCGATGGGACTGGCAACTTCGAGAACCTTCTTCTCTCTGTCTTCGTTCACAACCCCAACCGTCTTCATCGGACGGATCGCTCGGTAGACATTATCCGCACAGAACAAATTCTTCAGCGTCTTGTGCTCGACAGTTCCATAGCCGGTTTCTTCCACGGCTAGCCGGGCCAGCGCTTCGGCGTTCGCGATTGCGGCTTTGGAGATTTCGAGAAGAATGCGTTCGACCTGTTCTTCCGCAAAGTTTTCAAACTTCAACCAGGCGCCATGAGCGCTCTGAAGCAGAGTTCGGGCTTCTTGAATGGACTCGAGATCTTTATCCATGTCTACTGTAGCGGCGGTCTATGACTGCCGTACGGGGGCGGTCGTGGACCGCCCCTACAGTTATCCAGGCGTACTGTCAGCCGTTTTGCCGGTGCCACCGGACCAACGTTGCAGGATTTTTTCTGTCTCCTCGAAAGGACGAGGAATGACATGAACGCTGATCAGCTCACCGACACGGCGGGCCGCGACGGAACCCGCTTCTGTCGCGGCTTTCACGGAACCGACATCACCACGAACGAGCACTGCGACGTAACCGTTCAAAAGGTATTCCTTGCCAATTAGAACGACATTAGCCGTCTTTACCATCGCGTCGGCCGCCTCAACGGCTCCGATGAAACCGCGTGTTTCAATCATTCCCAATGCTTCGTTTGACATTTTCGGTCTGACTTCCCGAGTGGGAGACGATTTGCCGGAGAGAAACCCGGCGCGTAACCTACCAGAAAGCCTGTATAAAAGCAATTGACTGGGATTAAATCCTTTCCATATGATGCAACGCAATTGACAGGGAACTGGAGGCTTGCGGGTCTAGATGACCGACTTTGGTGCAAGTTTCATAAAAGCCCGGGAATCCGCCGGACTCTCTCTGACTCAAATCGCGGTCGAGACCCGGATCAGCTCTCGCTTTCTAAAAGCGATCGAAGACGAGGAATTCCACTTGTTACCCGGCGGCATTTTTAATCGCGGTTTCGTGCGCGCCTATGCGGACCGTATTGGTCTTGACCCGGAAAAGGCTGTCGCTGACTACGAGCAGGTCGCAGCCTCTCGCCAGCCTAGCGAACCGTTGGAAACGACAGTGAGCCCGTCTTCTCAGCCTAAAGTGCCATGGCTTTCATATCCTGTCGTGCTCGGCGTGTTGCTCTTGGTCCTCATTATCTTTTATATGGTCGCGCGAGATTCTGTAAACACTGCCCTGCCGGCCATTGAACCGCAAGTTTCCATTTCTCAACCTCTGGCCGAGCCGGCCCTGCCGGCGGGACCGCCAACGGCGCCACCGCCGCAGGAAGTTGCACCGCTGACGAACGCTCTCACGTTGGAATTGGAAGCGCGCGAACAGACATGGATCAAAATCACAACAGACGGTAGTGCGCTCGTACCCGGAGAGATCCTGAAACCGGGCATGACGCGAAAATTCACGGCCATGAACTCGATTAGTATTACCGTCGGGAATGCCGGCGGGCTCACGATGAAGCTAAATGGCCAGCAGCTCAAGCCCTTGGGAGAAAGCGGCCGGGTCCGGCAACTCACGATTACGCCTGAAAATTTGAAAGATATTGTGGGTTAAGAGCTGGTCCCCCCTGGGAGAGCCTTCTCACAAATCTCCCCCGTTGTATAATCCCAGGTTTATGGTTAGGACGGCCAACACCACTGAGAGGGAGAGCATTGTTGCTCGAGGGGTGCGGGTCCATAACCTCAAGAACATCGATTTCGAGATTCCCCATAATGCGTTGACCATCGTGACGGGGGTCAGTGGGTCCGGGAAGTCTTCGCTTGCCTTCGATACGATCTATGCAGAAGGACAGCGTCGATACATCGAATCGCTGTCGGCTTATGCTCGTCAATTCCTCGAGCGTATTGCGAAACCTGAAATCGACGAAGTGTACGGGATTGCTCCCGCCATTGCCATCCGGCAGCGGAACACCGCCCGAACTCCCCGCTCAACAGTCGGAACAGCTACCGAGGTCTACGATTACATTCGCCTGCTGTTTGCGCGGGTCGGCGCCACGATCTGCCGAAGATGCGGATCCATTGTTCAGAAAGATACTGTGGATCAGATTGCAGATGTGGTCATGCAATGGCCAGTCGATACACGTTTCTACGTTCTTTATCCGCTTCCCAAAAACCAAAATCAGGAACAACTCGCCGCGTTATTGACCGATCTGAGGCGGCGGGGCTTCAACCGCATCTACCAGGACGGCCAGGTCTTCGATTATTCTAGGCCCGAATCCTTGCTGGACGTGGATTTCAGCAAAACGGCGCACGTCCTCGTAGATCGGCTGAAAATGGCGCCGGATATCCGGCAGAGACTCATCGACTCCGTTGAGACGTGCTTCCGCGAGAACGCCGGTGAAGTTATCCTGGAAGTCATCGAATGGCTTTCGGGAAACGGCTTTACGCCACCCCAGAAGCGATTTCGTTACAGCGAAGCGTTTGAATGCAAGCCATGTGGTATTCGGTACGGGGATCCGGAACCACGACTGTTTTCTTTCAATAATCCTTTCGGCGCTTGCCCCCGATGCCAGGGCTTCGGCAATACCATCGATCTCGACCTCGATCTTGTCATCCCCGATAAGAGTAAGTCTCTAAATCAGGGTGCCGTCGAGCCGTGGACTAAGCCGCGTTATCGCGTGTACCTGGCCGACTTCAAAAAGGCCGCGCGCGGAAAGGGCATCCGCTTGGATGTGCCTTTCCGCGACCTGTCGCCTGAGGAACGCGCGTTTGCCACGAAAGCCGTACGGGAGTTCTTCGAATATCTGGAAACGAAAAAGTACAAGTTGCATGTTCGAGTTTTTCTCAGCCGGTATCGCGGGTATACCGTATGCCCGGAATGCGGTGGATCGAGACTAAGGCAAGAAGCGCGAGACATTTTTATTAACGGTAAGAACATAGCCGATGTTTGCCGTATGACCCTCCAGGGGAGCTACGATTTTTTCTCGAACCTTAAGCTGAGCGAGACAGAGGCCGAGATTGCCGAACGCGTACTGGTGGAGATCCAATCTCGCCTTCGGTTTCTCAATGATGTCGGCCTGCAGTACCTCACGCTCGACCGGCTTTCCTCTACGCTTTCGGGCGGTGAGGCGCAGCGCATCCAGCTTGCGACTGCACTTGGGTCCTCGCTGGTGGGAGCTCTCTATGTGCTCGATGAGCCCTCCATTGGACTGCATCCCCGCGATGGGCAGAGGTTGATTGAGATTCTGGAGAGGCTGCGCGATATCGGGAATACGGTTCTTGTCGTCGAGCATGACGCTGAAATGATGAAGTCGGCAGATCACATTCTCGATCTTGGTCCCGGCGCCGGAGAGAATGGCGGAAACCTGGTCTATCAGGGAAGTCTTGAAGGAGTGAAAAAATGCACAGCTTCGCTCACGGGCAAATACCTGATTGGCGAACTGAAGGTGTCTATCCCCAAAAAGCGGCGCTCGCTTGGTACAAAAATGATCAAACTGAGGAAGGCGGCAAGGCACAATCTAAAAGACATTGACGTCGAAATCCCGCTCGGCTTGATGACCTGCATTACGGGTGTTTCGGGATCGGGCAAATCCACGCTGGTGCACGAATGTCTATTTGAGGCCATAAAGGCTACTCTCCATGGTGGGGATCCGGGTCTCGGTACGGGCGTGATCGATACCGGCATGAAATGGATTTCGGATGCCGTACTTGTTGACCAGAGTCCGATCGGCAGGACACCCCGCTCAAACCCTGTAACGTACATTAAAGCGTTCGACCACATCCGGGATGTCTTCGCTTCCACCCGCGAAGCTCAGGCCCGCGGCTACAACTCAGGCAGCTTCTCTTTCAATATTCCAGGTGGCCGTTGCGAAGTATGCCAGGGTGACGGAACCGTCACAGTTGAAATGCAATTCCTGGCGGATGTGGAGTTGATCTGTGAGGAATGCAAGGGAACGCGATACAAAGGCGGTGTTCTCGAAGTTCTGTACAAAGGGAAGAATGTCTATCAAGTGCTTCAGATGACGGTGAGAGAGGCATTGCTCTTTTTCGCGAACGTGCCGAAAATCACGAAAAAGCTGAAGGTGCTGGATGAGGTCGGTCTCGGCTACCTGCGACTGGGTCAATCGGCTACAACCCTCTCGGGAGGCGAGGCACAGCGGATCAAGCTCGCATCGTATCTGGCCCGAGAGACGAGTGAAAAGACGTTATTTATTTTCGACGAACCCACAACGGGCTTACACTTTGACGACATCAACAAGCTCCTTGGCGCTTTCAGACGTCTGATTGAAGCAGGAGGCACCGTGCTGATCATCGAGCACAATCTCGACGTGATCAAATGCGCGGATTGGATCATCGATCTGGGTCCAGAAGGCGGAGACGCCGGCGGCCACGTGGTTGCAGTCGGTACACCCGAACAGGTGGCCGCGAACAGCGCGTCAATTACGGGACAGTTTTTGCAAAGAGTTTTGGCGCAATTGGCGTGAGTAGCCGCCGCCCACGCGCCAAGGCGGAATAGCAATGGCAACCATCATCCTCGTCCTGGCGCTGGTACAATCCCCCGACGATATTTACAGGTCTGCGAACGCGGATTTCGATGCCGGACGTTGGGCGGAGGCGGCCGCGAAATTCGAACAAATCCTGCAGAGCGACCCGGCGCACATTCCGTCGCGATTCAATCTGGCTGTTTGTTACACAAAGGCTGGAAACTTCGAACGCGCCATAGCGGAATACCGCAAAATCCTCGACCAGGATGCTGGCATTTACGAAGCGCGGACAAATCTAGCCCTGCTCCTGGATCAAAGTGGAAAACGATCGGAGGCGGCAGGCCAGTATGAGAAAGCCGTGGAGCTTCGTCCGGATGATCCGCAAGCACATCTCAATCTCGGGCTCTTTTACATGCGTGAACAGGATCTCGACAAAGCCTATTCCCAACTTGTCGCTGCTGCCGAAAAGGATTTGAATTCTCCCGAACTTTACATTGCGCTCAGCGAAGCGGAGCACCTACGGAACGACGAAGCGAAATCTCGAATGTATCTCGAGAAGGCCAGCCAATTGGATCCCGCGAACAAAAACGTTCGCCGGCAGCTCGGAATCATTTACCGCGGGGCCGGAGAACTCGCGAAGGCGATCGATATCTTACGTCCGTTACTGCCAGAATCACGCGTCGAGTTGGCAGTCTCTTACTTCGAGAACAAGAATTACGGCGAAGCCCTGCCCCTGTTGGAAGAGCTAACCAAAGCGGAGCCAGGCAACCCCGATTATCTATACCTGCTGGGCAAGTCCTACGCGGAGCTGAAATCTTATCCGCAAGCGGTTGCCACGCTCGAACAGCTGCTCCGCCTCAAGCCAGATTCCGTCGAAGCCTACGCAACGCTCGGATCGATTTTCTATGGCCAGGAAGATTGGGCGCGGGCTGCACAAATGCTCACGCGTGTTGTCGAACTGAGACCGCAGCAGGCTTTGGGCCACTTTGTTTTAGCCACCTGTTTGGACAAATTAGGAAACGCAAAGCAAGCGGCCCTGCACTATAATAAATTTTTGGAACTCGATGATGGTTCAAACGATGCGAGGTCCTTCCAGGCGCGCCAGCGGGCCAAGACGCTCGAACGCCGTCTGAAGAAGTGAGACGCGCGGTATTGTGATGTGGGCGACAAAGCGATTTCTGGTATTGCTGATTTTCTTCAGCATCAGCTCATGCGCTATTCGATCTTCCTCATTGCGCGTTCAATATGACAAACGGCTCGAACGGCTTGAAAGAGAGAAAGACAAGCTAAAAAGGGCGACCGATCCCGTCGGCCGTACCAAAACAGAAATCAGAATCGCGGAAATTCTTCTGACTTTCGTGAGCGATGCGGCCAAGGCCGGCGATCAGGAACGATTGGAGCAGCGCCTTGACGAGTACCGCGCCGCAATTCAGGATGCTCATCAAACTATGGCCAGAACTGGCCGCGACGCGCACAGGAAGCCCGGCGGTTTTAAGGACCTGGAAATCGCCCTGCGCCGCCAGGTCAGGCAGCTTGAAGATATCGGGCAAGGGTTGTCATTCGACCAGCGGGAACCGGTTCAAAAGGCCAAAGAAGAAGCCTCCACTATTCGAGATCAATTGCTGAAGGCCCTCTTCGGAGAACAAAATGCGCCATCTCGCAAGGGTTAGTCTTCTGATTTCCTTTCTCATGGGCACACTTGCATCTGCGGGCTTCGGCCCCTGTTCCGCGGCTCCTAAAAAGGATTATTTCACCGACGACGAGCTCGACCTGATCCGCGATGCTCAGGAACTCGCCCTTCGCGCTCCCGTCTATTTCAAGCTTGCGGAACGGCGCCTTATCTTCCTCGGGTTGATGCAGCAGAGCGAAAAGGAAAAGGAAAAAGAACGGAAGGAACAGCAGAGACGATTGAAAGAACAGCAGAAGGCCGGTACGGCACCGAGTACTCAGAAGCCTCCGGAAGACCCCACGGCCTACCTCGCAGACTTCACGCGCTCCGAGCTTCTCCGGGGTTATACTCAGGCCATTGACGAAGTCATGACGAACATCGACGACGCCTACGGCCGCAAGCTCGATGTCCGAAACCCACTCGAGGACCTGGAAAAGTTTCTTCGAGAAACCATGCCGCTCGTCGAAAAATTCCAGCCGAAGAATGATAGCGAGCGCGCCGCCATGGACGACGCGATGGATAAAGCAAAAGAGGCCCTCAGCAGCACCAAAGAGGCCTTGGGCATCGTGCCGAAAACGGAGAAGAAGCGGCGGTGAGGGATCAGGCGTCAGAGATCAGGGACCAGAGCGAGTTTTCCCGGATCCCTGACCCCTGGCCCCTCATGCACGATCTGGAATTAATCTTCAGGACAGCCCATCGCCAGCTCCGGCCCCGAACGCCTGTTCCCGAAATCAAAGTCGCGTTCTTCCCATTTGCGGGCCTCAACCACACCGCCCGGTTGCACGAATCCCGGCTGATCATCCGTTTGAGCGACATCTTTACGGATGCTCCATCCGAAGTTTGTTATTCGCTGGCTCTCATTCTGCTCGCCAAGCTATATCGCAAAAAAATCGATAGCGCCTATCACCGCAGGTACCGAATCTTCATTCTCAGTGACGAAATTCAGGAACGAGCACGCATCGCGCGCAACAGCCGATGCCGCATCATGCGGGCGACGACCTCCCTTGGCCGTCACTGCGATCTCAACGTCTTATTCGACCGTCTAAACGAACAGTACTTCGGCGGCAGTATCGACAAGCCCCGGCTTTCCTGGTCCGCCAAGAAGTCGCGCTATGTGCTTGGCCGATATGATGCCACCCACCATACGATCTTCATCAGCCGCGTCTTTGACTCGACGAGTGTCCCACTGTACGTCGTCGAGTATGTGATGTTTCACGAAATGCTTCACGTGAAACATCAATCCCGTGTTCACGATTCCCGTGTCATCGCACACACACCGGAATTCAAGATCGAAGAGCACGGTTTTTCCCACTATCAAGAAGCCAAAGTTTGGTTGAAGAGGATTTAGAGGTCTGATTCTCAAAAGGCAACCGCCGTTAGGCTACTTTCTTCGAGTTTCTTCAAAGCAGCATTAATGTGTTACTTGCTCGTGTTAGGATGGACTGTTTAACATTTCTGAGTAACGGGTCTGCAACAGTCCGGAAGTAGCGTAGTAATCACATCAACTGATTCAGTCGGTCTGGGTGTTCTGATGCGAGACTTCAATTCGAGCAAAGCTTGTGTTGGGAAACAGAAAACCGTGTTACTCCCAAAACCCCGAGGATTTTGCGCAGGCGTTATTCGGGCGATCGATATCGTGAGAATCGCTCTGGAGCGATTGGGCCGGCCGGTCTACGTCCGCAAGGAGATCGTCCACAACCGGTTTGTTGTGGAGCAACTGGCGGCCGAGGGAGCTGTCTTCGTGGAGAGCCTGGATGAGGTGCCGCATGGCGCTGTCACCATATTCAGCGCACATGGCGTCGCGCCAGAGGTTCGAGAAGAAGCGCAGAAGCGCAGGCTGCGCGTGATCGACGCAACTTGCCCGCTTGTCACCAAGGTTCACATCGAGGTGATGCGATACGCGCGTGAAAACTACAGCATCATTCTGATTGGCCATCGGAATCATGACGAGGTCATCGGGACATTTGGTGAAGCGCCCGATTCGATTCACTTGGTTTCCAATATCGAAGACGTCGACGCTCTGGAGAACGTGCAACCAGACCGCGTCATCTATGCGACTCAAACAACGCTGAGTTTGGATGATACCCGCGCCATTGTCGATCGCTTGCAACAGCGGTTTCCATCAATCATCTCTCCACCCAGTTCCGATATCTGTTACGCGACGCAGAACCGCCAGGGAGCCGTCAAGATGCTTGCGGAAAGGGCCGATCTCATTCTTGTGGTTGGGGCGCGGAACAGCTCCAACTCGAATCGGCTGGTCGAAGTGGCCCAAAGTGCAGGAACACCGGCCTACTTGATTGCAAACGCGCAGGATGTCCGCGCCGAATGGCTCGAGAGATGTTTTGATATTGGCGTGACGGCAGGCGCATCGACGCCGGAAATTCTTGTCCAAGAAGTAGTGGAGGACCTGGGAGTCCGAGGATTCAGGCACGTTGAAGAGCTAGAATTCATTGACGAGGATGTTCAATTCCCGTTACCGGCTGCACTAGAAAAATTCGAACGAGTGGTTTCCTGATCTAGGCGGATGTCACAGGAAGTTGAATTCGAAACGCAACCCGCAGGTTTCATCTCGGCGCAGACGGCTCGGCTTCATAGCGCTATTGAGGGCGCTGTCTCTTCGCTTTTGTCTTTGCAGCATGAGGGCAGCTATTGGCTGGGGGAACTCGAAGCCGACACCACTCTTGAGTCGGATTACATCTTTTATTTCCATGTGCTCGGACGGTTCGATCGCGATCGCGTGGCGAAGCTTGCTGAATACGTTCGCCAAAGACAACTCCCCGACGGCGGCTGGAACATCTTTTTCGGTGGTCCGTCAGAAGTGAATGCCACGGTCAAGGGATACTTCGGATTGCGACTTGCTGGAGATTCACCTCAATCGGAGCACATGCTCCGCGCCTGCCAGCGAGTCCGCCGGCTGGGGGGATTGGAGCGCACGAATTCTTTCACTCGACTTTATCTGGCTCTCGCCGGCGTTATCGGCTGGGACATGGTTCCAGCTATCCCGCCGGAGTTGATGTTCTTGCCGAAATGGGCATACATCAACATCTATGAAATGTCGTCGTGGACGCGAGCCATTGTCATTCCTCTAACGATCCTTTATGCTCGCAAGCCGTGTTGGCCCGTGCAATTTCGCGTCGATGAACTGTTTTGCGATCCGTCACGAAAAACGGCAGCGTTCGAGTTCGAGCCGAAAATCACCTGGCGAAATGCGTTTCTTGCTCTCGATCGATCGTTGAAACTCTACGACCGCTCTCCATGGAAGCCTGGCCGTGAACGCGCCGTGCACCGCGCTGCCGAATGGATACTGGAGCATTTCCAGAGATCGGAAGGTTTAGCCGCAATATATCCGGCAATGATGAACTCGATTTTCGCGCTGATCTCGCTTGGTTGCCCACCGGATCACCCCCTGACCACCAAGCAGATTGACGAGTTCAGCCGGTTTGAAATCGAAGAAGCCGAGACTATGCGGTTGCAGCCTTGTTTGTCGCCCGTTTGGGACACGGCCATCGCGTTGTTTACGCTCATCGAGGCGGGCGCGCCTGCCGATCATCCGGCTCTGTGCAGGGCGGTCGAATGGCTTCTGGACAAGCAGATCCTTGGACGCGGCGACTGGCAGATCAAGAACCGCGACGCAGCTCCCGGCGGGTGGGCTTTCGAGTTCCGCAACGATTTTTATCCCGATGTCGACGACACTGCGTTTGTGTTGATGGCGCTTCAAAACATATCCTATCCGGATCACGCGCGTCTGAACCAGGCAATTGATCGAGGCATCAAGTGGATGGTGAGCATGCAGAACAAGGATGGAGGGTGGGGCGCCTTTGATCGGGACAATGATCGGTCGCTGCTTAATCACATTCCCTTCGCCGACCACAACGCGATGCTCGATCCCTCATCGCCGGATGTGACGGCACGTGTACTTGAATGCTTGGGCCGATTCGGGTGGACAACCGCGCATCCAAGAATTCGGCGCGCAGTGGAGTATCTGAGAAGAGAACAGACGCCCCAAGGTGTGTGGTATGGCCGTTGGGGAGTGAATTACATTTACGGAACCAGCGGTGTGTTGCGCGCTCTCACCGCCGCCGGAGTAAAACCCGATGGTGTTATGAACCGCTCCATCGAATGGCTGCGATCGGTTCAGCACGCAGATGGAAGCTTTGGAGAGCAGTGTTCGTCGTACGACGATCCGGGCTTCATGGGGCAAGGGGAGGGAACGCCCTCACAAACGGCCTGGGCTGTGCTGGGATTGCTCACTGCCGCGCCTCCCAGCGATCCTGCCGTTCAGCGCGGTCTGAACTATCTAATCGACCAACAAAAAAGCGACGGTACGTGGGATGAACAGCACTTTACCGGTACAGGTTTCCCAAGGGTTTTCTATCTGAAGTACCATTTGTATCGGCATTATTTTCCTCTGTACGCGCTGGCTCGTTATCGCCGGCTTGCGGAACATCGTGGTGAACAAGGGAGGACCTGGTGAGATTTCCGATTAGTTTGACTGCCAGCATGTCGACCTACATTGCAGGCAAGCGCCTTCGTGGCGTCGAGAAATTTCCACTCGTGATGATGCTCGAGCCTCTACACGCTTGCAATTTGACGTGCACCGGCTGCGGCCGTATTCGGGAATATGTGGATACCATCAAAGAAAAGCTCACGGTGGAACAGTGCTTGAATGCGCTCGATGAGTGCGGAGCTCCGATCGTTTCCATCTGTGGGGGCGAGCCGATGATCTACCCCGATCTGGGACGGCTCGTGCGTGAAATCCTCTCGCGAAAGAAACACATTTACCTTTGCACGAATGGAATGTTCATTCGCAAACGGCTGCACGAATTCACGCCATCATCGCGGCTGTTCTTCAACGTGCATCTGGACGGACTCGAAAAAACGCACGATCTTTGCGTCGAGCGCAAAGGTGTTTTTCGTGAAGCGATCGATGGCATCAAAGCGGCAAAAGCGGCAGGCTTCCTGGTTTGCACAAACACGACGATTTTCAAAGAAACAGACCTGCACGAAATCAAAGAACTATTCGAGTATCTTTCTACGTTGAACGTAGATGGCTTTATGATCTCGCCCGCGTATTCGTACGCGGCCGTACAGTCCAAAGAGATCTTCATGTCTCGCAATGATATTCGCGAAAAGTTTCGATCCGCTCGAACACTCCTCGAGCAGTTCAGGCTGATGACGTCGCCGATCTATTTGGAGTTTCTCTCCGGCGATCGCGAGATGATGTGCACGGCTTGGGGTAATCCCACCTATAACCCGCGTGGGTGGAAAGGGCCGTGCTACCTGATGACCGACGCCCATCACGCCACATTCAAGGACTTGATCGAAAAAACGCCCTGGGAAAAATACGGTCGCGGACGTGATCCGCGTTGTGAAGATTGCATGGTTCATGCCGGCTACGAGCCCTCCGCAGTGTTGGGCGCCAACCGCAAATTGGGTGATAACTGGAAATTGCTCAAGTGGCAATTTTCAAATCCGGTAAGGCCGCGCTACAGGAGCGTACACGCCTAAATGACAACGCTAGTTACAGGAGCGGCTGGATTCGTGGGGTACCACGTTACACGGGTGCTGATTGGGAGAGTAAAGCATGTCCGAGTTCTTATTCGACCCACAGCCTCCCCCCACACCAATGAAGGTCTGGCCTGCGAGTGTGTCTATGGGGACTTGCGCGACCCGTCTTCGTTGCGCAAAGCGCTCGAAGGTGTGAGACAGGTTTTCCATGTTGCTGCGGACTATCGGTTGTGGGCAAGAAATCCCAACGAGATTTATGACAACAATGTCGTCGGAACACGTAATCTGATCCGTGCCTCGCGTGAAGCAGGCGTGGAGCGCTTCATCTATACCAGCACAGTCGGAACAATTGCAGTGCCTCGCCCTGGGCAGTTGCCGAACGAAGCCACGAAGGCCAGCGTTCGGGAGATGATTGGCCATTACAAGAAATCCAAGTTTTTGGCTGAACAGGAGGTGCTGAACGCTGCGGCAAAGGGTCTTCCTGCGGTGATCGTCAATCCCACAACGCCTGTTGGACCAGGCGACTGGAAACCAACCCCGACGGGCCGAATCATTGTCGATTTTCTGAATGGCCGGATGCCGGCCTATGTAGATACGGGACTGAATGTTGTTGGAGTTGAAGACGTCGCTGAGGGGCATTGGCTTGCGGCGGAACGTGGACGCATCGGCCAGCGGTACATCCTCGGCGGGCGCAACATGACCCTGAAGGAGTTTCTTGATGCGCTTGCTGGTCTCACCGGCCGTACGGCTCCCCGGCTGCGACTGCCCTACGCCATTGCTCTTCTCGCCAGTTACGCCGAAAACTTGCATTCTGCGGTCACCGGCCGTGAGCCACGCATTCCGCTCGAAGGTGTTCGCATGGCGCGTCACCTGATGTTCGTTGATTGCTCGCTCGCCACGCACGAATTGGGATTTCGGCCAGGCAGCATTGAGGCTGCGTTGGCACGCGCTGCCCGTTGGTACGTCGCGAATGCATACGTTGCCGGAGGAAAATATTTCCCTCCTGACCTAGGAGGGGTGGCGCACAGCGCCGGGGCGGTTCACAAGCTATGAGGATCGTCGTTTCCTTTGCTGTTCCTTCCGAGTTCTCAACGTGGCGCCGGCTATCCCGATTCAGGCCGGTTGAAGGTGCTGGAGCGCCGATATATCGGACTCGGAATGGCCAGGATGAACTGTACGCTGTGATCACGGGCATCGGAACGCGGCACCTCCAAAGTGAGCTTCGACAGCTTTTCGCGAAAACGGTTGATGTGTGTATCGCGTCAGGTTTAGCAGGGGCTTTAAAAAAAGAACATCGCGTGGGCTCGATCCTTGTGGCGAAAAGGATAAAAGAAGAAGCGGGTTGTACGGTGATCCAGAGTCAGGATCATCTGGTCGACATGGCAGCTCAATGTGGAGCGAAAGCTGTGGATTTCTTCTTTACGGCGAAATCTGTCGTTCATTCGTCGTCCGAGAAACAACGTCTAGCCGAAACCGCAGATGCCGTCGACGTGGAAAGCTTTCACATCATGAGTGAAGCTCATCGCGCGGGAGTTCCGGCGGTGGCCGTGAGGGCAGTATCTGATCCGGCAGAGAACAATCTGCCCATCAACTTCAACCGAGTGATCAATACACATGGACAAATCGGTTGGGCTGCAATGTTGTCCGAATTGGCCAAAGCCCCTTCCAGGGTTCCATCTTTTGTCAGATTTGGGATCGATAGTTTCCTCGCCGCTCGAAACCTGGCGTGTTTCCTCGACCGGTACGTGAGGTTTCTTACTCGGGCGGGAACTTTGCGGCTCTCTGCGGGCCAGATGGTGATGTGATGCGTCAGGTGGAAGCCGGTACTGAAATCGGAGCACCCACTACGTCGCTGCCAACGGAAATGCATGCCGGTGTTTATCACGGCTCAGGCGCGGTAAGGATGGAAAGCGTGCCCGTGCCTGAGATCTTCGAAGGCGAAGTTCTGATCCGGGTGGCAGCCTGCGGGATCTGTGGAACCGACGTGAAGAAAGTCCGTCACAATCTTGTTCGGCCGCCACAGATTCTTGGTCACGAAATCGCAGGGACGATCGCTAAAGTCGCATCAGGCGTAACGCAATGGTCGGTTGGAGATCGCGTTGTCAGTTTTCACCATATCCCCTGCGGTGCTTGCTTTTATTGCGAGCGGGAATTGTTTTCACAATGCCCTGAATACAAGAAGGTCGGCGTGACTGCTGGCTTTGAGCCTAACGGCGGAGGCTTCGCACAATACGTGCGTGTGATGTCTCACATTGTGAATCGAGGGATGGTCTCCATCCCGGATGATGTGATGTTTGAAGAAGCTACCTTTGTCGAGCCTGTGAACACGTGCTTGAAGGCGATTCATAAGGCTCGCATCGCGCCAGAAGAGGTTGTATTTGTGGTTGGCCAGGGGCCGATCGGTTTGTTGCTGACATTCTTGGCGCGCAATGCCGGCGCGACCGTGTTCAGCAGCGACCTGCTGCCGTTCAGGCGAAAAATGAGCATACGCTTTGGCAGCCAAATGTGCTTTGATCCAGCGGTGACGGATCCGGCCGAGGAGGTTCGACAATATCGTTCAGGTCTCGGCGCCGACGCGGTGTTGTTGGCTGTGCCCGATACTAAGTTGGTCATCAGTGCGCTGAATATCGCGCGCCCCGGCGGCCGTGTGTTGTTGTTTGCGCAGAATGATCCAGTAACGCAGATTCAATTTCCGGCCGCGGCTGTAGGTGTCGAAGAGAAGGAGATCCTGGGCAGCTACAGTGCTTCTATCGGCTGCCAGGAACTATCCGCGAAGCTAGTATTTGAGCACCGTGCTTTGCTCGGTGAACTTATTTGTCATCGTTTTCCACTCGAAGCCATTGCGCAGGCTTTCGCGATCGCTTCTGAACCGGCTGATGATTCTCTTAAGGTGGTGGTCTTGCCGTGATGACGGAGCGCGACGGACACATGATGGCGGCCGTGTTGCACGGCCGCGAAGATTTGAAAATTCAAAAAGTGGCTATTCCGGCTGTAGGCCCCGAAGATCTGCTGGTCCGCGTGAAGGTGGCGCTTACATGCGGCACTGATTTCAAAGTCTGGAAGCAAGGTTATCATGCTCGGATGATAGTGACGCCCGCGATCTTCGGCCACGAGCTCGCCGGAGTAGTGGAAGAGGCTGGCGCAGCCGTCAAGGACCGGTTCCCGCGAGGCATGCGCGTTGTGGCGGCGAATTCTGCTCCGTGCAATCAATGTTTCTTCTGTCTAAAGGATCGCGCGAATCTCTGTGAGAACCTTGTGTTCAACAACGGCGCCTACGCCGAGTACGCTTTGATCCCCTCGCGCATTCTTCGGGAAAACGTCATAGAAATCCCGCCTCACCTTTCATTCGTCGATGCTGCGTTGGTCGAACCGCTCGCCTGTGTCTTGCGCGCCATCGAAGAAACAGGAATCCGGTCCGGCGATACGACAGTAGTGGTTGGGTGTGGGCCGATCGGGCTGAAGTTCATCCGCATCCTGACGGCACGCGGTGTTCGCGTGATCGCCATCGGGAAGCGTGCCAGCCAGATGAAAGCCGCAGAACGGGTCGGGGCTACCGCGACCTTTGATGTCTCGAAGATCGAGGATCCCGTCAGGGCCATTCGCGGCTTAACGTATCGAAAGCTCGGAGCCGATTCGGTGATTGAAGCTGTCGGATCACCAACAACCTGGCAGTGTGCGATCCAATTGGTCCGGTGCGGGGGGACGGTCAACCTGTTTGGCGGTTGTCCGCGAGGTACAAAAGTTGAATTCGAGTCTTCTGCATTGCACTATTCGGAAATCACCATTAAATCCAGCTTCCATCACACTCCGCGCTTCATCAGGAAAGCTCTTGAAACAATCGCGAGCGGAGAAGTCCGTGCCAGCGATTTCGTGACCGGAGAGATACGTCTGGCCGAATTGCCGCGTTTATTCCAGCATATGAAGAATAGAAACGGTCAGCTCAAGGTCGCGGTAATGCCATAGCAGGAAACCATGCGAGTACCCGCTCACCTGGAAATCGCTCGAGAGTTGCCGCCCCTTTCAAGTTCGCTGGAACAGGCACAGGAATACACGCGCTGGCTCGCGATACATCATTACGAGAATTTCACCCTCGCCACGTACCTGTTGCCTCGGCATCTCCGGCAGCACTTCTATAACGTCTATGCCTACTGCCGCTGGGCGGACGATCTTGCTGATGAAATCTCCGATCAAGGCACAGCACTCGAGTTGCTGGATTGGTGGGAGGGTGAGTTGCACCAATGCTACACGGGATCCGCAACACACCCCGTGTTCATTGCGCTTCGGCAGACGGTCAAAACTTTTGGCATTCCGAAGGAGCCGTTTTGTGATTTGCTGATAGCCTTTCGCCAGGATCAAACGGTGGATCGGCACCCAACCTGGGATTCCGTTCTCCACTACTGCCAATATTCCGCCAATCCCGTTGGGCGCCTTGTGCTGTATTTGTGCGGATACCACGATTACGAGCGTCAGGCGCTCTCGGATTTCACTTGCACGGCGCTTCAGTTAGCGAATTTCTGGCAGGACGTATCGCGCGACCTCGAGAAGAACCGTATCTATGTTCCGCTCGACGACCTTGCTGCACACGGTTTGAGCGAATCGGATCTGTTTAACCGGCACTTCGATGAGCGGTACGTAAATCTCATGCGCGTTCTAATTGCGCGGACACGTGAGTTGTTTCAGAAAGGGCTTCCGCTGGCAGAGTCCGTTGCGCCAGATCTGCGCGTCGATATCGAATTGTTCAGCCGTGGCGGTTTGGCTCTGCTTGACGCAATCGAGTCGATTGGCTACAACACTCTTGGGCAAAGACCCACGGTCAATGGCGTGACAAAACTCCGGCTTTTGACGCGCGCGCTCGGCGAGCACGCCTTTATAAAGATGAAGGCGTAGCAGTAGTTGAGTTCAAACTATGCCAAACGATGAAGAGTTGGCAGCCTCCTACGAGCACTGTCGCAATCTTGCGTGGGTCACAGCGCGGAACTTTTACTACGGATTCGCATTGCTGCCTCCTGCCAAACGTGACGCACTGTGCGCGCTCTATGCGTTCATGCGCCGGGCCGACGATATTTCGGATTCCGATCGAGGAGTAAAAGACAAGAGCGAAGAACTGGAATCGTGGCGGAGGTCTTTGGATCAGGCGCTCAGCGGTAACTACACGGGCAGCCCTATTCTGCCGGCCTTCCATCATACGATCGAACAGTATCGGATTCCCGCCCGGTACCTTCATGATTTGATCTCGGGCGCTGAGATGGACCTGAATATTCGAAGGTATCCGACCTTTGAACTCCTCAGCCGATACTGTTACTGTGTGGCCGGAACCGTCGGTTTGTGTTGCGTTCACGTTTTCGGTTTTGAGGATCCTGCTGTTTTGGAACTGGCTCCGAAACTCGGTACCGCGTTTCAGTTGACGAACATATTGCGAGACGTCCCCGAAGATTTTGCAATGGGACGAGTGTATCTCCCGCAGGAAGACCTCGCGCGGTTTGGCTGCAGCGAAAGTGATCTGGCGAGTCCTGTCGCAAGTCCCACATTTGTCGAGGTGATGCGATTCGAGGCGAAGCGGGCCTGGCGATTCTATGAGGAAGGAGCCCGGTTGCTCAACCTGGTCCGCGGGGACAGTCAGGCTTCGCTCTGGACGTTGATCAGAATCTACAGCGGCGTCCTCGCAAAAATCGAAGCCATCCAGTACGATGTTTTAGCCAAGCCACGCCCTGGCCTTTCGCGCGTCGAAAAAGCCTGGATCATGCTGCGTGCCGGCGCAGGTTTGTGGAAGCCAGGAATATGCGCTCGCCACACGTAATCGTCATTGGCGGCGGGCTCTCGGGACTGTCTGCATCCATCGCTCTGGCGGACTTTGGGTTTCGCGTTTCTCTTCTCGAAAAAACTCCGCGGCTGGGTGGGCGGGCCACTTCCTACGTTCTGCCCAGTGGTGAGCAGATCGACAACTGCCAGCACGTGACGCTTCGCTGCTGCGCGAATTTGGCGGACTTTTATAGCCGCACCGGAGTCGCCGACAAGATCCGATATTACGATCAGCTCGTTTTCGCAGACTCGAAAGGCCAACGCGCATTCATCAAACCCTCCAGATTACCGGCGCCGTTTCATTTATTGCCATCGTTTGCGACGTTTCGGCTGTTGAAGTGGAAAGACAAGCACGCGGTCGCGCATGCCATGCTCCGAATCGTAGGCAGCGGGGGACGGCCAGAGCTGTCCGGTGCGATCACGATGTTGGACTGGCTGAAGCAGCAGAAGCAAACACAAGCGGCGATTGATCGTTTTTGGCGTACCGTCCTTGTCAGCGCTCTCAACGAAGACTTGGAACGTATCGATGCCAGTTACGGAATAGCGGTCTTCTGGAAAGCGTTCCTGTCGAATCCCGGCGGCTTTCGCGTCGGCATACCTGCAGTTCCGCTCGCAGATCTCTATCGGTCTACCAGTGCGCGCATCGAGCGCAAACAGGGTCAAGTGCGCACGCGTTGCGGGGTCGCGGAAATACAGGTATGTGGCGATAAAGTCAGTAGTGTACAGGTGGAGGACGGGTCTGAAATGAATGCGGATTACTATGTTGCGGCGCTCACGTTCGATCGTTTGTTGAAGACACTGCCCGATGGCATCCGAACCCAGGAACCCTTTGCAAACTTTCAAAAGCTTCTTGTCTCGCCAATCACCAGCGTTCACCTCTGGTTCGACCGCATCGTGATGCAGGAACCGTTTCTCACATCCTTGGATCAGACGATTCAATGGGTGTTCAACAAGACGAAACTGTACGGTGACGGCGCCCCTAAATCCGCGCAATACCTTCAAATCGTCATCAGCGCGTCGCGCGGGTTGCGCGATCGATCGCAGCAAGAGATCATTGAGTTGTGCAGAGATGAACTGGCTCGATTGTTTCCGGCGACAGGCGAAGCCAGGCTGATGCGGTCAGTCGTCATTTGGGAAAACGCAGCGACGTTTTCGCCGCAGCCCGGTTGTGACCGGTGGCGACCGGACCAATCCACGCCAATCCGAAATTTGTTTCTGGCCGGCGACTGGACCCAAACGGGTTGGCCTGCAACGATGGAAAGCGCGGTCCGGAGCGGTTATCGGGCGGCTGAAGCCATATTGGCGCAGGAAGGCCGGCCGGCCCGGGTTATTCAGCCCGAATTACCAGTAACCGGCCTGGCGCGCTGGATCCACCGTACATAGGATGGACGAACATGAGTCCCTGGAACGTCGTTGTTCCCGCTGTTGCGGGTGCCGGATTATGCGCCTGGGGCGCTTTGCATCCGAGATCCCAGCTGTTTGGTCCTACCTTGCGCAACGCGGGTAGCGGATGCGCTCTAACGTTTGACGACGGGCCCAATCCTGACGTGACGCCGCATGTGCTCTCGCTATTGGAAAAGTATCAGGTTCCCGCGACGTTCTTCGTCCTCGGAAAGCATGTGAGAGAGTATCCTGGCCTGGCAGCAGAGATAGCAGGCCGCAACCACCAACTCGGGAATCATACCTATACTCATCCCAGCCTTCTGCTTTTCACCCGGCAGCGAATCATCGACGAACTGAATCGATGCGAAGATGCAATCATCGAGGCCACAGGTAGACGCACCACTCGTGTCCGCCCGCCATTTGGGTTTCGTGGACCACAGTTTGATTCCGCCGCCCGCCGGGCTGGATTTTCGAAGGTTGTGATGTGGTCTGTGAACGCCTGGGACTGGAGCCCTCAGGACCCCTCGTCCGTCGGGCGCCGCATGCGAAAAGTCACGCGGGGCGACATCGTGTTGCTACACGATGGGGATCATCGCACGTCTAAAGCTGATCGGAGGCATATGTTGCAGGCTCTGGAGTTCTGGCTGCCGCGCTGGAAGGATTCCGGCCTGGAATTCGTCGCGTGCTAACATGGTCGATTCGATGTATACCAATTCCCTAAAAATATTCAGGCTTTTGCTTGTTTTGGCAGCGGTCGCCGTTCTTGTCTTCGCCATCGCCGCGGGCCCTGGCCGCGACCGGCCAATGAAAGTTTCGGGAACACGGCCGGTTCGGCAAAGCCTGAGCTGGTCCATTACCAGCAACGGCAAAGTTGAACCCGTCGAGCCCCACGTTATTCAAGCGCAGATCACAACATTCATCGAAAAGGTCTCGGTAAAAGAGGGCCAGACGGTGAGCCGGGGTAAAACCCTGCTGACGCTGGACGCGACCGAATCGCGTAGTGAATTGGCTCACATGAAAGAGCTACTCGTGGCGGCAGAAGACGAGCGCCGGGTCGCTCTCAGCGGTGGCGCTCCCGACGAAATCGCGCAACTGGAGAACGACCTCGCGAAGACGAATTCCGAAATCGCGCGGCTGCGCCGCCAGGGTGAATCGCTAGAGAGGCTGTATGCCAGGCAGGCTGCCACGCGCGATGAAATCGATCAAAACAAGATCGCACTGCAGAGGGCCGAGGCGGATAAGCGGCTGATTGAGCAAAAGAAAGATGCAATTCAGCAACGCTCGAAGCTTCAGGCCGAGCGTGCCGCGCTTCGGGCTGACGAAGCCAGGCATTCCATTCGATTCCTGGAGGAAAAGTTGAATTCGGCGCGTGTGATCGCGCCTGTCCCTGGAACGCTGTATTCGTTACCTGCGCGTGGAGGCACTTTTGTTCATACCGGCGATGTACTCGCCGAAGTGGCGGACCTGAGCCGTGTCCGCGCCCGCGCTTTTGTGGATGAGCCCGAACTCGGCTCCCTGAAGGCAGGACAAACCGTCGAAATTACCTGGGACGCACTGCCGAACCGAATGTGGGCGGGTCAAGTGGAGCAACTTCCGAAAACGATCGTGGCCCGCGGCTCGAGAAATGTGGGTGAGGTTCTCTGCTCTGTCAGTAACGAGCAGGCCGAGCTGCTGCCCAACACCAATGTCAACGTACGAATCCGGATTGCCGAGCACGAAAATGCCTTGACGATTCCCCGGGCCACCGTCCGCACGGAAGGCGACAAACGGTTCGTTTTCGTTGTAGACGCGGGCCATCTTCGAAAACAACAAGTCACGGTCGGTATATCCAACGCGAAGGATTACGAGATCCTTGGCGGCATTACCGACAACGACCTGATTGCTCTGCCTGGAAATTCTGAACTGCACGAAGGACAGGCAGTAACTTTAGCCGAAGAAAAATGATTTTCTGCGTTTTACTACTTTCAGCCCTGTTGAATACTGGAGCGGCCCCGGCGCTCGAAGAGCCAATTCAAACGGCACGTTCGCAATTTGATTCGAGCAACTACGCTGCAGCCGTCAGGACGCTGACGAACGCGCTCGCTCAATCACCACAGGATTCGTCTCTTCATTACTGGCTGGCTCGGTCCTATTACGAAATGCGGGACTACGACAACGCTGTTCAACACGCTGAAATGGCTGTCAAGCTTGGGCCGCAGAATGCGGAATACAACCGATGGCTGGGCCGGGCCTACGGGAGCAAAGCCGAACAAAGCCACAGTTTCTTTCTGGCCAGAAAAGTGAAACAGGCTTTTGAAGCGGCAGTGCGTCTGGCTCCGCGGAGCATCGAAGCCAGGCGTGATCTCATGCAGTATTGCGTCGAGGCGCCGTGGATCGTCGGGGGAGACAAGCAAAACGCCCGGAAGCAAATCGAAGCAATCTCACAGCTTGATCCGCTTCAGGGCCGGCTGGCTCTAGCCGCTTATCTGACGGCGGACAAGCAGTGGAAAGCGGCTGAAACCGAATACCTCGCCATCCTGGATCAGCATCCGAGTAATTTCGAGGCCTATACGGAAGCCGCCGAGTTCTTTGTGGATCGCAAGGATCCTGCAAATCTCGCTCGGACCCTGGAAGCCGCTGCGCGCGTGGATTCGCATGATCCGCGTCTCGAATACTATCACGGTGTTTCTCTCGTCTTGCAACACACAGAATTGTCCCTTGCCGAACAGCTCCTGAAGTCGTATCTCGCAAGTGTGCCAGAGAGAAGCAACTATCCCTCACATCGTTCAACAATGGAGTGGCTACGCCGCATTGATTCAAAGTGAAGTTTGGAAAATCGCGATTGCCGCGTTGCGATCCAACAAGATCAAGGCGCTTCTGACAATGTTGGGAGTCGTGATCGGCAGTGCGTGTATCGTCCTGGTCGTCACGATTTCGCTGGTCGGTAAAAACTACATCATTGCGCAAATTGAAGGCGTTGGTTCGAACATCGTGTATGCCGAACTTGTGCGCACCGGCAGTCAGAGTGCGACGCTCGGTGATGAAGTCACGCGAGGTGATCTGGATGCTGTCGAGCGCGACATTCCCGATGTAACGCACGTCGCCGGCACGCACGACATACAAATGACCGTCGTCGCTGGAGGGGTGGAGCGGCCCGTTACACTCGTTGCCGTCACTGAAGGGTTCGAAGCAATTCGGAATCTTCTGGTCGTCAGTGGCCGTTATTTTGACGCGGACGACATGCAATCGCACAGTAAGGTTTGTCTCTTAACAGAAGACCTGGCGCGCGTCGTTTTCCCCGGCACAGATGCCGTTGGACAGGACATCCGAGTCGGTGAATTGAGATTCACGATCGTCGGCGTCTTCAAAGAACGAGTGGCAACCTTCGGACAATCGGAGATCGCGCGAGAGTCGGTCATTGTTCCGTTTGATCTGTTGAAGAGTTATGCCGGGACCGATACGGTCAAGGTGCTGTATGCACAAGCAGTAGCTCCGGAGGCTGTACCCTCAGTTACGCGGCAAGTCGAACGAGTCCTCCGAAACCGTCACCGTGCCGGTGCGCTCTATAACGTTCAGAATCTCACTGCGATTCTCGAAGCCGCCCGCAATATTTCGTTGGCAGTGACTATCGTTCTATTGGCGGTTGGCTCCGTAACCTTGATCATTAGCGGCGTCGGAATCATGAACATCATGCTGGTCACCGTCACTGAACGAACGCGCGAGATCGGAGTCCGGAAGGCGATCGGCGCACGAAGCCGTGAAATTTTGTACCAGTTTTTGCTTGAAGCTCTGATTATCAGTGGGACTGGCGCGATCCTGGGCATCGCGATTGCGATCAGTATTCCCGTCATCGTCCGCCCGCTCCTGCCCGAAGGCATGACTATTCCGATTTCCGGTTTGGCCATCGTTACGGCGTTCGCTGTTTCGTGCATAACCGGAATCATTTTTGGATATTTGCCGGCCAGCCGGGCGGCCAAACTTCAACCAACTGAAGCACTGCGTTATGAATGAAACCCGATGGCTCCATTGCATCCCGCTATTGGCAGCGTGTTTTGTCATACCGGCCACGCTTGCCGCCCAGGAGTCGGAATCGCTCAGTCTCAAGCAGACCGTAGACCTGGCGCTGCGGAACAGCCGCGAAGTGGCATTGGCCCAGGTTCGTTACAACGTTGCCCAGAACACGGCCAGGGTGAACGCTTCCGCATTCAGGCCGAACCTGTATACCGGATCGGGCGCAGCCTATACGTACGGCTTTCCGCAAACTCCAGGAGGAGCTGCGCCGTCGATCGTTAATCTTTCGTACGTTCAGACGATATTCAATCCTTCGTTGCGCGGGCAGGCGCTTGCAGCCAATGAGCGCACCGAGGCTCAGCGGTTGGAACTGGAGAAGACACGGAACTCGGTCATGCTTCAGACCACCTCGGACTACCTCGAGCTGGGAAAAGTTCGCCATTCTCTGGAGCTGATGCGAAACCAGCGGCAAAGCAGCGCGCGCATTCTGAATTTCACCAGGCAGAGGATAAACGAAGGTGTCGAATTGCCAATCGAAGGGACTCGCGCAGAACTTGCTGAGGCGCGTTTAGAGCGGCGCATCGTGCAGCTTGAAAGCCGGGAGAGAGTGCTTCAGCATGAATTGGCTGCTTTGCTTGGCATGCCGGCGGACCGGCGGATTGAAGTGGAGTCCGAAGCGTTGTCTCTGGATGAACCGCAGCGGGAAAGCGATTTGATCGACCGGGCGCTCAGGACCAACCTGGAATTGCGGCAGGCAAACTATGAGCGGCGTGCCCGCGAGCGCCGGCTGGCCGGGGAGATCGGAACGAAGTGGCCTACGGTGGATTTGTTTGGCCAGTATGGCCTGTTCGCTCGATTTAATAACTTTGACGATTATTTCAGAAGATTTCAGCGAAACAACTTTAACGTGGGACTTCAGGTTCGTATTCCCATCGTCAGCGGGCAGAGATCGGCCAGTGTTGCGTTGGCACGCGGCGAGTTGACCGCCTCTGAAATGGAATTGAAAAACAAACAGCAGAGTGTGGAACTCGAGGTCGGCCGGCAGTATCAGCGTTTGCGCGAGCTCGATGCGGGGCGCGAGGTTGCCCGGCTCGAGCTGAAGCTGGCGCAAGAAAATGTTCAAGTAATCCAGGCCCGGTTTGAAGAAGGTCGCGCGAACCTACGTGACGTCGAGCGAGCGCGGCTGGACGAAAACGATAAATGGGCCTCTTTTCTCGATAGCGACTACGATCGTCAGAAGGCCCAGCTCGATTTGTTAAATATCACCGGAGACCTGGGACAGTTATTCCGTTAGAATATTTCGGGTTACAACAAAGTGAGCGCCAGGAGTTCAAGGCGGCGAAGGTGGATGTGGTATGACTTCGGTGATGAAAACGCTCCTGCTGAATCCTCCCAGCTTCGAGAAGTTCGATGGCGGCGCCAGTTCGCGTTGGCCCGCGACTCGCGAGATTGAATCCTACTGGTATCCGGTGTGGCTGAGTTATCCCGCAGGTATGTTGCCGGGCAGTCGTCTGCTGGATGCTTCTCCGCACAGCGTTTCGCCCGAGCAAACAGTCGAGATCGCACGCACCTACGACTTCGTCGTCTTGTTTACGTCCACGGTTGGATTTTCGAACGACATCGCTCTCGTGCGGATGATGAAGAATGCGAAGCCTGATCTCAAGGTTGCCTTCGTCGGTCCTCACGTACAAGTCAAACCCGAAAGCCTGCTAAGCAGTCCGGAGATCGATTTCATCGTAAGCGGAGAATTCGACCACGCTGTCGTGGAGTTTGCCGAAGGTAAGCCGCTCAGTCAAATTGCCGGCGTTGGTTATCGGCAGAATGGCGGCATTCGCTTGAACCCGTCGCGGCCGCAGTTGCAAACGGAGGATCTCGACAAGCTTCCGTTTGCTACCGAGATCTACAAGCGGGATCTGATCATCGAGAACTACAATGTTCCATTCTTACTTCATCCGTACGTTTCCTTCTATACGTCTCGAGGCTGCCCTGCGCTCTGCACGTTCTGTCTCTGGCCCCAAACGCTTTCAGGCCACGCGTGGCGCGTTCGCTCGAGCGAGAATGTCGCGAGCGAGGTCCGCCAGGCGCTCCGCCTGTTTCCTCAGGCGAAAGAGTTTTTCTTCGATGACGATACCTTCAACATCCGCAAGGAACGCGTTCTCGACCTCTGCTCGAAATTCAAATCGATCGGCTTCCGATGGTCGTGTACGGCGCGCGTGAACAGCGATTATGAAACCTTGAAGGCAATGGCTGACGCAGGCGCAAGACTCTTCATTGTTGGATTTGAATCCGGGGACCCACAGATCCTCAAGAACATCAAGAAGGGCGCGACGGTCGAACAGGCGCGCGAGTTTACGAAAAACTGCAAGAAGGTAGGCATCCGGATTCATGGGGACTTCATCCTTGGTCTTCCCGGAGAAACCAGGGAGACCATCCAGCGCACGCTCGATTTTGCCAAGGAACTTGACGTCGAGACGATCCAGGTTTCCATCGCACACGCCTATCCAGGCACCGAGCTGTACACACAACTCGCCGGCAAGAATTTCATGGCAACGGAAGCTGTGGCCGATAAAGGGGGCCACCAGCTTCCACATATCGAGTATCCCGGCTTGTGTCGTGAAGAAATCATGGCGGCTGTGAATCGATTGTACGACTCTTATTATTTCCGTCCGCGCGTTGTCTGGCGAATTGTTCGGGACGCTTTGTGGGACTCACACGAGCGGCGGCGACTCTACGCCGAAGCCATCGATTTCCTGCGCCTGCGCGCCGAGCGGTGGAGGTACGCGCGACGAAAGGGTACGACTCGTGTATGAAGAAGAAGACCTATATTCTCCTGGCATCGATGGTTTTCTTTAGTTCCGCTGGGAACCTCCTCCTCAGCAAGGGAATGAAACAGATCGGAGACATCCACGATTACGCCGCGGCGGCGCTCGTTGCCGTGTTCTTGAAGACATTCACGAGCGGCGTCATATGGCTGGGTATTTTGAGCTTGCTTGTTTTCTTCATCTCCTATCTGCTCGTGCTTTCGTGGGCGGACCTCAGCTACGTGCAGCCTGCTTCCGCTATCGGTTATGCCGTGGTGGCCATGCTCGGATATTTCATACTCGGCGAGATTATTTCACCCACGCGTTGGATTGCTGTTTTGCTCATCGCTGCCGGAGTAGCGTTGGTGGGCGGAACGGAGCCGCGCACAATCGGAGAATGATTCGTGCGATTCGTTCTATTTATTGCAATCGTTGTCCTGGCAGGAGCCGCCGGCGACGTCGCCGTTACGCACGCCATGAAGAAAATCGGCGCAGTTGACATCTTCAGGCCAGCCGGCGCTGTGCGCGCCCTGGGCCGTGCTTTTCGAATCGGTTGGATGTGGATTGGGATCGGCCTGATGGCGATTGGCTTTTTTTCTTTGCTGGCTCTGCTCTCATGGGCTGACGTGAGCGTCGTCGTGCCCGCAACGGCACTGAGCTATGTTGCAGGTGTGTTCGGCGCGAAGTTTCTACTGCATGAACAAGTCGCGCCTGTGCGCTGGGCGGGGGTGCTATTGGTCTCGGTTGGCACCGCACTTCTATCCATAGGCTGATCGATGTGGGCCCTCTTGCAGGTCATATCCATAATAGGGTCCGTCTGCGGCATCCTTTACTGCTGCTTCTGCGTGTTGACCGCGATCAACTTTCGCTCCAGAAAGCGTGAGGATGTTGGCAGCAACTTTACTCCGCCTGTTTCTGTTCTGAAGCCGCTTTGTGGCGTAGATCCGCATGCTTACGAGAGTCTACGCAGTCACTGCGTCCAGCATTATTCAGACTTCGAGATTATTTTCGGAGTAGGGAATCCTCACGATCCTATCCTGCCTGCAGTCGAACGCGTCATGGGCGAGTTTCCCAAGGTTTCGATCAGACTCGCTGTGTGTCCAAAAGTTTCGGGCATGAATTTTAAAGTCAGCAATCTGCTCCAGATGCTTCCGCTAGCCCGGTACGAATACGTGCTCATCAACGACAGCGACATCTGTGTGCCGGCCGACTACCTGCGGCGGGTTGCCGGTCCGCTCGAGAATGCCTCGGTCGGCATGGTGACATGTCTGTATCGGGGAATTGCTGCGGACACCATCGGCTCAAGAATGGAATCTTTGGGAATCAGTTCGGACTTCGCACCAGGTGTGCTATGCGCGAATCAGCTCGAGAGTGGCATGCACTTCGCGCTGGGCTCGACTATGGCGTTCCGCCGGCGCACGCTGAACGCCATTGGTGGACTGGAGGCGCTCGCAGATTATTTGGCCGATGACTATGAGTTGGGCAATCGCATCACCAAGGCCGGGCTTCGGGTCGAACTTGCAGATTGCGTTGTAGAACATTATCTTGCCGACTATTCGCTGGCTGCATTCTTTCAGCACCAAATGCGATGGGCGCGAACCATACGCAGCTCACGCCCAGGCGGATATGCAGGATTAATTTTTACCTTCGCAATCCCCTGGAGCGTCCTCGCAACATTGGCATCACGCGGAGCAACATGGGCGTGGATTTTGCTGGCGACCGCACTGATTTTCAGACTTGCCGTCGCCTTTGTTTTTCGGATTGTCGTTTTGCGTGATCGGCAGGTGTGGCGCGATCTGTGGCTCTTGCCTGCTCGAGACTGCGTCGCGTTGCTGATCTGGGTGGCGTGCTACATGGGACATCAGGTTGTTTGGCGTGGAAAGAAGTTCGAACTTGCAAATGGGAAGTTACGTCCGGCTTAGGAACAAAAAGCTGATAGTCACCGCCGATGATTTCGGACTCACTCAAGGAGTCAATGAAGCCATTGTGCTCGCTCATCGTCAGGGCATCGTTACGAGCGCGAGCTTAATGGTAAACGGGATGGCTTTCGAATCGGCGGCATCACTCGCTCGGCAACACGCAGGGTTGGACGTTGGACTTCATTTGAACCTCACACAAGGACACCCCGTGAGCGATCCGGGAACCATACCTAGCCTCGCGAGCTCGCGTGGTTTTCTCTACGATCATCCGCTCGCGCTCGCCGTTGGATTAATTCGACGAAGAGTGCGTGCAATTGATCTGGAACGGGAAATCCAGGCTCAACTGGAGAGGGCTCTCGGGGTTGGGCTGGAAATAACGCACGTCGATGGACACAAGCACGTGCATGTGATACCGAATGTGCTTCAGGTTCTCTGCAAGGTTGCACCCGCTTATGGAATAAAGGCCCTGCGATCGGTTGTCGAAAGGGCACCTGGACTGCGTTCGCTGCTACTCAGGAACCGTCAAGCGCGCCGGCTCCTCTTGAAACAGTATCTCTTCGGCAAGACAGCTTCGGCCATCTGGAAGCTGTGGTGGCCGGTGAGAGCAAGCCCGGCATTCGTTGTTCCTGAGCGTTTTTACGGGATCACGCAAACTGGTTTTCTAGATTTTGACGCTTTCACGCGTGTTGTTCACGATCTGCAGAGCGGCGTGAATGAACTGATGTGTCATCCGGGATATGTCGACGATGGGCTGAACAGAACGCCGACTCGCCTTCGGTCACAGCGCGAACGCGAGCTGGAGTTGCTAACGACGCGCAAAGTTCGCGATCTAATCGACCAGTCTGGTATCGAACTCATCAGCTACAGACATCTAGTGGAGGATTATGGAAGCTGTGACACAGGTCCGGTATTCCGTCGTTATTCCCCTCTTTAACGAACAAGACAACGTGCGGCCGCTGTATTCGCGCGTCATCCAAGCCATGCGCGAGGTCAGTGACAACTATGAGATCGTGTTTGTGGACGACGGCAGCCGGGATCAGACGTTGAAAATGCTTTCTGAGATCTGTGAGGAAGACGCTCGCGTCATTGTGATTCGATTACGCAAGAATTTCGGGCAAACTGCTGCGCTGAAAGCCGGATTTGATTTCGCTCGAGGCGAAGTCATCATCTCCATGGACGGCGACCTTCAACACGACCCCGCGGAAATTCCGGCGTTCGTCGAGAAATTAAATGAGGGCTACGACGTCGTCAGTGGATGGCGTCGTGAGCGGCGGGATGCGTGGCTCACGCGTCAATTGCCGAGCCGAACTGCAAATTGGATGCTCGCCAGACTCTGCCGTGTCGATCTCCACGACTTTGGGACTACCTTCAAGGCCTACCGCCGCGAAGTGATCAAGGACCTGCAACTTTACGGGGAATTGCATCGTTTTATTCCCGCATTGGCAAGCTGGTCCGGTGCGAGCATCGCGGAGATTCCGATCAAGAATTTCGCGCGCCAAAATGGAAAATCGAATTATGGGCTTTCCCGAACTATCACGGTATTGCTGGATCTGATCTGTATCAAATTTCTTTTGGACTATTCCGCGAAGCCGCTGCACCTTTTCGGAAGCTGGGGCCTATTGAGCACTGCTGCGGGCGGCGCGACGGGTTTGTTTCTGAGCTATAGAAAGCTCATTCAACACGTTGAAGTCATGAAGGAACATGGGCCAATGCTCTTCGCTGCGGTTCTGCTCGTTGTGTGCGGGATTCAGTTGATCTCTCTTGGTCTCGTTGGCGAGATGCTTTCCAGGACGTATTACGAGTCGCAAAAGAAAGCGATCTATTCGGTCCGCGAGATTAAGAGTCGCATCAAGGCTGTTCGCGCGCATCACGCTGGATGAGCATCTTTCCATCCCGGAGCAATCGATAACGCTCGTTTCGCCAGACAATCTCGCTTCCGGTAAAACTGGCACACCACACAAAGAAGCCCATCAGATCCCGGACGGGATACAGCCAGCAGAGCCGGAGCGATTGGATATCGCCCATAACGCCCCAGCCGGTCACAATCGCTTGAATCACGCGATTGACGTAAGCCCATCCCAATAACATCACTGCAAGTTGCAGGCTGTGAGCTGCCAAACCGGCGCCCACGCCAAGCAGACCGAACGGCATTGCATAGGTTAGCCCCGTGCCGGCGTGGCCGGCACGGCGAGAGAACCGCGCGCTGCGCATCCACCGGACCTGATGTGCGACGGACGCACCGAGCGATGTATTCATTGCGACATGGTCGATGATGTGTTCTGAGAGCACCACGGCTTTCCCCTGTGTATGCGCCAGATTTCCGAGAACATAATCATCCGCACAATACTGACCGAGCACACCGATCCCGCCGATCGCATCCAGCACGTCTTTGCGCGTAGCCATGGTTGGCCCTAGCGCAAACTTCATGTCTTCGAGCATTCTCGCCACGAGAACGCCGGACGGCATCTCTATCGACATGCCAAGCGCCTCAAGTACCGACCAAAACCCACCTGCAGCGACGCCTCGATACAGGCACGTCACTACGCCAACCTTCGTATCGAGTAATGGAGCAACGACCGCCTTCAGGCAGCCCCGGCTCACACAAACGTCACTGTCGGTAATCACCACGTACGGTGCAGCGGCAAGAGCCAGCATCTTGTCCAAAGCGAACACCTTGGCATTGGGCCAGACAGGTTCACCCGACAGGACAATGCGTGTTCTGACGTGGGGATATTTCTGTTGAAGGGACTCGACGATCCTCAGCGCCGGATCTGTGCCATGACGTGCGCCGAAGATGATCTCGAAGTCTGGATAATCCTGCAGGAAGAAGCTCTTTAAGTTCCCGTCGAGCTGTGGCTCCATTCCATGCAAAGGTTTAAGGACACTCACGGGCGGCCACTGCGGCGGCATGGCCGTCTCGTTCCGGGCGCTGGCGCGAAAAAGCTTCGCTGCGACCAGAACCAACATTAAATAAATGGTGCTGGAAACGAGTCCGGCAACAGAAGAGAAGAGGAGTATACGAAGGATCACTGGTTGCTCAGTAAAGATTTCCCGCCACTGTTGATTACGACGTGGACGGAGGCTCGGCCGGCAAGTTTTTCGATGCGCGGCAGATCCTCGTTACGAGCAAGCAAGTAGTACCGTTCGGGACCACGCCAGAGTCTTTGAAAGTCATCATTATCGATAAAGACATGCGGCGCGGCGGGCGCGTAGGCGCCATACTCCAAGTTGTCCACTCTACCGTTCCAAAGAAGAGCCGGACGCCCGGTGTAAAAGAAAACTGACGAAAACGCATAATAGGCGTCGGCTTCGATCAGCTTGCCTGGCGGCGCATTCATCAAAGCATCAGCCAAAACCTTGGAACCAAGATATGGGTTAAACGTAATCATCGCCAGCCGCGCCGCGTGAAAGAAGATGAGCATCATGAGAGCCGCTGCAAAGAACGCACGACGTTTTTCATTACGATAGATGAAAATCCCGGCAGTCCCAAACAATGTCGCAATTGCCGCGAGCATCAACGGAACGCGAAGGTAGGAGAACGATTGCAAAGTCAAGTCCCCAATATGCCCCAGCGACAATGTATACAGTTCCGGGTGTTGCGTAAGTGCGGACGAAATATCGCCAGGCGTGGGTAATGCCCACACGTTCCAGAGAATCACGGCGATGACCGCAAGCGCCAACGCGATAACAGCCATTAACGCCTTCATTCCGCGTCGTATCCATGCATCTTGCGTGGTCATGGCGCAGCCGAGCAGAAGAGCGAATGCAGGGTAGGCCGGCATCGAGTAGTACTCCTGGGTTGTCGAAAACGTAAAGAAAACGAGTACGACTCCGATCCAACAAAGAGCCAGTAAGCGCGCACGGCCCGCACGGTCGATCGGTTTGTAATCGAGCCGCACAGCCGCCGGTCCATAGGCGCTCCATGGAAAAAGCCAGACAACATGCAGCAACCAGAACCAGAGCCGGGGCACCGTGTTGTAATCGCGCGGATAACGAAGGTTCAGGAACCGCAGTACATGTTCGTTGATGAAATAAAACCAAAAGAAACCGTGGTACTGTCCCGGCCCGCTGTGCGTTGAGAAATCGAACAGAGGCGGATTGCGCACCGTGGCAAGTACGTGCCAGGGCGCAGCGATCAGTACGACGATAAGTGATCCTGAGACCGGATGAAGTTTGCGCCAAGTGTCCCGTGAAAAGAGCTGGCGTGTTGCGGCCATGTATATCAGTGCCGCGCCCGCCGGGAGGACAACCGCGATCAGTCCTTTCAGCAGTAGTCCGATTGCAAACGAAATGGCGAGAAATGTTGCCCACAAGCGCGATTTTTCTCCAGCCGGATCGAGCGCGCGAAGGAAGGACCACATTGCGACGGTGATTGCCAGGGTGAGGATCGCATCGGGAATCAGGATGCGCGTGAAGAGAAACATACCAATGCACGTGCTCAACACCAATCCCGAGTAAAATCCGGCGTCTGGGCCGAACGCCCACTTGCCAAAGCAGAGGGTTATCCAGCACAACGTCACGACCACAAGTGCCAACGGCAAGCGTGCCGCCCAATCGTGGACGCCAAAGATGCTGTAAGAAATGGCGGTCAGCCAGTAACCCAGTGGCGACTTTTCAAGATACGGGACGCCGTTAAGCCGCGCAGTTACCCAGTCGCCCGACTGAAGCATGTTGCGAGCGATTTGTGCCTCCACAGCATCGACGTCATCCATGAGATGCGGGGGGCTGAACGCAGTACCGAGAAAAATGGCGGAGGCGAGAAAAATGACGATCACAGCAGCGTTGGAACGCCGATGTTTTGCTCGAGCGTTTGACGCTTCGCAGGCTCTGGCAGGTACATGTTCCACTTCTTCATCCACAGCAGCAGTATCATCAGACCCCATAAGTGATAACCCCAGTTTGCGCGCCTGTCGAGATGATCTTTTAGAAGAGACTCGACCCCATCCCAGCGGAAAAGCCCGGTGTTCTTTACTGTGTCTTCTGTGATCGTGTCCAGGAGGAACGGTCGAAGCGCCCCACGGAACCACTCATGGGCCGGTATATCAAATCCAACCTTCTTCCTCACCAGAATCGAGGCGGGCAATTTATCCTTCATGAGTTCCCGGAGTATGAATTTTAGTTGCGATCCGCGGATCTTGAATTTCTCAGGAAGCGATAATGCAAACTCACAAATCCGGTGATCGAGGAATGGCGGGCGCACCTCCAACGAGTGCGCCATGCTCATGCGGTCAACTTTGCAGAGGATGTCATCCGGCAGGTAGTACTGGAGGTCGAACATCAAATATCGATTGAGTCCGAAACCGGCCGGCATTCGCTCGAGAATCTCTTTCAAAGGGCACTCGTGGTTTTGAAGGAAGAACTCTGATTTTTCATCTTCCGCAAACGCACCATTCCAGAACACATGTGCAGCTTCGGCAGACATCAACGATCCCTGAAAGAAGCGCTTGAGCTTGTATTCAAGGCTGATCTTCTCGTCCGACACAGGTATATATCGTACCAGTCCCAGGCCCGCTTTCCGAAACGGCGGTGGAAGGCGCCTGTGCCAGCCTAAATAGCGATCGGCCAAATACGTGATGTAGCCGCCAAAGAGCTCATCAGCCCCTTCGCCGGAAAGAGCCACAGTCACTTGTTCGCGGCTCATCTTCGCGAGGAACCATACCGGCAATGCTCCGGAGTCGCCGCAGGGATCATCGGAATAATAGGCAAATTGCTCAATCGCGGAGGGCAGATCGACATCCGTGTTCAGGTCGAATTGTGTGTGGTCGGTGCCGTAGCGCTCAGTTACCTGCGCGATATAGCGGCTTTCGTCAAAACTTCGTCCATTGAACGTGATCGAAAAAGTTTTGAGGCGCGCCGTGGTGGCTTGTGCGGCGTAGTGTACAAGAGTGGAAGAATCGAGGCCGCCGCTGGCCCAAATTCCCAGCGGCACGTCGGAAATCAAATGTTCTCGGACGGACTCGCGCAGTAAGGAGTCCAACTTATGCTTGGCATCTTCTAACGTCCAAGGCTGCGGATCGATGTTTGGCGGGCGCCAGTATGCCGTCAATCGTATATTTCCATCGATCCACTCGAGCCAATGACCGGGCGGCAGTTTCTGAACGCCCTCGACCATCGAATGAGGGCTGGGAACATAATTCAGGGAGAGAAAGCAATTCAGCGCATCGATACTGATCCGCCGTTGCACTGCGGGATGTTCAAGGAGAGCTTTGATTTCGGATGCGAAGCAGATGTCGGCTCCCGCCCGATAAAAATACAGAGGCTTGATGCCCAGACGGTCGCGTGCAAGGATCAGGCGGCTTTGAGATTCAGTCCAAAGCGCAAGCCCAAACATTCCCCTCAATCGCGTGAAGCAATTTGTGTCCCATTCGCGAAAAGCCGCCAGAATAACCTCTGTATCACTTGATGAAAGAAACCGGTGCCCACGAGCGCGAAGTTCCTCGCGCACCTCGGCGTGGTTATAAATTTCTCCGTTGAAGATGATGACGGTGTTCCGGTCTTCACTCACCAGAGGTTGGTCGCCGCAGGCAAGGTCGATGATCTTCAGACGGACTGCGCCCAGAGACACGTCCGCACTCTCATATACGCCCTGCTGATCCGGACCGCGGTGCGCGAGCACACGAACAGCCTTGCGAATATAGGTCGAATTTGTCGGCTGGCTATGGTGCGTATAACCGACTATGCCACACAAGAAGAGTCCGCTCCCTCCTCTTGTGTCGGAGTTTACACGAGGCCGGTTGCCAAGCCTACTTTTTCCGCGTCCGTTCACAACGTAAGGAAAATGAAATTCCTACGCGTCTTTTCTGCGCGACAAGGCGAGTAGATGCTCCACGGCACTGACGGCCTCCTTGCCGGACACGTTTCCGTTGAGGTTGAAGTTGCCTCCATCGTCGAGGCTCATCAGTCCGTGGCCCACGATCAGCTGGATTTCCGAATATAACGTAGTGCTCGGAACCACGTCTGTTAAGGGAATCGGCGGAGCGCTGTTCGGAGATATGCTCAGCAAGCTGATCATACGACTCAGTAGAAGCGCGAACTGGCCACGGCTGATCGGAGTGGCAGGCTCAAAGGTGTGGTTGGGGAGCGGATCAATCAACCCAATCCCGACCACGGTCTGGATTTCAACCCTGGCCCAGGAACCCTCGATATCCGTTACGATCTGAGGAAGCTGCCGGAAATCTGTAAACTGCGGAAAATACCGGACGATCACAGCCGCAAGTTGCTCCCTTGTCAGGGAGTCCGCATCCTTGATTTCGCGAAACGAACCGATGTCATTGCCCCAGCGGCCCAAATCCTCCAACTCATTCACTTTTGCTTCAAGACTTTCGTCAACACTTCCCTGTTTGCGCAACCGGTCCAGAACCTCACGGGCTTCCTCCGTTTGCCCGAGGTTCATCAAAGCCTCGGCAATATTCTTTTCGGTATCCCCTCTTTGGCCTCCCAATTCCAGTTGGCGGCGATACTGCGCGAGCGCTTCATCCCATTTCTTTTCTTTTCCCAGGAGCTGGGCCAATCGCTCACGGAACGTGGGCTCGTTGGGCGCAATGAGAAGGGCCTGGCGGTACAGCTCCTCGGCGTTGGCCAGACGGTTCTCCTGCTCGGCTCGGTCTGCGGATCGAAGCAGGTTATCGGTGGCAAGCAGCAGGGCTTTTTCACGCTTCGTTTCCAAGTCGCTCCGCGTGTTATTAACGGCGAGGAGCCTCGCGTACAGGTCACTGGCTCGCGCATAATCGGCACGCGCGAACGCCAACTCCGCAAGATAGTAAATTGCGATTCGGTTATTCGGGTTTATCGCTAATGCCTGTTCGAGCTTGTTCGCGGCTTCCGGCTCGTTCCTTGTGTAGAGGTGGATATAAGCCTGTACCAAGACGGCCCCTTCGAAATTCTTTTGCCTCTTGAGAAGTCTGTCGAAGTCGGTCAGGACTTTAGAGTCGTCCTTTCCTACCGTAAAACGCGACCACAGCTTGTCATAATCTTTTTTCAGCTTTTCCGGAACTGCCGACACGGCCGCCGGGTTCTCCATCGCATAGCGTGGCGGGAGCAGCAAAGACTGGAGAAGCAGCAACACTAAAAGTAGATTCATACCCGTAGGGGAGTCACGTGATGAACAATTTCTTCAACCAGCCGGTCCAGACCGTCACCACTGACCGCAGAGATGATCAATCCATCGGTACTGAGACCCTCACCCCGCCTTCGGCCAGCGTCTCCCAAGGGGAGAGCCAACAGGTCCGCCTTGTTATAGACGGTCAACAGCGGGTGGCCGCCCGCGCCTATATCCTTTAAGACGTCCAAGACGACGCATTGTTTCTCATCTCGATCGGGATCTGAAACGTCGATGACATGCAATATCAAATCGGCTTCCACAACCTCTTCTAGAGTGGCCCGGAATGCCGAAACCAGTTGATGAGGAAGTTTTCGGATGAATCCAACTGTATCGGAGATCAGGACTGGGAAATCCCTGCCGAGCTGAATGCGCCGAATCAGTGTGTCGAGAGTCGAAAAGAGCCGTCGTGAAATCAGCGTGTTTTCTTTGGAAAGCGCGCGAAAGAGTGTGGATTTTCCGGCATTCGTATACCCGACGAGTGACACTAGAGGAAGCTGATCGCGGCGCCGGCGTTCGCGATGGAGTTGCCGATGCTTTCGGATCTGCTCGGTTTCCCTCTTCAAGGTGCTGATGCGATGCCGGATCTGCCGGCGGTCCATCTCGAGCTTTGTTTCACCAGGACCGCGGGTACCAATTCCGCCGCCGAGCCGCGAAAGATGCGCGCTGTAGCCGGCCAAACGCGACAGTCTATAAGTTAGCTGGGCCAACTCCACCTGGAGTTTGCCCTCTTTGGTGCGAGCGCGCCGCGCAAAAATGTCCAATATGAGGCCTGTGCGATCGACGACTTTGGTATCGAGAGCTTCTTCCAGATTCTTGGCCTGGTTGGGCGAAAGCTCGTCGTCGAAGATAACAACGTCCACGCCCTCGAGAACAACTTGCTCGCGGATTTCTTCGACTTTGCCTTTACCAATGTAGGTGGCAGGATCGGGACGGTCGCGGCGCTGGACCACCTCATCGATGACTCGAGCACCGGCCGATGTTGCCAACTCACGCAGCTCATCGAGAGCGTGATTACCGACCAATATTGCGCTTTCCATTAATGATATCTTTGACGAATTTTCTTAGCCGCGAATTGCGCGAATCACGCGAATGGGCCGCTGCCTTATTGTGATCTCGCAACGTATAAACATTATGCGGCCCATTCGCGTGATTCGCGCAATTCGCGGCCAATCCAGCTTCCCCAATGCTCACGATGATCGTTCAGTCGCGGCAGTCTGCGGTATGGGCGGTGGCGGTGGTGGTGCCGGCGCCATCTTTGCTGTGGTTACCGTCGAGATCGCGTGCTTGAAGATCAACTGCTCCTGGTTGTTCGCTTCAAGAATGACCGAATACTTGTCGAACCCCTTGATCTTTCCTATCAATTTTACACCGCTTATGAGGAAAACTGTCACAGGCAGCTTTTCACGACGGACGGTGTTGAGGTAAACATCCTGGATATTCTGGGAAGGTGCTTTGTTTTCCATAGGAACTCCCTAAAAAGTTAAAAACGGCGTGGGAAAACCCACGCTGAGGAACGGTTGGAGAAACTGACGGACATTGTTCTTGATCTGTTCACTATCTCCAGGCCCATCAAACCATGTGACATCCGGCTGTTTTCTAAACCATGTCATTTGACGCTTTGCATAGCGTCTCGTATCACGCTGGATTATACGAATAGTCTCTTCCAAGGCGTTACAGGAATCTAGCTCGGCCAGCACGTGGCGATAGCCGATCGCTTCAAATGGCTTTGCACTCGGGGGAATGCCTCTCGCAAGCAGGTGCCGGACCTCGTCGACCAGTCCTGCATTGAACATTCGGCGAACCCTCTCGTCAATGCGGCGGTAAAGATCTTCACGCGGCGGATTGAGCCCTACATAGCAGACCTTGAATCCTGCTAGCGGCTGCCGCGGTTTTTCTCCAAGGTGTTGAGAAAGCGTCTTCCCGGTTTCCAGCCGGACTTCGAGAGCCCTAATGATCTTCGGCTTGTCACGTTTCGCTATTCGGGCCGCGGCCGCAGGATCAAGACGCGATAGGATACGATGAAGATAGGCGCGCCCTTTTCGTTCCCCGATCATCTCCAGACGGTTTCTCCAATACAAGGATCGCCCCGGCCCATTGAACAATCCTTGGGTCAGGGCGCGCAAATATAACCCTGTGCCACCCACGAGAATCGGCAGCTTCCGCCTCTGCCGGATATCATCCAGCACTCGCCTTGCTTCGCGCTGGTAGGCGCCGGCGGTAAAAATTTCCGTCGGTTCACAAATATCAATCATGTGATGCGGAACACGATGTTGTTCCTCCGGGGCCGGCTTGGCCGTGCCGATGTTCAAATATCGAAAAACCTGGACAGAATCATAATTGACAATTTCACCGGAAAACGTTTCCGCTAGAAACAACGCGAGTTCAGATTTACCACTGGCGGTAGAGCCAACGATTGCGATGAGAGGATACATGGGGAGATTTCGAATTGCGAATTTCGAATTGCGAATTTAGGCGACAGGGGCAAATTCGAAATTCGCAATTCGAAATTCGAAATCTCAGTAGATTTTCTTCAGTTCAATTCCCTTGTAATATTTCTTGAGGATCTCTTCGTAGGTCGCGCCGTCCAGCGCCATCCCGTAGGCTCCGACCTGGCACATGCCGACCCCATGGCCCCAGCCTCGCCCGTAAAAGGTCATGCCGATGATCTCGCCGGGAGAATTTCGTTCGATGTCGAAAGAGAACAAGCTGTCGCGCAGCCCAAGCAACGTGCGAAGACGAAGAGCACGTACCGTTCGGCGGCCGCTGGAGCCGACCACCTCGGTACTAACGGGCCGCTGGGAGGGCCCACGCTCAATCACTCGCATATCTTGAAGCAGCCCGATACTGAGCGGTTTAAAGGCCGCTTCCAACTCCTGACGAGTCTTGTGGACTTGCCACAACGCCAGCCGCGAGTACCGGTCCGCCGCAGGGTTGGCAAAATTGATGCGATAAACCAACATCTGGATCGCATTGTCGATCGCGCGGAATTCCATCAGTTCGCCGCCAATCCACGAGCCTTGCCTCAACGCCAGGCGTTCATCGCCAATCCGCTGGTAGATGGGAGCATCAGGACTCAGCTTGAATTCCTTCGGCTGTCCGTTGACCAAGAGTTTCATGGTCTGGCCATCCCAGAAAATCAGCACACCTTGCTGCCATTCAAAGGCGCCTTTTTTCTCGATCAGCCGGAAGAGAACTTCCCTGGCAGGCACTGAACCACCGGCCGGCAGGATGCCCTGTTCGGTGATGAAAGAAAGATCGGAAGTCGTTTGCACGGTCGGATAGAACGATTCGCGAATGAATGTCGCCAGCGCGCCCGGCTCCGCGGAAGGGGGTTCACCCTGGCCTGCGATGCTCATGAAGCGTCGCGCTTCGGTGTAATTCGAAACACCTGCTACGGTCAGAACGGCGTCCTTCCAGTCTGGAAAAGATCGCGACGAAGAAAACGGCAGCGGCTGGGGATGTTTGTATTCGCAAATCGTGGAAACCAGATATGGAACCTTTTCATCGAAAATATTTTCGGCGTTCTCAGTTCTGCCCCCGCACGTGGAACTGTACAGAGCGTTGATGGGTTTGTCATCGTAGGTTGCGATCACGGCATGTGTTTCCGTGACAGCCCGGCTCGCAAGGGGATCTTCGGTTCCGGCGCCAAAATACACCTGGCATGCATCGGTGGCACAGATGTCATAGCCCTCGCTTTTGTATTGCCCCATGTTTCGGAGGACATAGGTGCGCGCTGCCACTGCCTGCGCCTTGAGAGCTTCGAGCTGCCCGTATGTCCCCGGACTGAGTTCGTTGGGCACAACGCCAAGCAAATATTCTTCGAGCGGGAGGTCGTTCACAATCGTAAACGAATTCCGCGAATTGCCGAATACTTCGATCGCCCCTCGATATGTTCGATTTTCGATTTCAATCGGCGTCCCCGTCGGCTCGATTCTCACTTTCGCTTTCAAGGGAAGCACGAGCAGCTTTCCCGCATCAAGCTCCACGAGCATGCGGTAATCAAGGTCGGCCCTGGAAAGGACGCGATTCGTACTGGCGGCGTCCAGCGCCAGCACCGTAGAGAATTTAGCCGTGCGCGTTCTGTTTTGTTGAACGGTAAACGCCGCCGATGAACGAATATTTGCCGTCGAGGCATTCGGATTTAGGCCGATTCGAACCGTGGGTTCGGCTTGAACTGTAGGGGCGGTCTGCGACCGTCCGGGGCGCTCATAGAGCGCCCCTACAGTAAGGAACAATGCTGCAACCAATACCTTACGCATCATCGAATGTTATAGAGAAACGTGAACTGCAAAACGAGGTGATCACCATCGTAACCCGGCGGTAATTTTGCAAATGGATTCGATGCGGTAATCGAGCCCATGGCGGCGCGATCCAGCGGCTCGGTGCCGGAATTTGCCACCAACCGCAGATCCTGGATGCCGCCGCTTGCCGTTATCGTGAAAATGATCACAACCCGGCCTTTCTTGCCCAGTCTCGCAATCTCGGGGATCAGCGAATACCAGTTCACACGCACGCGATTGACGACCTGGTTCATATAGGGGCCGAAGTCGTATCCTCGAGTGTCTGAAAGAATCGTAGGCTCTTCCGTCGAGAAATTCGGATCCTCCTGAATCACACCTGGGATGCCGGTGCGGCCGCCCTGGGAGTAGCGTTTTCGGGTTTCCTCAAGGGATTCGTCAATGATGTGTTCTGCACTATTCCGGAAATTCGGCAGTCTCAGAGCATTCGGATTCGCGTTCTGCGCGATTTGCGTGCGGCCGCTGTCCGGTTCTTTCGGTGCAGGCGCGGGTTTCGGCGGTTCGGGCGACCCTGAACCGGCGCGTGCAGCCTCAGCGGTATCACCACGTGAGGGCTTGGGTTGAGCGTCCGGTCGCGCACCGTCCGCGATTACGTCCTCGGGACTGATCACAACCGGCGGGGCCTGCGGTGGTGGAGGAGGAGGAGGTGGTGGTGGTGGTGGTGGTGACGGCGGTTGTACGTTCGGCTGCGGCGGTGGCTCTATGAGTGGTTTGTCTTGCACAGCGGCGCGCGGCTTTGGCCGAACTTCCGGCGGTATGACCAGTTCGGTGAGCTGGTTCTTGCTGAGATCATAATCCTGACCCGCAATTCGGATGATCCGCTTTGGCGTGGATGTGAGAAAGTCCGGATTTAGAGCGATCACCGCGATAAGCAGCAGGTGAACCCCCACCGAAATCAGCAGAGTCTTAGTCCTCCGCGGCTGCAGATCAAGATCTTGTTGTTGATCTAACAACATTCTGTTCAACGTAGCATAAGTCGTTCAGCGATGGCAGAGTTTATGCGCATCGCCAACTCAAGTGCGCGGAGCCCCTCCTCTCCTGACACAGCCGGAGTTCCACGCCTTTGCACACACTCAATAAATCCCCCGAGTTCCACCTGTAATGGCTCCTTTGGGAGCGGCTCCAGCTTACGCTCGGTGACACGTCCCATTCGCAGCGAAACCATCGTCCCGGTCTGGCTTGCATAATCTACCGAAATATAGTCATGGGGCTGGAAAAAACGAAGTTTTCGCGTTTTTTCCAGACTGACGCGGCTTGCGGTAAAGTTAGCCACACATCCATCTTCGAATTCCACACGGGCATTTGCAATGTCGGCCTTCTCGGAGAGCACTGGAATACCGACCGCTCGGACTTCACGTACAGGCGCAGGCACGAGGCTCAAAACGACATCGATATCGTGAATCATCAGGTCAAGAACAACATCGATATCCAGGCTCCTTGGAGAGAAGGCAGCCAAACGATGAATCTCGAAAAACTGGGGCCGCGTCGCCAGTTCACTTGCGAGCGCGACGACGGGATTGAACCGCTCGACGTGACCCACCTGAAGTATGCGCTTGTTCCGGGCTGCGGCCTCGATCAGAGATCTGGCTTCTTCGGCGGCGGAAGCAATGGGCTTCTCAACCAGAACATCCAGGCCGTGTTCGAGCAGATCAACACCTACCCGTGCATGATCGCTGGTTGGGATTGCCAGGCTAACTGCATCGACTTTGCCGAGAATATCGCGGTAATTGGTGAAGGCGGCTGTCTTGTACAGCGACGCGATCTCCTGGGCTCGGGGCTCGAGAATATCGACGATTCCTGCCAATTCCACACCCTCAAGCTCCGCATACAGGCGTGCATGCTGTTTCCCGAGATGCCCGACGCCAATGACAGCTACTCTGACCATAAAAATTTTGCGTCATTCGCCTGATTCGCGGGCGCGAATTACGTCAATAACGCGAAAATCATTCCACTGCGATTATCCCTATGCCGTGCGCGTCCGCCTCACGAACAAGCTGGTCGCGGTCGATCATGAGAGTCTTGCGGGCTTCAATGGCCAAAGCCGTCACCTTTAGACGCGCCATCAATCGAACGGTTGCCGGCCCAATCACTGGAACATCGAATCGCAAATCCTGATTCGGTTTCGCCAGCTTAACAACCCGCAGAGGCCGCCCATTGGCCAATGTCGCCGCTCGTTCCATTACAGCGTCGGTCCCCTCCATGGCTTCCAGGGCGATGCACGCGCCATCCGTGATCACCACGGTCTGTCCCAGGTCCACACGGCCTAGCTCACGCGCGATCTGATAACCATAATCGAGATCTCGCTTCTCATCTTCAGAGGGAGAGCGCCGCGTCAGCACACCAGGATCGGGGAGCAGCGGCTGCAAAAAGCGCGTTGAATCGACCAGGTGGATGCCCTCGTCTTCGAGCACCTTCGCCACAGCACCAATAAGCGAATCCGTGTTCTTCGTTGCAACGCTTGCCAGTAACTGAATCATCTTGAGGTCGGGTACGATCGAACTGAAGATCTGCTTGTGCTTGACCTGTCCCGCCATAATCGCGTGACTCACACCTTCAGACTTGAAAGTCTTGATCAATTTTCCAAGTTGACCGAGGGACATCCAATGGACAGTCGGGGCATGCTGTTCGATTTCCGGAAATGTCTCCTCATGGATAGCCGCGACAATCATTTCGATGCCCAGGCTTCGTGCGGCTTCAAGCACGAGGAAAGGAAATTTTCCGTTTCCGGCAATCAGACCGTATCTATTTGATGACGCCACGCGTGGATGTCTCGATGAAATCCAAGAGGACCTGAACCTCCGGCGCTTGGATTTTGTCGCGGATTTTTTCTACGGCTTGACTGGTGTTGAGCTTCGACTGCAGGAGTAGCCGGAAAGCCGCCTTGATGTTGTTGATCTGTTCGGACGTGAAACCCTTTCGTTCGAGCCCAATCGTGTTAACGCCAAATGCGCGCGTGTTTCGCTCGCTGGCAGTTTTTGAATACGGCAAGACATCTTTGGTAATGACGCTGTAGCCGCCGACATAACCATGTGTTCCGATGCGGCAAAAGGGGTGGACGCCAGAGAATGCTCCGATGGTCGCGTGATCCTCGATCGTAACGTGACCGCCCAGCGTGGCGGCATTCGCCAAGATGACGTGGCTCCCGACGATGCAGTCGTGAGCGACGTGTACGTACACCATGAGGAGATTCTGATCGCCAATCTTCGTATGTCCGCCGCCCCCCTTTGTTCCCCGATGGATATTCACGAACTCGCGAAATACGTTATCGGAACCGATTGTCAGGAATGTCTCCTCGCCTTCGAACTTGAGATCCTGCGGTGGAAGTCCGACGGTCCCGAACGGGAAGAAATGATTGTTATCACCGATCGTCGTCGGACCTTCGACGACTACGTGGGAATCGAATCGGCAGCCGCGCCCGATTTGAACCCGGCCCCCGATGCGACAATACGGCCCAATGAAAATGTCGGAAGCCATCCGGGCTTCTGGACTGACGATGGCCGTGGGATGAATCATGGGAAATTTCGGATTTCGGATTTCGGATTTCGGATTGGGGGGACCGGAACTCGCTCACAGCGGGGCGGCAAATCCGAAATCCGAAATCCGAAATCCGAAATCCTCTTCACGGCTGTTGACCAATCGAGGAAAGCAGGACCGCTTCGGCCGCAAGCTCGGAACCGACCCATACCTCACCTTTCATTTTCCAGACGCTCGCCTTGCGGCGGATGACCTCCACGACAATCCGCATCTGATCACCCGGAACGATAGGCCGGCGAAACTTGGCCTCATCTATTCCCAGGAAGTAGACGAGTGTTTTGCTGAGGTCAGCGTTCTTTTCAAGCAACCCGAGTATGGCACCTGCCTGGGCCATAGACTCGATCGTCAAAACGCCGGGCATGACGGGGGTGCCTGGAAAATGACCGTTGAAGAACGGCTCATTGATGCTGACGTTCTTCAGCGCAACGATGCGTTTGTCAGGGTCGACCTCAATAACACGGTCCACCAGGAGAAACGGATGCCGGTGCGGAAGAATCCGCATGATCTCAGCAATGCGCAGTTCCATGAAAGAATTTCGAAATTCGAATTTCGAATTTCGAATTTAGGGAGAGTTGTGCACCCCAAATCCGAAATTCGCAATTCGAAATTCGCAATCTATTTCTTTGCAGGCTCGGCTGGTTTCGCAGCCGCCTTGCCGGCTTCGGCATCTACGCGGCGGATGATTTCGGTAGTGATGTCCGCGACATCCTGGACGTAGATGATACTATTGGCCTGGCTGGAGACATCGAAAACGATTGCGTAGCCGGTTTCCTGCGCGTAAGCGTTTAAGATCTTGCTGGCCCGCTCCGCAATCGGCCTGAACAGCTTTTGCTGCAGATCGCCGAGTTCCTTTTGTGCGTCCTCGTTCATCCGATTCAGGTCGGTGGTCGTCTGATCGATCTGCCTGCCCAGGTCGGCCTTGGCTATGTCGCTTAACAGGTTGGCCTGTGTCTTAAGCTTGTTCTGCATTTCGTCGAGCGACTTCTGCTTCTTATCAAAGTCCCCCTGCCGCTTGCTAATCTCCTTCATGAATTCGTCCTGAGCCTTCTTGCCCTCCTGGTTCTCAGTTATAGCGCGCTGCAAATCGATCACGGCAACTTTGGACCCCCCGATTGCCGTAGCTGCCCCGGCCGATGGAGCCGCCGGAGCGGGCGTCTGCCTCGGCGCTGCGGCCGGGGCCGGAGCGGTCGATTGGGGCTGCGTTACCGGCGCCTGCGCAAGCAATGCCGCCGGCAACAAAATCAAAACAAGAACAACAAGAATTTCTCTTCTCATCTCACCCTCTCTTCGGAATTTCTTAGAATGTTCTTCCCACTGTGAATTTGAAATCCCGCCCTTTCTCTCTAATGAAGAATGGCAGGCCAGTTGCCGTTCCGAAATAGGTGCGGTCAATCCGATTCGGATTGAATGCAAAAATCAGACGGAACGGAGCATTAATGACCGGCATCATCACCTGAAGCTCCACACCCGTGCTCGTTCGAAAGCCGGAATTCGTTCCAGGCAGGAATCGAACGGTTTCGGTCTGAAGCTTTCCTTCGCTGTCGTAGACCTGGCGGGTCAATTGACTCTTTTTCAATACCCAGGCATTTCCGATGTCGAAATAAGGAGCCGCTGTGAAGACGCGACCGATGATCGGGATTCGATACTCCACGTTTACGACGCCTTGTGTGTCACCGCCAACGTAGACGATATCGTCAAACGGCCGCGACACCGCATTTCCCGTCTCCGGATCGGTCGTGCCAATATTCCGAACGACAAAGGCAATTGGGCTGACCGCGCGGAAATCAAATCCGCGAATATCGAAGTCGCCCCCCATGAAGAATCGTTCGTAGAACGGAACGGCCGTACCCGAAAATCCTTGTACGTGTGAACCCAAAAAGCGGATGGCCAGCGTATTTCGGCCTTTATTCATCGGATGGAAATAACGGTAGTCCAGCGTGGGGCGTATGTAGTTCACGTTCCCCCCAAGAGGGCCGCCGGTGAACTCAAACGTCGCCGAAAGACTTTGGCCGCTGGTCGGGCTGATCGCCGGGCCGTTGGTGCGATTAAAACTGAAGCTCGGGATCAATTTGCGGGAGTTGAAGGTCGAAAAGCTGCCACCGGTTCCGGAAATAAAAGACTGCGTCTCCTGGGTTTTCACTCCCTGAAAATATTCTTCCGTTGCCTTGTTTATTGAGCTCGTCTGCGAATTAGTCCAACCGAAGTTCAACCCGAGGCGGTTCCAGATCTTGAATGGATAACTTCCGAACAGATTAAAACCGGAGCTCTTCTGTTCGAAGTTCAGGCGATTCTCAAAACCCAAGCCGCTGGGTAGCTTGCTCGGATCAAGTCCGTAGAATTCGCGGGCCTGATCGTATCGGAAATTCGTCGAAAAAACTGTGAATCCAGTCGTTAGCGGCCGATCCATCAGGTACGGCTCGGTGAAACTGAACGAATACTGAGATTGCCGTGTCCCACCCTGAAGATTGACGGACAGGGTTTCACCGAAACCAAGAAAATTGTTGGTTTCGTAACTCATCCCGAGAAAACTTCCACCGATGCCGCTGACGCCGCCGTTGAAGCCGATCGAATTGCGGCCCTTTTCTTTGACCTTCAGATTAATGTCGACCTGCGGTTCGGTCGGATGCGGTTTGACTTCCGCGTCTTCGGTCTTGATTTCGTCGAAATATCCAAGCTGGTTCAATCTCTGAATGCTGATGTCCCACAATGCGGAATTGAAGACCTGACCTTCGTCGACCATGATCTCCCGGCGAATGACTTTGTCGCGGGTGGTCGTGTTACCGCTGAAGGCAATCCGGTTGACGTAGAACTGACGGTCTTCGTCGATGCTGATGTTCAGATTGCGGACCTTCTTCGCATCGTCATCATCGAAGACAGGGACGGGCGTGAAGTTGATATAGCCGCGGCTCCCATAAAGCTTCTTCAGGTTCTCGAAGCCCTTTCGAAGCTGTGTATCGTTGTAAACCTGACCGGGGACCTGCCCCAATACAGTCTTGATGACATTCTCGTTGAATTCCTTGGAACCGGTAACCTTTACATCGCCAACTCGGTATTGATCGTTCTCTTCAATTTTGATCGTGATGTAGTAGCGATCAATGGTCTTTTTCCAGAACGGCATTGGGATGCCCCACGGGAAAGGAGGTCTAATAAAAGGTAGCGTGCGGAAGACCTTTTTCGGTTTGGTTTCAATGATTGGATCAAGGACATTCGCACGAACATATCCGTTGTCGGCGTACAAAATGCGGATGCGCGTGAGATCGTCGGCGAGTTTCAGATCGTAGTAGGTGTCTTTACTCGTGAATGCTGTCAAGGGACCCGCTTCCTTGATCAGCTTCATCGCCTTCTTGACCTTGCTATCGGAGAAGACCTCATTGCCTTCGATACTGATTTTCTCGATTCGGATCTTCGGGCCTTCGTTCACTTTGAACGTGACAGCGACGGCGCCGGGAGGAATGGGTTCGGTGGTGGTTTCGATGGTGGCATCCTGATGCCCCTTTTCGGCGAGCATCGACTTGATTACAACCTCCGCTCTCTTGATGCGTGTGGGGTCGAACGGCGACTCCTGGCTCAAGCCGACCTTCTTTTCCTTCAATTTATCCAAGACTTCAGAAGTGGTAATCGACTTCAGCCCTTCGTACTTGATGCTGCGAACCAGCGGCTTCTCTTTAACCACAAAAGTAATGATTTTGCCAGTTTTGCCCTGGTCTTCATCAACGCGGATATCATCAAAGAGCTGCATCGCGTACAGCGTCTTGATGTCTCGCCGGATCACGTCCATGTTGAACCGATCGTTGGTCTTGGTTTGCAGGTTGAATTTGATTGTGTCCGTAGGGATCCGGCGGTTTCCGTTGACGCGGACATCTTCGATCCTGTCCGGATCGGGAGTCTGCAGCGCCTGTGGCCTCATGCCGCTGAACAGGAGAGCCAGCAACACTGAAACAACCATTTCACTCCTCCAAGCGTGGGAATTTTACTATAAATGGAGGGATTTAGACTGGTTTTGCAGGGATTGGTTTTTGGCCTTGTGTCTTTGTGCCTTGGTGGTTTTCAACGCAAGGCACAAAGAACTTACATCGACAGCGGCACACCGACCTCTTCGCGATCCCGATCCACGGGCCGGTACCAAAGCTGCCCACCGTCCATATAAACCTCGACCTTGGACAATTCCTTGAGATTCCCCTGGATGAGCGCTTCCGACAACGGATCTTCAATGTAGCGTTGAATCGCGCGCCGAAGTGGCCGGGCACCGTAATTTCGGTCACGGCAGGCCTTATCGAGAATCCACTGCTTCGCGTCGTCGGTGATTGAGACCTCGAGCCTCTTGTGGGCAAGGTTCTCGTTGAGTTGGCCGATCATCATATCGACGATCCGGCTCAGGTCGGCATTCGTCAACGAGTTGAAAATGATGATTTCATCCAACCGGTTGATGAATTCAGGATTGAAGAGCCGCTTCACTTCCTGCATCACGGCATCTTCCATTTTTTGAGCCGTTGTCTCTTCGCTCGGACCCTGGAACCCGAGGCTCGTGTGCTTGCTCAGGAACCGGGCGCCGATATTCGACGTCATGATGATGATCGTATTCTTGAAATCGATGGTGTTACCAAGACCGTCGGTGAGATGGCCATCTTCAAACACCTGGAGCAGGATGTTGTAGACATCCGGATGCGCCTTCTCAATTTCATCAAGAAGGATGACAGAATATGGATTTCGTTTGACGCGTTCGGTGAGCTGTCCGCCCTCCTCGTATCCGACGTAACCCGGAGGCGAGCCAATCAGCTTCGAAACCGAGTGCTTCTCCATGAATTCGGACATGTCGAAACGGATCAGGGCCTTCTCGCTGCCAAACAGGAAATGTGCCAACGAGCGAGCCATCTCGGTCTTCCCGACGCCAGTCGGACCAAGGAACAGGAATGAACCCGCTGGCCGGTGCGGTGACTTCAGCCCAGCCCGTGAACGACGAATAGCCCGAGCCAGCGCGTTGATCGCCTGATCCTGACTGACGATGCGCCGATGCAACTCTTCCTCAATGCGAGACAGCCTGTGGATTTCCTCCTCTTTGATCGCATTCACGGGAACGCCGGTCCAGCGCGAGACGACGTCTTCGATGTCGGACTTGGTTACAACGCCCATGCTGGTCGTTTCGCTGATGTTGAATTTCTCACGAACATTGCGCAGGTTTTCGCGTTCAAGCTGCTCCTGGTTTTTATAGTGCTCGGCCTTCTCGAAATCCTTGCTGGAGATTGCACTCTCCATCCTGGCAACAATGAACTTGATACGGCGCTGGATGTCGGTCATTTCCGACGGCAGCGTCGCCTGGCGTAGTTTGACCCGCGCGCCGGCCTCGTCCAGGAGGTCAATCGCCTTGTCGGGCAGGAACCGGTCGGGAATATACCGATTGGAAAGATACACGGCAGACTCGATCGCCTCATCCGTGTAGTTCACCATATGGAATTTTTCATAGCGCGATTTGACGCCCTGCAGAATGCGCACGGCTTCGCTCTCGCTAGGAGCTCCGACTTTCACCGCCTGGAAGCGCCGCTCAAGCGAACGATCTTTCTCAATGGACTTCCGGTATTCGGCTGGAGTCGTCGCGCCGATACACTGGATTTCGCCGCGTGACAGAGCAGGCTTCAAAATATTCGCCGCGTCGAGCGAGCCCTCTGCCGAACCGGCGCCGACAAGTGTGTGCAGCTCATCGATGAACACTACGGTGTTTGGGTTGTCGACAAGCTCCTTCATGATGGTCTTCAGGCGTTCCTCGAACTGGCCGCGATATTTGGTTCCGGCAACAATCAACGAAAGGTCGAGCACGAGAATGCGCTTGTCGGCAAGGAACGATGGAACCTCGCCGTCAACAATGCGCTGTGCTAGGCCCTCGACAATGGCCGTTTTACCAACACCAGGATCTCCGATAAGCACGGGGTTATTCTTCGTGCGCCGGCACAGGATCTGAATGACACGATCGATCTCTGCATCACGTCCGACCAGCGGATCCAGAACACCGTCCATCGCGGCCTGCGTCAAGTCCCTCGAAAATTCGCTGAGCAACGGAGTCTCTTTAGGCTTGATTAGCGTCTGCCGGTCGACCACCGACCGCGCTAGCTCTTCGCGAATTGCGTTCAGGCGCAAGCCGCGTTCATGAAGAATTTCCGCAGCCACGCATTTTTCTTCGCGAAGAATTCCGAGCAGCAGGTGTTCGGTGCCGATGTGGCGATGGTTCAGCCGCTCGGCCTCCTCCGCAGCGTACGCAAGAATCCGCTTGCACTCGTTCGAAAGAGGCAGATCGATCGAGGTGGACACCTTCTCACGAATTGTAGTTCGACCTTCGATTTCCTTGCGGATACTTTCAATCGAGGAGTGGTTTCGCAAGAATCGGTTCGTCAGATTCTTGTCTTCGCGGATCAAGCCAAGCAGCAGATGCTCGGTCTCGATGGTCGTACTGCCAAACTGACTGGCTTCGTATCGAGCGAAGAAGATCACCCGCCGTGCTCGTTCAGTGTATCTTTCGAACATATCTTTATGATTCTCTCAAGTGCCGCATGTCCGTGCGGGCCTTTGCATTGGAACTTTCGTACCACAACCTCGTGCAACCCAGCCACCACTTCGATACTACGGCTGTTCTTGATTTTAAACGAAGAGCTTAGCTCGAACAATAACTTTATCCGGAACTTCCGGAACCGGGATGGGGAACGGAGGCTATATCGGCCAATTTTCGGAAAATTCCTGCGTCGAGTTCCCAAACCCCGTCACATTGGACCGCAATTCGCTCATTATGGGTAACGATCACGGAAGTCAGGCCTTTTTCGGCATGCAGTTCCCGGATCATGTGGAAAACCGCATCCCCCGTGCGATGGTCCAGATTGCCCGTTGGCTCGTCGGCCAAGAGTAGCTCCGGACTGCCAACCAACGCCCTGGCGATCGCGACGCGTTGTTGCTCTCCGCCGGAAAGTTCGCCAACCTTGTGGTTGAACCTATGTGAAAGCCCTACTCGTTCAAGTATCCGCCGGGCGGCAACCTCAACCTCTACAGTGTTATCGCCTCGGATGAGCTTCGGCATCATCGTGTTTTCGACAGCCGTGAATTCCGGCAGAAGATGATGGAATTGAAAGACAAAGCCGACGTGCTGGTTCCGGAATTGGGCCAGTTCCCGGGCGCTCCATTCAAAAATATTCTGGTTTTTGAAGAACACATTCCCGCCCGTTGGTGTGTCCAGGCCGCCGAGCAGGTGAAGTAACGTGCTCTTTCCGGCACCTGAAGGACCAACTACCGCCACCAGGCTTCCCGGCTTGACCTCGAGGTCGAGGTTCTCGAAGACAATGACTTCGGAACCGGGTGTTTTGTAGATCTTGGTGAGATTTTCGCCCCGGATCATGGATATCCCTGAACGCGGGCTAAAGCCCGCGACTACAGGCTCTGCCGAAGCGTGCTCCATTCCTGTAGTCGCGGGCTTTAGCCCGCGTTCCTCATTCATACCGCAATGCCTCCACGGGTTGGAGCCTTGAAGCTGCGGCTGAAGGGTACAGGGTCGCCAGGAAGCTGATCAAAACCGCCGAGACGGCGACGATTATCGAATCGACAGGCTCCGCCCTGAAGGGGACGTAAGCGATCGTGTAGACGTCCGGCGCCAGGCCAATGAGATGGTACTTGTCGGCAAAGTAGCAGACCGTCTGACCAATGACGACTCCACAGAACGTGCCGATGACGCCGATAATGACCCCCTGGAGTATGAAGATGCCGCGGATTTTGTCTTTCGTCGCACCCATGGACATCAGGATCGCGATGTCGCGTGTCTTTTCCAGCACCATCATGATGAGTGTCGCGACAATGTTCAGCGCGGCAACAAGCACAATAAGTCCGATGGTGATGGCCGTGACCAGACGTTCAAGGCGAAGAGCCTGGAAAATCGATTGGTTCATCGTCATCCAATCCGTGAATTCAAGATTGCTGCCGACGCGATCAATGATCTTCCGACCGATGACCCTGGCCTGATAAATGTCACCAACTTTGACTTCGATTGTGGACGCAACGTCGTTCAGTCCCAGCAAGCGTTGAGCAGCGGCGATCGGAACGTACACCCAGGAGCTGTCGTACTCATACAAGCCAGCTGAAAAAAGACCCGTCACTTGAAAGCTCCGTGTTCGCGGAACGCCACCGAGTGGCGTCAGGCGTGTTTCCCCACTTACAATTTTGACTCGGTCGCCTTTGAAGGTACCTAACGAGCTTGCCAGTTCTTTCCCGATGATGATGGAGTTCTCCGTAAACTCCTTCAGGCTGCCCTCGATCATGTTCTCGGACAACGCCGACATCCGGGTCTCCATTTCAGGCAAGATGCCCTTCAGAACGACCCCCTTGTTCTGCACCTCTGTCGAAATCAGAACCGTCTGAAACACCGCGGGCGCCGCGAAGACGACACCGGGTACCTGTTCGACTTCCTTCGTGATCCGCATGTAGTCGGCGATTCCCTCTCTGCCCTTCGGCAGAAGCGAGATGTGAGGTTGCGCACCCAAAAGCTTTTTTTGCAGGTCTTCGGCGAAACCGGCAGTGATGGCGAGCGAGATGATCAGTGCCGCCACGCCGGCGGCGACACCAATAATCGAAATGACCGTAATCAGAGAAATGACGGCCTGTTTGCGCTTGGCTCTCAGGTAGCGAATGGCGACAAGTAGTTCGAACTTCATTCCGACCTCAAATGAGGAAATAGGATCACATCTCGTATCGACGTCGAATTCGTCAACAGCATCGTCAATCGATCGACACCGATGCCTTCGCCCGCCGTTGGCGGCATGCCGTAGCTGAGAGCGCGAATGTAGTCCTCATCCATCTGGTGCGCTTCTTCATCCCCACGCTCGCGTGCTTCGAGCTGTGACAGGAACCTTTCGCGTTGATCTACCGGATCATTCAGCTCCGAGTATCCGTTGGCGATTTCCATACCGCCGATGTACAGCTCGAATCGTTCCACGAGGCTTGGGTCACTCGCCTTCTGTTTCGATAGTGGGGACAACTCAATCGGATAGTCGTAGATGAACGTAGGCTGAATGAGATGCTCCTCAGCCACAGTCTCGAACAGAAGTCCAATCAAATTGCCGATGGGCAGTCTGGGATCAAAATCGGCATGCAATTGCTTCAACAGGCGCTCGATGGTGGCGCGGTCTTTGAGTTGCTCCTCGGTTATCCCCTCCGCACAGAACTTCAGGATCGCTTCTTTCATCGAAAATCGCGTCCATTTGCTGAAATCGATTTGCTGCTCGTCAAATGTGATCACGCGCGAGCCGCAAACCTTTTCCGCGATCCCGGTCAGCATTTCTTCGGTGAGGTCCATCAGGTCGGTGTAATTGCTGTAGGCCTGGTAGAACTCGAGCATCGTGAACTCCGGATTATGCCGCGTCGAGATGCCCTCGTTCCGGAAGATGCGATTGAGGTCGTACACGCGGTTCAGACCGCCAACGATCAGCCGCTTCAGGTACAGTTCAGGCGCGATGCGCAGGTACAGCCGCATGTCGAGCGCGTTGTGATGCGTTTTGAACGGCTTTGCGAGCGCACCACCGGCAATCGGATGCAGGATCGGGGTCTCGACTTCGAGATATCCCCGCTCATCGAGGAAGGACCGCAGCTCACGCACGATCATACTTCGCTTCACGAAGATCTCACGAACTTCCCGATTGACCACAAGATCGACATAACGCCGTCGATAGCGAATCTCGACGTCGGTTAGACCATGCCATTTCTCGGGCAGCGGCAAAAAACCTTTTGCGAGGAAAGTCATCTCGGTGGCGAGAACCGTCAACTCTCCGGTCCTCGTGCGGAACATTGTGCCTTCCACGCCGACGAAGTCGCCTATGTCGAGATACTTGTAGAGCTGAAAGTCGCGTTCTGGAAGCTGATCCTTTTTTGCGTACACCTGTATCTGGCCCTCGCCATCGGAGAGCGTCATGAATCCGGCCTTGCCGAATGGACGGTTCGTCAGGATCCGCCCCGCAACGCGTACCTTTGTCGAACTACGCTCGAGTTCCCCAGCGGATTTCGGCAACAATTCATTTGCTAGTTGCGCAAGCGTATGAGTGTACCGGTAATAAGTGGGATAAGGATCGTAGCCAAGCCCTTTGATTTGCTCAAGCTTCTGAACGCGAATCGGTTCGAGTTGTTCCATGACCTGATTAGCCGCGGATACCTTCTTCTAATTCCCTCTTAATACTATCCAATATCCCGTTGATAAACTGCGGGGATTCCTGACTGCTGAAACGCCGCGCGATTTCAATGGCTTCATTGATAACGACAGTTTTCGGCGTCTCCTTGTCATGAAGAAATTCCTGTGTGGCCAAGCGCAGGATATTCCGATCGACGACTGCCATTCGATCCAGCCGCCAGTGTTCCGCGTGCCGTTGGATCAACACGTCGATCTCTTCAACGTGCTCGACCGTGCGAGTTACCAGGAGGCGGGCAAAATTCACTACGGCCGTTGGTTCTTCGTGATTCTCAAAAAACGTCACGGCGATCTGGTTAATGCTGTCGCGCGTAATGTCCCACTGGAATAGCATCTGGAGCGCGTATTCTCTGGCTTTTCGTCGAGGTCCCATTTCCTAAATCTGTCGCAGCACATTGATCATCTCGAGAGCGGCAATCGCCGCTTCAAAGCCCTTATTACCGGATTCGCCGGAGCGATCCATGGCTTGTTCTACGGTATCCACGGTAAGTATCCCGAAGCCGATCGGAATTCCGGTTTCCAGAGCGACGTGCTCCAATCCACTGCTCACTGCACTGCTGATGTATTCGAAATGTGGCGTCTCGCCGCGCAGTACGCAACCCAAAGCAACGATCGCGTCATATTTCGTCGAAAGCGCCGCTCGCTTGGCCGCCAGCGGAATTTCAAAGGACCCCGGGACCCGAATGACGATTACGTTTTCGTAATCCTTCAGCGCCCGCTTCGCTCCGGCGATTAGCCGATCCATAATGACCGAATTGTATTCGCTGGCAACGATGGCAAGCCGGAACGACATAATCGATTTCGAATTTGACAAAATCGGCAAATTCGCAATTCGCAATTACTTTCCCTTAAAGGTTGGTCGCCTTTTCTCCAAAAATGCCCTTGTTCCTTCCTTCATATCTTCGCCGGCACAGCACAAACCAAACAATGTGGCTTCGAGAAATTGACCTTCATCTTGCGTCATATTTATTCCGCGGTTGACCGCCTCGATGCACAATTTTACTGCCACAGGAGCATTGGCCATAATCTTCCGTGCAATCACTTCAGTGGTGGCAAGCAATTCCGAATGCGGGACGACCTGGTTGACGAGTCCAATTCGAAACGCTTCCGCTGCAGTCAACATATCGCCGGTGAGCAGAATCTGCATCGCTCGACCTTTGCCCACCAGACGGGAAAGACGCTGTGTGCCTCCGTATCCAGGGATGATGCCAAGCTTCACTTCCGGTTGACCCAATTGTGCGTTTTCCGATGCGATCCGAAAAGTGCATGCCATAGCCAACTCGCAACCGCCGCCCAGCGCATAACCATTTACCGCTGCAATCACGGGCTTTCCTAGCTGCTCGATGTAGTCGAAAACCATCTGGCCAGCCAGCGAGTATTCCTTCCCGGAAACCGGATTCTGCGTTGCAATCTCGTTGATATCGGCTCCCGCGACAAATGCCTTGTCACCTGCTCCGGTCAGAATGACGACCCGCACGTCCTCATCGTTCTTCGCGCGCTCGAACGCGCTCTTCAGCTCACGGATCGTCTGTGCGTTGAGCGCATTCCGTACCGTGGGCCGGTTAACCGTAACGAACGCGATGGCATCTTTCTTCTCGTACAATACATTTTCGGACATATTTGCCGCCAACTACGCGAATCACGCCAACTGCATTCGCGCAATTGGCGTAATTCGCGGCTAAAACAAGGGGCGCGGATTTGCCGGATCGCTGTGGTCGTAGAACCCACGGCCAGTCTTCTTTCCATAGTGTCCCGCCAGCACCAGCCGCTTCAACAGCGGCGGAGGGGCAAATCTCTTCTCACGGAATTCATCGAACAGAATATTTGCAATGTAGTAGGTCGTATCCAGTCCTACGAAATCGAGCAAGGTGAACGGCCCCATGGGATAGCCGCAGCCAAGCTTCATGCCCTTGTCGATGTCTTCGACGCTGCCTACACCTTCTTCGAGCGCGCGAATCGCATCGAGCAGGTAAGGCACCAACAATCGATTTACGATGAAACCGGACCGATCCGATGTCCGTATCGGAACCTTGTCGAGACTGGTGGCAAACTTCATGGCCTCCTCCATCACGGCAGGAGACGTGACGATCGTGCCGACTACCTCAACGAGCTTCATCAACGGCACTGGATTGAAAAAGTGCATGCCAATGAAGCGGTCGACGCGGTGGGTCGCTGTCATCATCTCCGTAATAGACAGAGAGGACGTGTTACTCGCAAAAACCGCACCAGACTTGACGATCTTGTCAATCGTGGCATAGGTTTCGCGTTTAAGCTGGAGATTTTCCGTTATCGCCTCGATCACCATGTCGCAATCGGCCAGATCGTCGAACCTCGTAGTTCCTTTCAGCCGTTCCAGCGCCTTTGTCCGCTTTTCCGGTGTGATCGTTCCCTTTTCTGCAAGCTTCGATAGTGACCTTTCGATCGCTCCCATTCCTTTCTTTAGAAAGTCGTCCGCGACTTCCTTCACTACCGTCGGATAGCCTGCGGTCGCCACGACCTGCGCGATACCCGATCCCATCAACCCGCAACCCAAAACGCCCACTTTCTCGATTGGCATTAGAGCGCCTCCACGATTATTGCGATTCCCTGCCCACCGCCGATGCACGCGGCAGCGAGCCCGTACCGTTTCTTCCTGCGCTTTAATTCGTACAACACCGTCATGGTCAGCCGGGTTCCTGACGCCCCAAGCGGATGGCCGAGTGCGATCGCACCGCCGTTTACATTGACTTTGTTTCGATCCAGTTCGAGCGCCTTCTCCACGGCGAGATATTGGGCGGCAAACGCCTCATTGATTTCGATAAGGTCGATGTCAACCAGCTTCAGACTCGCCTTCTCCAGCGCAATCTTTGCCGCTGGCACCGGCCCTATTCCCATCAGTTCAGGCTGGACACCCGCGATGCCCCAGCTCACAATGCGACCGAGCGGTGGTGTATTCGCGCGATCAACAGCTGTGACCACAACCGCAGCGCCGCCGTCCACAATTCCACTGGCGTTGCCCGCGGTGACGAATCCATCTTTTGAAAATGCCGGTTTCAACTTCGCTAGACCTTCTAAAGTCGTATCGGGGCGCATGTGATCGTCCCGCTCGAATCTCTCAACCGGAACAACTTCGTCCCGGAACCGGCCTGCTTCCCACGCGGTTCGAGCGAGCTTCTGACTTCGAAGCGCGAATTCGTCCTGGTCTTCTCGAGTGATGCCGTACTTGCGCCCAAGGTTCTCGGCCGTGGTGGCCATGTGGCAGCCGCAATACGTATCGAGCAGTGCAACCATGAGGGAATCTTCGAGCTTGCCCTGGCCCAGCTTGAACCCCCAGCGTGCACCACGAATGACGTGAGGCGCCTGACTCATGGATTCCATACCGCCGGCGAGGACAACTTGAGCTTCGCCAAGTTCGATCAGTTGAGCGGCCGAGATGATCGACTGTATGCCCGATCCGCACAGCCGATTCACGGTCAGGGCGGGCACTTCGATGGGAAGGCCGGCCTTCAACGCAACGTGCCGCGCACCGTACAACGCGTCGCCGCTCGTCTGGAGCGCATTGCCGAATATCGCGTGATCGTAATCTGTGGACTCAAATTTCGATTGCTCGATCGCCGCGCGAGCAGCAAGCGCGCCCAATTCCAGCGCGCTGACGTCTCGCAGCGCGCCGCCGTATTCGGCCATAGGAGTACGTTTACCCGCAACAATCAGAATATCTTTCATTGATGAAATTATAAGCCGCGGATTACACGGATTACGCAGATTTGCTAGACTTTCCGTTTACATGAAAGACTTCCTTTCTGCCCTGCAGGACCGGGTTCTCATCTGCGATGGCGCGATGGGTACGATGCTTTACAGTAAAGGCATCTTCATCAGCCGTTGTTTCGACGAACTGAACCTTTCGAAGCCGCAATTGGTGCGCGAAGTCCACCTCGACTACGTCAAAGTCGGCGTCGACATCATCGAGACGAACACATTCGGCGGAAATCGGACAAAGCTGATGTCGCACGCGCTGGAAGCTGAAACGCGAGAGATTAATGTCCAGGGCGCGCGGATAGCTCGTCAGGCCGCAGGTAGCGACATTTTCGTTGCGGGCGCCATCGGCCCGCTCGGCGTTCGAATTGAACCCTGGGGAAAGACTTCTATCGACGAGGCCCGCGCGATCTTCCGGGAACAGGCGGAGGCATTACTCGAGGGCGACGTCGACATTTTCATTCTCGAAACGTTTTCCGATCTAAACGAGGTCCTCGCCGCCATTCAAGGCATAAGAGATGCCAGTAACCGGCCGCTCGTCGCACAAATGTCTATTGAAGAGGATGGCAATAGCCTGGAGGGCACCCCGCCTGAAGTTTTTGCCAGGAGATTGGATGAGTCGGGAGCGGATGTCCTGGGCCTCAATTGCAGTGTCGGACCTCACACAATGCTGGAGAATATCGAGCGGATCGCGAGCGTGACGTCGAAGAAGTTGTCGGTCCAGCCGAACGCGGGAAAGCCGAAGAACATCGAGGGACGAAATATCTACCTTTGTTCGCCGGAATACATGGCCTCCTACGCGAGAAAGTTCGTGCAGTATGGCGTGAGGATCGTTGGTGGGTGCTGTGGGACGACGCCGCAGCATATCAAAGCGATTCGTAGCTCGGTAAGATCGATAAGTCCATCGTTCCAGCCCGCACCTGCCCCTTCGCGGCTGCCTTCTACGGTGGCGGAGATGGCAGCAACATCTCTTGAAGCGGGACCACGTGAGAGTTCGAATGCCATTCCACTCGAGCACAGATCCCGTCTCGGTTCCAAAATCGCACGAGGAGAGTTCATCAGGATTGTCGAAATGATCCCCCCAATGGGACATGATTTTTCCGAGGCTATCGAGCGAGCGAAATATCTTCAGGCCCATGATGTCGACGCGATCAATGTCACCGATGCGCCACGCTCCAGCGCCCGCATGAACGCAATCTCACTCGCTATCCTTCTCGAAGAATCAACGGACATCGAAAGCCTTGCCCACTATACATGCCGCGATCGAAACTTGTTGGGGATGCAGGCAGACCTGCTCGGCGCTTACGCTCTGGGTTTACGCAATCTTCTGCTTATCACGGGTGACCCGCAACTAACGGGCGATTACATCGATGCCACCGCAGTCTTCGATGTCGACTCCATCGGTCTCACGAACATGGTCAGCCGCCTCAACCACGGAATCGATGTTGGTGGAAAATCCATCGGAAGGCCCACTGGGTTTGTCATAGGCGTCGGTGCGAATCCCGGAGCTATCGACGATGATGAGGAACTAAAGCGTTTTCACTACAAGGTCGAGGCTGGAGCACAGTTTGTGCTGACCCAACCGGTCTTCGATCCGGCGGTACTCGAGCATTTCTGGCGCCGCATTGAGGATTGCAAAATCCCGGTGATCGCGGGTATCTTGCCGCTTGCCAATTATCACACTGCCGAGTTTTTAAATCACGAAGTGCCCGGCTGCGCGGTGCCGAATTCTATCCTGGAGCGGATGCGGAAGGCGGATAGCCCGGAAAAGGCCAGGGCCGAAGGAATCCGAATCGCGCAAGACATCCTCGAAACAGTTCAAGGCACGGTACAAGGCGTTCAAGTGCGCGGGCCCTTCGAGCAATACGAAACGCCGGTCGAAGTTTTATCTGTTCTCAATCTGAAAGGAGCCTCTCGATGAATCGTTCATTTTTCTCAATCCTTCTTACCGCTGCTTTAATGCTGACAGTCGTCTCGGCCGCAGCCGGACAGAATGCGAGCAGCGGAAATCTGCGCAACCCTGCGGCACTCAAAGAGACGTCACCCGCGACGTACAAGGCGAAGTTCGATACAACCGCAGGTGTCTTCGTCATTGAGGTGCACCGGGATTGGGCCCCGAACGGCGCAGATCGCTTCTACAATCTCGTCAAAAATGGGTTCTATGACAATCTCCGTTTCTTCCGTGTAGTTCCCAATTTTATGGTGCAGTTCGGCATCCACGGGGATCCAGCCGTCCAAAAGAACTGGGTCAATGCGACAATTCCTGCCGATCCTGCAAAGCAGAGCAACCAGCGTGGCTACATTACCTATGCCATGTCTTCCGCTGGACCGACCTCAAGGACGACGCAGGTATTCATCAATTTCAAAAACAATGCATTTTTGGACGGGCAGGGCTTCGCACCATTCGGCCAAGTCGTCTCCGGAATGGACGTGGTTGACAAGATAACCAGCCAGTATGGTGAAAAGCCAGATCAGGGACGCATGCAGGCGGAAGGCAATGCGTACTTGACTAAAGACTTCCCCAAGCTTGATTACGTCAAGAAAGCAACCATAGAGAAATAAATGAAACCTGGAACTTACGCACACTTTGAGACGTCGATGGGGAACTTCACCATCGAATTATTCGAGGGTCAGGCGCCCAAGACGGTTGCCAACTTCGTCGAGCTTGCGGAGGGTGCAAAGGAGTGGAAAGATCCGCGAACTGGACAACCTGTGAAAGGCAAGCGCTTCTACGACGGGCTAGTCTTCGGCACCGGGATGGGCGGGCCCGGCTACCGCTTCCCGGATGAAATCAATCCGGAACTCAAGCACGACAACGCCGGCATCCTTTCGATGGCCAACGCCGGCCCGAATACAAACGGCAGCCAGTTTTTCATTACGCTGGGACCAACTCCTCACCTCAACGGCCGCCACACCGTCTTCGGACATGTTGTCGAGGGACTGGATGTTGTAAGACAAATTGGAAAGACAAAAGTGATAAAACCTGGCGACCGTCCGGTGAACGATGTGGTGATGAAGAAGATTACGATCGAGCGGGTTAAGGAGTAGCCGCCAATAGCGGGGGAAAAATGGGGACATAGGGCTACGTCCCCATTTTCCCGAAATTGCGCGTCATTGGCGGCCGATCATCTGCCTTACAAAATCACGAGCATCGTAGCCGGAAGGAATAACTTCAACTCCTAATTCCCTCTCGACATCTTTGATCGTCAGGTCATCGAGGAAAAGGTATTGATCTCCCACCATCGACTCCGACGGCAGCACGACAAAATCGCCGTATACATTGCCCTTCAGCGCTGCAATGAAATCGGTTCCGGTTAACAGGCCGGCCACTCCGATTCCAGGTCCCCAGAACTTGCTCTCGACTGCCACTGTTTTCAGATCCATCCCCAGGCGGTCCACAGACCCCTTCAAATAAGGGTAGAAGATCTTACCCGTGCACACGGTTCCCCGTGCGCGACCGGCCGGCCTCGTGCGGACCGCTGCCGCAAACTGCGTGAGGAATGTGCGCACCATCCCAACGCCATTCTCGATTTGCGGGAAGTCTGAATAGTGGCTGGCCGCGGGAATCTCAGCCCCGGCCATAATGTAAATTTCATCACCAAGAAAAGCGAAAGGCGTTCCAATACGGCGCTTGAGTTTAAGCTGCGTGGGACGTAAATGCGCGATCAACTGGCGAGCATAGTCCGGCGTGAACGGACGTAACACTGGAAGATTCTTCCGGTGATCTGTGAGCCCGACCGGCACGATGGCAAGCGACGCCACACTGGGATAAAACACCAGCAGGTCAACGATCGTGCGATCCAGATGCACACCGTCATTGAGACCTGGACACAATACCACCTGGCAATGCAACTGTATTCCCGCACTCGTCAGGCGCTCGATCTTCTCCATAAGGCCATCGTATTCGGCGTTGCCCAACAGAATCGTCCGCAGTTCCGGTTCCGTGGCGTGCACGGAGATGTACAACGGCGACAGCCTTTGTTCAATGATCCGTTGCATCTCCTCGTCGTGAACGTTCGTCAGGGTCAGATAGTTCCCGAACAAGAACGACAGCCGGTAATCCTCATCCTTTATGTGTAACGAGCGGCGCACGTTCTTTGGGTTCTGGTGCACGAAACAGAAGACGCACTGATTCTTGCACGTGAGGGGTTCGATCGGCTCGAACTCGAGGCCAAAGGATTCCCACTCGCGCCGAACGAACGTGATCTTCCGATCCTGTGTCCGGATTGACGTGCGCCGGCCGATGTTTGCGCCGTTGAACTGGAAATCTATAACATCGAGCAGCGGTTTCCCATTCAGCTCATGGATCTCGTCTCCCGGTTTCAAGCCGATCCGATCTGCTAATGATCCCCGTTCAACAGACAGCACGCGAAGCTTCTGTGGCTCGCCAATGCGATGCGCAGGCGCTTCTCGATACTCATGCACGGCCTTATGCAAACTGACACCGCTCTCACGAAGGGATGGAGCAGCGCCATGGATGGCAGGCTGCAGCCGAGCAGGCTCCTGATGCCGGACATAGGCGGAGCCCGAAAATTGTTTCTTGTTACTCACTGAAATGCCACTGTCGCAAACTCCGAGCCAGGTAATGCAGACCCGAGAAAGCCGTGATCGCGCCAGTCATATAGAAGAGAACGTTCAACTCCGGCACGGCTACATGTTTCCAGTCCGAATAGAGGACCGCCAGGACGGTGAAGACCTGCAGAGCCGTACTGGCTTTTCCATAGGGCGAGGGCGTGAAAACTCGCCATCCGACCATCAATACGATAATAAGCGATACCAGCAGGATGAACACATCTCTGAAGATCACAAGGATCATTAGCCATCGCGGAATCGTGTTGTGAAATTCCATCTGCGGCAAGGAAAGGATCAGAAGCGATGCGGTCATCAAAAGTTTGTCGGCCAGCGGATCCAGCACTGCTCCGATCGAGGTCTTCTGTCCGAAACGTCGAGCAATGATGCCGTCCAAGACATCCGTGATTCCTGCAGCGACAAATGTGCCGAGCGCCCACCCGATTTCTTTATATGCGAGCAGGCTGATGAAAACAGGAACAAACACGATACGCAGGATCGTGAGTTGGTTCGCTGTCGTGAGTATGGCCGCGCGATATTGTTCGACTCGAGTAGACATAGTTAGTTAGGCGTGAGCCGCGATGACGCGGATCGCACCGATGGCGCGTCAACAGTCATTTGGTTGCGCCATCCGGGCGATCCGCGTCATCCGCGGCTCTTACTCCACCTTTAAAGGGATCTTAACGTCGAGGACCTGTCTGGAGCAAAAACCGTCACTCTTCGAGCAGAAGAAATAAACAAGCTTGCCCGGAACTTCGTAATCACCGGCCCTGGCGGCAGTAACGGGCACCTTGATCGTCGGCAAGTCGACGTAGTATTCGTCCTTGGATTTCGGATCTTTCGTGGGCGTCGCGAAATCGGTTTGTTTGAGCTGAACGCCTGGAGTGGCAGTGAGTTTCAGGTTGATCGGTGGTGTATGGTTGATCGCGTAACCTTTTAAAATGCTGAAGGACACCGTTACTTCACCACTCTTACCAGCCTTAATCGGCGCCTCAGCCTTGAAATCAGGATGGAGGACCTGAGGCAGCGTCCCTCCAGGGCCGCTCAATTGCGTAACAAACAACACCGCTCGAAAAACCAATTTCAGCATGCGAGCTCCAAAATATGTTTCAAACTGGGGATTTGGAATTGCGAATTCAAGAGCCAGGCAACAGAATTGCACGAGGTCTATCCAAATGCCAAGTTCGAGATTGGCAATTCGAATTCCACAAGTCGCTGAGATATTAGCATGAAAATACTCAACGTGGTGGGCGCGCGGCCCAACTTCATGAAGATCGCACCAATCGTGGAGGAGATGAAGAAGGCATCAGACTTGAAGGGCGTTCTCATCCACACGGGCCAACATTACGACGAAGGAATGTCGGATGTCTTCTTCCGTGACCTGGGTATTCCGGTTCCCGATGTGCACCTGGGTGTGGGGTCGGGCACACACGCCGAGCAAACTGCTCGAGTCATGGTGGGGTTCGAGAAGGTCTGTGTTGAACAGAAACCTGACCTGGTGGTCGTGGTCGGCGATGTGAACTCCACGATGGCATCCACGATCGTCGCAGTTAAGCTTCTCATTCCTGTGGCACACGTCGAGGCCGGGTTGCGCAGCTTCGACCGCGCGATGCCGGAAGAAATCAATCGCATTGTTACGGACGCGCTTTGCGAAATCCTGTTCACCACAAGCCGGGATGCCGATGAGAATCTGAAGCGCGAAGGCGTCACTCCTGCGAGAATCCACTTTGTCGGTAACGTGATGATCGACACGCTGATGAAGCACCGTACCAAAGCTGCCGCGCTGGATGTGATCTCGCGATTCGAAGTTCAGCCCGGCAGCTATGCGCTTGTTACGCTTCACCGGCCTTCAAATGTGGATGAACCCGGTGTGCTCGGAGGCATCCTTGAAGCGCTCAAAGAGATTTCAAACGCCATGCCCGTGATTTTCCCCATTCATCCGCGAACCGTCAGGCGCATTCAAGAATTCGGCCTGGACACGACCGGGATCCGCACCGTCGAGCCACTCGGTTACCTTGAATTTCTCAACCTGACCTCGAATGCCAGGATCGTTCTGACGGACTCGGGAGGCCTTCAGGAGGAAACAACCATTCTTGGTGTTCCCTGCATGACGTTGCGCAACAACACAGAGCGCCACGTAACGATCACTCACGGAACCAACATGCTGGCCGGTCCAGACAAATCTCGGATCCTTGACGGCTTTGGACGAATCACAAGCGGCGATTGGCAACCCGCTGGGCCACCCGAATTCTGGGATGGCCATGCTGCTGAGCGAATAGTTCGCGTAATTCGCGACATAGGCGGGCGCTAATCCTGCGGACTACTTCCTAACCTCCCTACCATCTCAACGAGTTACGTTCGGTTTCTCGCGTGCTTTTGTATCACCGGCCGTAGTTCCTGGCCACTCTCGGCGGACAGAAGCTTCGAGGGAGGCAAGTTGGGCCGGCTCCTTCGAAAGTCCGCCGGGAGTCGAAATCTCGAGTTCCCGGCGGCTAGGGGCGCGCCTGCGTATTTATCGATGGGTACAAAGGGCCGCAGGTCGCGGGCCGCCGGGAGAATTTTCAACCGATTAGAAATGAGCGGCTGCGAATGCAAGCCCGACAGGGCGCAGCCATCAAACAAAGGAGAAACATGTTACGTCGAAGCTTCGTTGGAATTGTTGTGCTCAGTCTCGTGTGGACGGTGGTGGCCGGCGCGCAAATAAAGGAGATGCCGAAGACACCGGTCAAACCTCTGAACGCGAGGATCGTCGACATCAACACCGCGCCCGAAGCGGATATCGCGTCGGTCGGAATCGACCGGCCGCTGGCGAAAAAGATCGTGGAGGGGCGTCCGTATCGTAACAAGCGCGACCTTGTGACACGCCAACTGCTCACCAAAGAACAGTACGACAAGGTCAAGGACCTCATCGTCGCCAAACGCTCTCCACAGAAGTAGGCTGCATGTACGCGCGAATGGTAATCGGTGAAACGGTCGATGATGACCAGGTGCAGGAGTTTACGCGCATCTATGAGTCCGAGGTCCTGCCTGCACTGAAGAATGAACCCGGGTTCGCATCCGCACAACTCATGATTGAAGACGGCGGAACGATGGCGGTCTCACTGACGGTGTGGAGGACGCGGGATGACTGTGTCAAATACCATTCGAGCCGTTCCTACAGACAGTTTGTCGCAAAAACACAACACCTGCTGGTGGGGAATTTTGTAGTGAAGCTGTTTAAGGAGTACAGCCGCTGATTGCGCGGATGACGCGGATTCGATCCGGTCATCCGTGTCATCCGCGGTTTACTTCTTGCGGAATTGCCTAAAGTCGATATTGCAATGATGGCGTCTCAAAAAATCCATGAACCGCTTGTAATCCGACTCCGGCATTCGGAACAATGGCAGCAGCTTTTTGTAATTTCCACGAGTCTGCTCCAGACCGCGTCGAATGAGATGCTCCACCTGGTTCCTGGTGATCCGCCGTTCCGAGTACGGTCTGGCGACCGACTCCCAGAAATTCTCGACAACGACTTCCTCCATGAGCGATCCGTTCTGGCATTCGTATGGCAGCAGAATATCCTCCGCCTGAATCATCTGGCCGGAAACCATGCAGACCGCACTCTCGATAATGTTTTCAAGTTCCCTCACATTTCCGGGATAGCTGTACGCCAGAAGTTTAACGATCGCATCTTCGCTGATCCTTTTCCGGTCCTGCAGCATGTGCTCCACAAGAAGGGGCACGTCTTCGATACGCCGTCTAAGCGGCGGAACCCGAATCGGAAAAACATTCAATCGATAAAAGAGGTCCTCTCGAAAGTCGCCTTTGCGGACGAGGACGTTGAGATCGCAATTGGTCGCGGCTATCACCCGAATATCGAGCTTGCGGCAGATCACGTCCCCAAGTCGCCGAAGCTGCTTGTCTTGAAGCACTCGAAGTAGCTTTGCCTGAAAACGCCGCGAAGTATTCGCGATTTCATCGAGAAACAACGTGCCTCCGCTGGCTTCCTCGAACAGTCCCGGTTTGTCGGCGACGGCGGTCGTAAATGCGCCGCGACGATGCCCGAAGAGTTCGCTTTCGATCAGCTCATCCGGCAGTGCTCCACAATCGATGGCCACAAATTTGCCACTGCTCCTGCTGCTACATTCGTGGATCGCTTTCGCCACGAGCTCTTTTCCTGTTCCGGTCTCGCCGGTCACAAGCACCGAACCCGACACTCGGGCGGCCGCTTCCACTTTTTCACGTAGTCTCTGCATCACTTCGCTTCTACCTATCATGTTAGGTATAGCCGTTGACGTCGGAGAACGGTCACATGAATATCAATCCTTCGGAGATTCGCGCCATGGTCCACATTGCCACGAAAAGAACCGGGACTCCCGTCCACGATGAGGATTTGGAGCAGGAAGTGGCGCTGCATGCATGGGAGGCATTTCGCCGGATTGGCCAGGTAACCCACCCGCGCGCGTTTCTCATGAAAATTGTTTATGACACCGTTCGGGATCACTGGCGTCAGCGGCGTTCGACCGAGGACATCGAGTCCATCGACGAACGCTTGATTTCCAGAGCGCCCGATTTCGAAACCGATCTCGACTCGCGCCGCCAAATCGAACTTCTGCACCGGGCCCTGGAGCTTCTTCCTCCCTCCAAACGCACCCTTCTCGATCTCTTCTATACTCATGACCACTCGATTTCCCAAATCGCGTACCTCCAGGGCAAATCCATCTCTGCTGTGAAGATGGAGTTGCTTCGCTCCCGCCGGTCGCTGGCGCGAATAGTCGGTTCCCTCACGAATAAAAATCGCGTTAGTCGCGACAAAACCAACGTATGACTCGTTAACGACCTTCATTCTCAGCAGTCCTGAGTGGAACTCCGCGTGTTTATGAACATAACGAACCGGCCCACATTCAACGGTAAAGGGGGCCACACATGGAAATGAAGTGCAAAGACATTCGTGAATTGAGCGGGGCGGATCAGACGATGACTACGGGCGGTGACTATGTAGAGTCTAGTCTTGGCTTGGTCTCTGGTCTTGCCATCAGCGCGGGCGTTCTGGCATCCGCACCACTTCTCGGAGCAGCGGTCGTTGTCGGAGCCGCGTTCCTGCTTTACGATAGGTTCTAAACTGGCGCGACGCGAGGTAAGAAATGGAGACAGTTCGTACAGAACAACTCTGCAAATCCTTTAAGAGTGTCTTTCAATTGGGTCCATTGGATCTTCGCGTCGCTCCCGCTGAAATTTTGGGGGTGATGGGCCCGAACGGGGCGGGAAAGACGACTCTGCTCCGATTACTTTGGGGCTTCATGCGGCCGGACCAGGGAAGTATTTTAGTTTTCGGAATGCAGCCTCACCTGGAGCAGGTGAAGGTCCGGCTACGCGCGGGATACCTTTCGGAGAATCCTCAGTTCTATCCCTCATTCACAGCGAAACAATTCCTGCGATTCGTCGGCAACTTCTATGAAGGATGGGACACAACGCGGGCAAATCGTCTACTTGAAGAATTCGCAGTTCAAGCGGATTTGAAAATCGAAAAGCTCTCGAAAGGAAACCGCATCAAACTGGGTCTGATCTCGGCCGTCGCGCATCGGCCGTCATTATTGATCCTGGATGAGCCGACATCGGGTCTCGATCCTCTGATACGGCAGGATATTCTTCGGTTCTTGAAGAATCTCGCGCGGCAGGAGAATGTTTCCATTGTGCTTTCATCCCATATTTCCGACGACCTGGACCAGATCGCCGACAGCGTTCTGATGTTGAACAATGGGCGAGTGGTCGAGTACGCACGTGCGTCCTTTCTTCTGGACAAATACGGCGAGCCCCGTTTGGAGGCGATCTTTGTCAGCGCGATTGGCTCTCAACATCATTCATAAGGATTGGTTGGAATACAGAAAACCGATCGCGTTTTTGACGGCGGGGATGTTCATCCCTCTGATTGTTTCGAACAAGTCCTCCGACTTCTCCAAGGGGATGCTGGCAGGTATTCTCATCAGCGCCTCCTACAGCTTTGCCTATTCGTGCTTCATCAGCGAGCGGCAGCGTGGTACACTCCAGTTGTTGCTGAGCCTGCCCCTCGAACCCTTCGAACTCGTCCTGGCGAAGTACGCGTCCTTGTATTCCATGGCCTTGTTCACTGCCAACCTGCCCGGGGTCTTTCTTGGCGACTTGCATCTTCTATTTTTTCTCAATGCCTTTGTGTTGCTTTTCTCCACCATATGCATGGCAGGCACGGTCGTCTCCGAGAAACCCTGGGCTCCCATGGTACCGCTCTGGATTCTTCTGGTCTTCTTCATGCCTGTTCAGAAGACACTCGGGAGGTTTCACCCGGGTGGCCTCGGTCTTTACAACCTTATGGCGTGTCACGTCACGCTGCTCGCAGCCCTCGCTATTGGATTGGCTCCCGTAATCGCGATCGCGTCCGCGCTATGGTTTGAGCGCCGGTTGGCGTCATTGGCGTAATTCGCGGCCGTGAGACTCACGGGCAAAATCATTGGAGCCGCACTTGAAGTCCACAAGCTGCTTGGGCCCCGGTTTTGTTGAATCGATTTACCACCGGGCTATGCTGCATGAACTAAACCTCCGCGGGCTATCCACGCAAACAGAGCTGCGGATCGACATACACTACAAAAACGAGATCGTTGGCAAACATCGTCTCGACACCATTGTTGAGAAGACTGTGATCGTTGAGATCAAAGCTGTAAGCGGGATCGTTGACGTTCATATCGCGCAGGCTATCTCCTATCTCAAGGCAACGGATCTCGAATTGGCCCTACTCTTGGACTTTGGCCAGCCACGCCTTTCCTGGAAAAGACTGATAAGAAGCCGCGAATGTCGCGAATTACGCGAACTTCTCTGAGCGTAACTCCTTCGTTTCTGAACGGACTGCTACGTGCATTATCCCGCGCCGTGATGCGATACCCGATTGTGCACCAACACGACGCGACGGATTGCGGGCCGGCGGTCCTGGCGATGGTGGCCCTCCGTTACAGGAAGCGGGTTTCAATTGCAAAGTTACGCGAGTTGGCCGGGACGGACCGGCAGGGAACGAACCTGACGGGGCTGGTGGCAGCGGCCGATCAGGTTGGGTTTCATGCGCGGGGCGTGCGCGCTACCCGTGATGCACTTGCACAGATTCCACTGCCGGCGATTGCGCACTGGCGCGAAAACGATCGAAATCACTTTGTCGTCATTTACAGGATCTCGCTGAAGCGAATCGTGATTGGCGATCCCGCATCAGGTCTCCGGAAGCTCACACGGGAAGAATTTCACAAGTGCTGGAGCGGCGTCCTCCTGCTCGTCACCCCAACAGCGCGACTACGCGATGTGGTCAAACCGAAGTCTTCATTCTCCCGGTTATGTTCTCTTGTCCTTCCTCACCGTCGCCTCTTTCTGGATGCTTTGATTGCGGCAGTCCTGATGATGATCCTCGGTCTCACCTCGTCATTTTTCATCCAGACGCTCGTGGATTTTGTTTTTGTCCTCGGGCGTAAACCCGCCTTGAACTGGCTTGGCCTTGGAATGCTGCTCGTATCGCTGGCGCGAGGCACTTTCCTGGGACTGAGATCCTACCTGCTTGCCCACCTTAGCCAGAGGATTGATGCGGAGACGGTGATGGGCTACCACCGCCATCTGCTGGGACTGCCGCTGACTTTCTTTTACTCGCGACGCACCGGCGAGGTCCTTTCAAGAATGAACGATGCGATTAAGATTCGCGTGGCCATCAGCGCCACAACCGTATCCGTAATTGTCGACACACTGCTCGTCGTAACTACAGCGGCGATCATGGCCTGGCTGAACTGGGAGCTTACGGTTCGCTCGCTCGAACTGGTTCCGGTGCTCGCTGGGGCGATCTGGGTACTGAACACACCCATGAAAAGGCATCAGAGAATGGCCATGGAAAAGGGCGCCGAAGTCGAGGCACAAATGGTAGAGACGATCGGAGCTATTCAGACGGTTAAGGCGTTTCGCGCCGAGTCTCGGGTTCAGCTCCGAACGGAGTCTCGCTTTTCTGAAATGCTGGAAGCATCGTTTCGGTCGCAGCTCCTCGCCGTCCACGCCACAACGGTGTCTTCTCTAATGGTGGGTTTGTCCACTCTCGGACTACTGTGGTTTGGCGGCCACCAGGTGCTGGCCGACGCGCTGACAGTTGGGCAACTGATGGCCTTCCATACGATGCTCGGAACAATTCTCGGCCCAATTGAACGTCTCTCTAACGCCAACCAATCCGTCCAGGATGCCATCATCGCGGCAGACCGTCTTGGTGAAGTTTTAGAACTCGAGCCGGAGTTTCAGAAGCAGCACGCAAGTGCACTCGATGTTCGGATCAGCGGCTCGATTGAATTTCAGGATGTGACTTTTCGATATGGCTCGCGCGCGCCCGTTTTCACCAACCTCAACCTTCAGATCCAAGCGGGCGAGTGCGTTGGAATCACCGGCGAGAGCGGATCGGGCAAGACGACACTGGTAAGCTTGTTGGCACGCTTCTTTGAACCGGCATCGGGCCGCGTGTTAATCGACGGAGTAGCCGTCCAGGACTACACGTTCGACTGTCTTCGGCGCGAGATTGCGTTTGTACCGCAGGAAATTCTTCTGTTGAACGGATCCATTGCCGAAAACATCCGGTTTGGCCGGCCGGAAGCGACCGCCGCCGACGTCCGTCGAGCAGCACAGGCCGCCCGTGTGGACGAGTTTGTCGATTGTCTTCCGCTAGGGTACGACACGATCGTGGGCGAACGCGGTCTCTCTCTGTCGGGTGGCCAACGTCAACGAGTTGCCATCGCTCGAGCGATTCTCACGAACCCGTCGATCCTGGTCCTGGACGAGCCCACGAGCCATCTCGATTCACAGTCCGAGCAGTCGGTTCAATCCCTGATCGACCAACGCCGCGGGATTCAAACGACTATTGTGATTTCACATCGCCCTTTGCAGGTCTCCCGAAGCATCGACTTGAATGAAAGCCGCCTTTGCGCCTTCGCATCATAGTGGTTCAAAAACTCTCTACGCCTTGACGTCGCTCGTTCTGGCTGCGACGGGCTGGGCCTATGTCACCCCAATCGACATCTCCGTTCACGCTCGCGGTATTGTCCGGCCCAAAGGCGATCCCGTTCGAATCATTTCCGAAGTGAGCGGCCGAATTCGTCACCTTTACACGAAGGAAGGCTCCTCGGTGCGCGAAGGCGATGTTCTTTTGCAGCTCGATACCCGCGATCTCCTGCTTAAACAAAGGACTCTTGAAAGCCGCATCCATTACACCGAGCTTCGCCTTGCCGATCTGCAGCGGCAGGTGACCGATGCAACTGCTATTGAAGGACAATCCGCATCTATCGATGTGCTGGAGCGGGAGACCGCCCGGCGCAATGCCCGAGCGGGGCTGGAAAACGCCCGGTTACGGTTCGCTCGGACGGATTCGTTGCTTGAGCAAGGCTTGATCGCGAGGCAAGTTTACGACGATGCGCGCCTGGCTCTCGAACAGGCGGAGGCGGAAGAGTCCAGACTCTCCGCAAAATCTACGGAGCTCAAGCGCGCACAGGGGGAAGCCCATCTGGTTGATCTGATTGCCGGTGCAACACCACTCCGCGCCGAGCTCGCCACCCTATATAACGAGCTCGAGCAAACACGCCTTGAAATCAATCGGTTCAGTCTCACAAGTCCGGTAGACGGCCAGGTTACTTCCTTCGCATCACTGCACACGGGAGAAATTCTGTCAGCCGGAACCACGATCGCCACAATCGTGCCCCACTCCCAATCTGTCCTCATCGAGTCATGGCTTCCTGCCGCTGAACGTCCATTCGTGAAACTCGATCAGCGGGTGCGATTGCAAACTGAATCCTTCCCGCCCGCCCAATACAACGCGTCCGATGGCGCCGTCCTTTCGATCAGTCCCGACGCGCGGTTCAATGAGTCGCTTACTTCCGCCTTCCGTGTTCTGATTACACCGGACCCTTTCAATCCCGAGCTACATCTCGGCATGACCTTCGAGGTTCACTTCATCACGCGCCAGGAACGGCTGCTCTGGTTACTGTTTCAGAGAATTCGAAGGAATTTTGACGGCTAGCAGCCCGTGGCAGACTCCGGCCAAGGGCTGCTAGATGGGCGCGACGCAGTCGGCGTCCACCTCAGCGCTGACGGACTGCTGGAGCAATTGGATGCTCAGGACGATCCTGGTAAGACCTTTCTTTCGCGTCAGGATACCTTCGCAACCTTCCAACGGTCCAGAACGGACGTGCACTCGTCGGCCAACCTTCAAATAGGGATGCGGATTATATGGGAGCTCAGAGGTTACGAGCCGCCGGATAGAGTCGATTTCGCCGTCGGGGACCGGAGCAGGCTTGCCGTCAAACATGACGAAAGTTACGGCTCCGTAAGGTCGGAGCGTTTCATAGTGGCGGCGATCGTAATCAATGTTGACGAAAAGGTAGTTCTTGAAAAGAGGCTCCTCCACGATCTTATAGCGATCGCTCCAACGGCGGCGAACTTTGTAGGTTGGCAAAAAGGCCTCGATTCCACGCTTTGTCAGATCCTCAAGAACCTGTTTCTCGTGGCGAGGCCGGGTGTAAAGCGCATACCAACTCGACATAGACGACCGGAAGAGTAATGCATCCAGATTGAAGCCGTCTACCGCTGGCTGACGGGCACCCACTTCAAATCCGGGGCTGGCCCGATGTATTCAGCGCGAGGACGGATGAGACGATTGTTCGAATACTGCTCGAGGAAATGGGCCGTCCAGCCCGACATTCGGCTTACGGCGAAAAACGGGGTAAACAGGTCGATCGGCATACCGATCACGTGATATGTGCTTGCGGAGTAGAAGTCGACGTTCGGGTTAAGCTTTTTTTCCGACTTCACGAGTTCTTCAATCCGAATGGACATCTCATACCACTTCGACTGCCCGGTGCGCGCGCAGATCTCTTTAGACATGCGGCGGAGATGCGTCGCGCGCGGGTCTTCCGTGTGGTAGACGCGATGGCCAAAGCCGGGAAGTTTTTTCTTCTGCGAAAAAACCTTCTGCACGTAGGCATCAACCTTGGAAACGTCGCCGATCTCGATCAGCATGCGCATCACGGCTTCATTGGCGCCACCGTGCAGTGGACCTTTTAGAGCACCCATCGCGGACGTTGCCGCCGAGCAGATATCGGACAGCGTGGCGGCAGTGACGCGGCCAGCAAAAGTCGAAGCATTCAGCTCATGATCCGCATGAAGGATAAGCGCGATATCCAAAGCCTGAACCATCGTCTGGTTCGGTTCACTGCCATTCAACATATACGCAAAATTGGCCGCGTGGCCGAGATCCGCGCGCGGAGCAAGTGGCTCTTTGCCCTTTCGGATCCGATCGAAAGCGGTCACGAGGGTGCCGGTCTGGGCGGTAAGCCGAATGGCCTTACGCAGGTTCGCTTCCGGCGACATATCTTCCGCTTCCGAGTCGTACATGGAAAGCATGGATGTGGCCGTACGAAGCACTTCCATCGGCAGCGCCGTCTTGGGAAAATGCTTCATTGCATCCAACACTTGCGGCGGAATCGCGCGGCTGGACGTTAGTTTTCTCGTCGTATCGTCCAGTTCGTCACGTTTTGGCAGGCGGCCGAACCAGAGGAGGTGACATGTCTCCTCAAAAGTGGAATTCGTCGCCAACTCATGAATGTTGTACCCCCGATAGGCGAGGATTCCCTTATTGCCATCGATGTAACAGATCCCGGATTCGCCTGCTACGACGTCCTCAAGTCCCGCTTTCATAAATCCCTCGCCATCCGCGTTGTCCGCGCAATCCGCGGCTGGCACATTTTATTGATTTACCAAACCAGTTTCTACTTCGATTTCAGCCCCACGCCGAACCTTGAGCGCAGCAGCAGCCGAACCGTGGTTCAAAGCCAGTTCAATGTAGCCGGTGCTGCCTTCGATGGCGAAATATTCACCAGGATCGGCTTCCGAAAAGCTGGAGCACAATCGCGTGATCACGAGGCTCGCAACGTGGATGGAAAACTCAGCCGGCAGGTCCTGCCGCCGCAGGTTCGTAATGATGTTGCCAAACTTGTCGATGCGCAGAACCTGGCCTATCAGTTTACCATCCAGCACATTGGGCTTCGACGGCGCTTTCCGCATGAAATCGACAATTCGCGGTCCAACCGACTCGATTGGCGTTCCACGCGCCAAGTGCGCTGCTACGGGAGCGAAGATGTCGCGGCCGTGAAAAGTCTGGCTCACGGCATCCAGGAAAAGTCTATCGTTCGTAACCCAGTATGCTGCCGGGGCGGGCCTGGATTCGGCGTGCAGAACATTGGAGAGCACGCCGTTGTCGGGAGCGACGAAGATGTGTCCGTTCGCTGCCGCAACCATCGGACGCCGAACCGATCCAACTCCGGGATCGACAACGACAACGTGAATCGTACCTGGCGGAAAATATGGATATGCGCTGTCCACAAGAAAAGCTGCTTCGAGGATGTCATACGGCGGAATCTCGTGAGTGACGTCCACCAACTGCACGTTGGGCGCAATTCCCAGAATCACGCCTTTCATAATCCCGACGAAGGGATCTGCGAGGCCAAAGTCCGTGGTTAACGTTATAATCATGACTTGTGAAGCGAATCTACCTAGATAGTAACGCAACGACACCCGTGCGGCCAGAGGTGCTGGCGGCCATGATGCCCATTTTTACGGAGCATTTCGGCAATGCCTCGTCGATCCATTGGTTCGGACAGCAAGCTAAAGCATTGATGGACGAAGCCCGGCAGCATGTCGCGCGCCTCGTCAACGCGGAAGGATCTGAGATTGTATTCCTGAGCGGTGGGACTGAAGCTGACAACCTCGCGATACGAGGAATCGCCGAAACGCAGAAAGCAAAAGGGCGCCATATCATTACCTCCCGGATCGAGCATCACGCTGTGCTGCACACGTGCAAAGATCTGGAGAAGCAGGGATACGAAATCTCATGGCTGCCGGTTTCCCGGGTAGGCCTCGTCGATCCCAACGACGTGCGAACGGCGTTACGACCGGACACGATCCTGATTTCGGTCATGCATGCCAACAATGAGATCGGAACAATTCAACCGATCGAGGAAATCGGAAAGATTGCTGAAGAGGCAGACGTATACTTTCATTCCGATGGCGTTCAGTCCACTGGAAAGATCTTTGTGGACGTGCGAAAACTCAAAGTGGATCTGTACTCGATGTCATCCCACAAGATCCACGGCCCGAAAGGGATCGGGGCGTTGTTCGTGAAGAAGGGCACCATCTTGAAGCCAACCATGACGGGGGGCGGGCACGAGCGCAACCGGCGGTCGGGTACGGAGAACGTGGCTGGCATTGTGGGGTTCGGAGAGGCAGCGCGGCTCGCGTTGGAGGGTCTCAAAACAGAAATGCCGCGCGTCCGCGAATTGAGGGATCGGCTTGAGGCGGGTCTTAGATCAAGGATCGAATTCATGCATGTGAATGGGGAGAGTGCGCCAAGACTGCCGAATACGTCGAACATCATGGTGGACTACGCCGAGGGTGAGGGGCTGGTCATTTCGCTGGATTTGAAAGGAGTGGCTGTTTCCACCGGATCGGCGTGCTCATCGGGATCGCTGGAACCGTCCCACGTGTTGACCGCAATCGGCAAGACGCCCGACGAAGCCCACGGAAGTTTAAGATTCAGCCTCAGCTCGATGACGGGCCAGGAAGATGTGGATTACGTGATCGAAACTCTCCCCGGAATCGTTGAGCGATTGAGAGAATTGTCGCCGTATTACAAAAGGGGTTAGGCCGCAAATTACACTAATTGCGCCATTCGCGTTCCCGTCATTGGCGTGATCGCGGCCAAATACGATGCCGTATTCGGAAAAACTGCTGGACTATTTCCAAAACCCGCGATGCGTCGGGGAGATTCCTGATGCTCACGCTATAGCCGAGGTGTCGAATCCCGTTTGCGGCGATGTCATAAAATTGTGGGTGAAAGTCGGCAACGGCCGGATAGAGGACGCGAAGTTCAAGGCTCAAGGATGCAGCGCAGCGATCGCCACAAGCTCGTTTGCAACCGAAATGTTGATCGGAATGGACATCGCCGATGCGCGTCGAATAACAAGAGAGCAGATTGTCGAGGCGCTCGGAGGATTGCCGCCGTCCAAGATCCATTGCAGCGTTTTGGCGTCGGATGCCATCAAAAAAGTACTGAAAGGATTTTAAGAAGGTGATTGCAGTCGCCATGAGCGGCGGCGTCGATTCCTCGACTGCCGCCGTTTTGTTAAAGGGGCAAGACGAGGAAATCGTCGGCCTTTCCATGCAACTCTGGAAAGACAACGGCCGATGCTGTTCGCTGGACGATCTCTGGGATGCCCGGCGTGTGGCCACGCACCTGGGAATTCCCTTCTATGTCTTGAATCTCGAGAAGGATTTCGAGAATACGGTTGTTCGTCCGTTCGTTGACAGCTATTTGCAGGGTGAAACACCGAGCCCATGCATTCTTTGCAACAACTACGTGAAGTTTCACCACCTGGTGGATAAGGCTGCTGGCATCGGAGCAGACCGTGTCGCCACCGGACACTATGCGCGCGTGAGACATGACGAAGCGCTCGGGCGATGGCTGTTGATTCGGGGCAAGGATCGAAACAAGGACCAATCATACTTCCTGTTCGGACTGACCCAGGAGCAACTCTCGAAGACCATGTTCCCTCTCGGTGAGTTGACAAAGCCCGAAGTCCGCGAGATTGCGCGGCGCGCGGGCCTACCCACTTCTGATAAGGCGGAGTCGCAGGAGATCTGCTTCGTTCAAGGCCGATCGTATGCGGATTTCGTAGAGCAATATGCTGGAATCCAGACGAACCAGGCAGGCGAAATTGTCACAGAGAGCGGCGGCGTTGTGGGGACACATTCCGGTATTCACAGGTACACGGTCGGCCAGCGGAAGGGACTCGTGGCTTCCGGAAGGCCTCAGTACGTGGTGAGAATCCAGGCGGAGCTGAATCAGATTGTTATCGGCGATGACCCTCAGCGCGCTCGGTTCACTGTGCGTGATCCGAACTGGATTGCGATCGAGGCACTAACCGAACCGATCCGATGCGACGTTCAGATCCGAAATCGATTTGAGCCAAAGCCTTCTACGGTCTCATTGTCAAACGGTGAGGTCACTGTCGAGTTCGATTCCCCGCAGCGCGCGATCACACCGGGCCAAGGCGCAGTATTCTATTGGGATGATGTGGTCGTGGGTGGTGGATGGATCCAGCGGTAACCCGCTGGACCGCAGCGGCCATCCTTGGCAGCGTTCAACCCATCCATGGGAACGTTATGAATGGAGAACTATTTCAACTACTTCACCGAGATTGAGCGTTTCTTCCAATCCAAACGCCGGTCGTTCACGCTATTGTCCCCCCTGGATTGGGTTCTTATGGAAAACTGGATGGAACAGGGGATTCCTCTTGAGGTAGTTCTGAAGGGCATCGATAGGGCGTTCTCAAGTCCCAAGCGGAAGCAGGAGATTGGCTCGCTCGCTTACTGCGTGAAGTCGGTCGAGAAGGTCTGTGAGGAGATGAAGGAATTACGGGTGGAAGCGCCGCGGCTACCCGACTTGGATGCCGACGAAATCGCTGCCTATATCCGCAAGATTGCCCATCAGATTGAACCCTTCGATAAGGGAATCGCGGAATCCATTCGGCGTGTTGACCATTCAGACCTTAGAGCGGCGGAACAGGCGCTGAGCGCACTTGAAGAAAAATTGATAGCCCTGCTGAAAATCACAGCCGATGACAAAACGGTGATCGAACTCAAAAGAGATGTGGATGCCGAGCTCAGCCCATTCCGATCGACGATGACAGCGGCGCAACTCATGATGGTCGAGCAGCAGTTGTGGCGAAGGAAACTGTTGGAGAAGTTCGAAGTGCCACGGCTGAGCCTGTTCTATCTGATTTAGCCGCGGATTACGCAGATTGCGCGGATTAAATCAGCGTAATCCGTGTAATCCGCGGCTAATTTTCATGCGTCTCAAAATCGAAAAACTCATTTACGGAGGGTCCGGTCTCGCGCGGACCGAACAGGGCGTCGTATTTGTGCCCCGGTCGGCGCCGGGCGATGTAATCGAAGCCGAGGTGATCGAGAAGAAGAAGGACTACTCCATCGCCCGCATTACCGAGATTGTGGAACCATCGCCGGACCGGCAGGAGTCCATGTGCACAGCGGGGTGCTGTCCTTGGCAGCATATCCGCTACGAGCGGCAAGTCGATTACAAACAGGCCATCATTCGGGAAAGTCTTCAGCGGCTCGGACACCTCAACTGGGACGAGCCGATACGAGAGATAACCGGACCCGATAGGAATTATCGGCTTCGTGCGACTTTTCATGTCATTAATGGAAGACTCGGATTTATGCAGGAGAAGACGAACGTGGTGATTCCGATTCAAAGTTGCGCATCATTGGTTCCGGAGCTGAATCAATTCATCGCATCCATGGATCCGAACGGCGCACGAGAAGTTCATGTTGTGAGCGCGCCGGCGATCGCGGCCACCTTTGTTTTCGAAGACGGCACGATCAAACGCTCGGGCCGGGCGATGATACACGTGGACGGCATCCGA